>Ga0105248_10000563_pt1 | contig 42070 bp, 43 predicted proteins | sample KBSS34metaG_FD_81524 | JGI IMG/M metagenome (GOLD analysis project Ga0105248, IMG submission 81524) | Switchgrass rhizosphere microbial communities from Kellogg Biological Station, Michigan, USA - KBS S3-4 metaG | ecosystem: Host-associated > Plants > Roots > Rhizosphere > Soil | place...
CGAGTCGCTGGGCGCGGCGCTGAAGGGCGCGCTCGAGCTGCACTTCACCTACGACGAGGAGTTCGGTGGCGAACTCGGGCCGGGGTGGCTGCTGTCGCAGGGGCTCACGCGGCCCGACTACCTCATCGCCGCGGGCTTCAGCCACGAGGTTGTCACTGCGCACAACGGCTGCCTGCAGCTGGAAGTGACGGTGCACGGGCGCATGGCCCACGCGGCGGTGCCCCACACCGGGGTCGACGCGCTGCAGGGCGCGGTGCGGATCCTCAATGCGCTGTATGCGCAGAACGAGCTGTACCGGCGCGTGCGCTCGTCGGTGCCCGGCATCACCCATCCGTATCTCAACGTGGGTCGTATCGAGGGCGGCACGCACACGAACGTCGTGCCCGGGACGGTGGTGTTCAAGCTCGACAGGCGTCTGATTCCCGAGGAGAGCGCCGAGGAGGTCGAGACCTCGGTGCGCGAGGTGATCGCGCTGGCCACGGCCTCGACGCCGGACATCAGGGTCGACGTGCGGCGCCTGCTGCTGGCGCGCTCGATGCGGCCTCTGCCGGCGAGCGCGCCGCTCGTCGATGCGCTGCAGCGGCATGCGCAGGCGGTATTCGGCGAGCCGGTGCCGGTCTCGGGCACGCCGCTCTACACCGATGTGCGGCTCTATGCGGAGCATGGCGTCGCGGCGGCGATCTATGGCGCGGGGCCGCGCACGGTGCTGGAGTCGAACGCGAAGCGCGCCGACGAGCACCTCGTGCTGGAGGACCTGCGCGGCGCGACGAAAGTGGTGGCGCGCGCCCTGCTCGACCTGCTTTCCTGAAGCCGGTCGGCGAAGGCCAGCGCACTACTTCGCCGTCGAAGGCGCGTCGGCCTGCACCACCACGTCGAGATCCAGCGAGCGCAGGGCCTCCACATGGATCTCCCAGACCCGGCGGTATTCGAAGCGCAGGGTCTGCGGGCCCGGCTGCACCGCGCGAAAGCGCCACACCTCGGTGCCGCTGGCGCCCGGCATGGCGGTCGAGGTCGCGCCGGTCTCCAGCACCGGCGGGCCGGCCGTCTGCAGCGGCGCGGTCTCCAGCACGTCGATGAGCCGCCAGCGAAAGCCGCTGGACGGGTTGCCCGCCAGCCGCACCACCAGCTCCTGCCCGACCCGCAGGTCCACGCTGTGCCCGGCCTGAGCCTGATCGTCGGAGACGACCACGCTGGCCGTGGCCTGGCTCGGTGCCGACCGCGCGGGCCGCTCGGGGGTCTGGGCTTGCGGCTTCTGCGCGGCAGCGGAGCCAGCGGGCGGTGTCGTCGTCGCGCACGCGCCGAGCGCGAGCAGCGCGGCAGGCAGCGCGAGACGTTGCAGGAACAGGGCGAGGGTCATCGACGGCTCCGGTACGGGTGCGACGCGGGAAGGAGGCCGTCGCCGGCCGCCCTCAGAGCAGGCGATTGAACCAGAGGATCGACAGCAGCCCCGCGACCAGCACCAGCGCCGCGGCGGCCGCGGCGAACAGCGCCGTCACTTCGGTCTCGCGCGTTTCCAGCGCCAGGCGGGAATGCAGGCTCTTGTAGATCTTCTCCAGGTCGAGCGCGCTGCCGGCGTAGAAGTACTCGGCCGCGCTCATCGTGGCGATGGTGCGCAGCGTGGCCTCGTCCAGGCGCACGCGCATCGACCAGCCGTCGCCCACGAGGATCTCGCCGTTGTCCGTGCCCACGCCCACGGTGAACACGCGCACGCCGCGCTCGGCGGCCATCTTCGCGGCCTCCAGCGGGTTGGGCCCGGTGGTGGTCTGGCCGTCGGTCAGAAGAATGATCGCCGCCGATGCGAACGAGCCCGGCTCCACCGGCGCGGGAGGCGCCTGCGCGCCGCTGGCCGAGGTGTCGAGGGAGCGGCCGCTGCGGCGGTCGTTGGCGGGCCCTCGCGGGTCGTTGCCGCGCAGGTCGAAGTCGATGTCGGGGAACAGGGTCTGCAGCGCGACGAGGATGCCACTGCCCACGGCGGTGCCGCGCTGGTAGGTGAAGCGGTCGATCGCCGCGAACACGTCGTCCTTGCTGTAGGTGGGCGGCTGCACGAGCGCGGCGCTGCCCGCGAAGGTGACCACGCCGATGCGGGTGGAGCTCGGCTGCGCCGACACGAATTGGCGCGCCGCGGCCTGCGCCGCGGCCATGCGCGTGGGCTGCACGTCGCTCGCGCGCATGCTGCCCGAGACATCCATCGCAAGGATCACGGTGCGCTGCTGCGAGGGCAGTGTGATGCGCATCGTGGGCCGCGCCATGGCCACCACCAGCAGGGCCAGCGCCGCCAGCAGCACTGCGGGCGGCACGTGCCGGCGCCAGCCGGGTCCCCGCCCGAGCGCCTCGCGCACCATCGCAAGCCCCGAGTAGCGCAGCGCGGCCTTGCGCCGGCGCCGCAGCAGCAGCACGTACAGCAGGCCGATCGCCGGCAGCGCGGCGAGCAGCCAGAGAAGCTCGGGCCAGAAGAAAGACATCTTCCACTCCTAGGACCGGGCCGCCGCCGCCACGGCGCCGCCGCCCGATGCCACGCGCAGCCGCAGCTTGCGCAGATTCAGAAAGCGCCACAGCGCATCGACGAGGTCGTCATCCGTGGCCATTTCGATCACATCCACGCCGGCGTCGCTGAAGGCCACCGCCAGCTGCTCGTCGTGCCGGGCCACGGCCTCCTCGAAGCGATGGCGAAAGGCGCGGTCGTGCGTGTCCACGAGTTGCTGCTGGCCGGTCTCGGCGTCCTGCAGGGTGACGATGCCCAGGTCGGGCAGCGCGCGCTCCAGCGGGTCGACCACGCGCACCGCCAGCACGTCGTGGCGCTGCGCGAGCCAGCCCAGGGGCTGCGTCCAGCCCGGCGCGCTGATGAAGTCCGAGACGACGAACACCGCGCAGCGGCGTCGCATGAGGGCGCCGGCGCGCGTGAGCAGCGCGTCCAGGTGCGTCTCGCCGGGCGCGGCGCCCTTCGCCCCTTTCAGGGGCCTTGCCCCGCGCCGCGCGGCCTTTGCCGCGTCGCCGCGCGCGCTGGGCCGGGCCATCAGGCGATGCAGCATCTGCAGCACGTGGGCGCGCCCGCTGCCGGCGGGGATGATGGTGTCCACGCGATCGCCGTAGACGATGCAGCCGACCTGGTTGCCCCGGCGCGTGAGCAGCCGCGCCATCACCGCGACGAAGGCGATCACCACGTCGCGCTTGCTCACCTGGGCCGCGCCGAAGTCGACCGAGCCGCTCAGGTCGAGCAGGAACCAGGCGCTGAGCTCGCGGTCCTGCTGGAACTCGCGCACGTAGGGCGTGTTCATGCGCGCGGTGACGTTCCAGTCGATGTAGCGGACGTCGTCGTGCGTCTGGTATTCGCGCAGGTCGGCGAGGTCCAGGCCCATGCCGCGCAGCAGCGTGCGGTAGTCGCCCTCGAGCAGCCCGTCCAGGCGGCGCAGCACGGTCCACTCCAGCTGGCTGAGCAGCCGCTCGGCCTCGTGGGGCGACACCCGCCCCGGCAGCGCGGGCTCGGCTGCCTCGTGCGCGCGGCGCGGCGCCTCAGGCGGTGGCGGGCGTGTCGGCATGGGTGAGCGGCCGGTCGGGGACCGGCACCTTGTCCATGATGCGCCGCACGAGGTGGTCGGCGCTCAGGCCCTCGGCGTGCGCTTCGTACGACAGCACGAGGCGGTGGCGCAGCACGTCGGGCACGAGATCGCCCACGTCCTCCGGCAGCACGTACGGCCGCCCGCGCAGCAGCGCCAGCGCGCGGGCGCCCTCGATGAGGTGGATGGTGGCGCGGGGACTCGCACCGAAGGTCAGGTAGCGCGCGATGTCGGCCAGCCCGAAGCGCTCGGGCGTGCGCGTGGCGTTCACCAGCCGCACGGCGTACTGCATCAGCGAGGGATCGACATAGGCCTTGCGGCTCTCGTGCTGCAGCTGCGTGAGCTCCTCGATGCTCACCACGCAGCCCACGTCGATGGCGCTGCCGGTCACCCGCTCGACGATCACGAACTCCTCTTCCTCGCTCGGATAGCCCACCAGCACCTTCATCATGAAGCGGTCCACCTGCGCCTCGGGCAGCGGGTAGGTGCCCTCGGTCTCGATCGGGTTCTGCGTCGCCATCACGAGGAAGGGTGCGGGCACGCGGTGCGTCTGGCCGGCGATGGTGACCTGGTTCTCCTGCATCACCTCCAGCAGCGCGCTCTGCACCTTGGCCGGCGCGCGGTTGATCTCGTCGGCCAGCAGCAGGTTGGTGAACACCGGGCCCAGCGACGTGGCGAACTCGCCCGTCTTCTGGTTGTAGATGCGCGTGCCCACGAGGTCGGCGGGCACCAGGTCGGGCGTGAACTGCACGCGCTTGAAGGTGCCGCGCATGGTGCGCGCGAGCGTCTTCACCGTGAGCGTCTTGGCCAGACCCGGCACGCCTTCGACCAGGAGGTGTCCCTGCGCGAGCATGGCCACCAGCACGCGCTCCAGGAAATGGTCCTGGCCGACGACGATGCGCTTGACCTCGTACAGCACGCGCTGCATTCGCTCGGCGACTGCGGCGTGCGAGAAGCTCGTGCCGGCATCGCCGGCGAATGCGGAGGTGGGCGGCGTGCTGTCCATGCTGAGTGCGTCCGGTGGGGGTGGGTCAGAAGGGCGACATGCCCACGGCGGCGGCGGCGTTCTCGATCGGCACGGCAAAGCCGATGCCGATGAAGACCCGCTGCTCGGTCGGGTTGAGGATGGCGGTGACGATGCCCACCACCTCCCCTTCCATCGTGACCAGCGGCCCGCCCGAGCTGCCCGGGTTGGCGGCGGCGTCGAACTGGATGAGGTTGCTCAGCAGGCGCTGGCCTTCGGGCGCGCGGAACTCGCGCCGCAGGCCCGAGACGATGCCCGCCGAGGCGCTGGGCCCGATCCCGAAGGGGAAGCCCACCGCCATCACCTGGTCGCCCACGGCGAGGTCGCCGGTGGAGCGCATGGTGGCGGGGATGAGGTCGTCGGGGACGCTGCGCGCCTTGATGACCGCGAGGTCGTCCTCCAGCCGGGTGCCGGTGACATCGGCGATCGACTCGTGGCCGTCGAAGAACACCACCTTCAGGTGCGGCGCGCTGAGCGCGACGTGCACGTTGGTGAGGATCACGCCGGAATCCAGGATGACCACGCCGCTGCCAGTGGCGACTTCCTCCTGGTTGCCGTATTCGTCGGGCTCGCCGAGCGCGCGCACCCTGACCACCGAGGGCCGGATCTTGTCGTAGGCCTTGGCCGCGGGCGAAGGCAGCGTGCGCGTGCTCAGGGTGTGCAGCACCGCGTTGTCGATGTCCTTCTGGGTGAGCCGCTGGGGCAGCGGCCGGTTGAGCGCCACCCCGAGCGCCAGCGCAAGGCCGACGAGCGCGCCGAGCACTGCATACGACAGCCGCTGATGCCGCCCGAACCAGGCCCAGGGACGCCGGGCGGAAGGAGGATCGGGCTGCACCTGCGGCGGCGGATGCGCGGACTGCTCGTGCGCCGCATCGGCTACCCGGGCATGCACCGAATCGGCGGGATCCTCGGCAGCCTTTGCACCCGGCGCCTTCGCGTGCGGCGTCACCACGGGACGGACTCCGGCCCTGGAACTGCTGTAGAGCACCACCTTCTTCATGAGTGCACCACCGGTGAAATTCGCGGCCGAGGTCGCTGTCCGGGCACCGTAGCACGACGCCCGCGGGCGTGCATCAATGCCCGCTGCTTGGTCGGGTTCCCGACAGGCTGATGAATGCGCCTTCGTGCGGCCACGAGCGCGAGCGCGCGCGGGGCGCGAACCCGCGCGGCGCGTGGCGCGGCGCGCTGTCCGGTGAAACGGCCAAGACTCGATGCGACGCGCGGGGCGCGGTGGCCGGGGCGTCGCTCACCCCCCCGATTCCCGGGACGCGCCCGGAATGCGCTACTCGGGCTGGACGCCGGCGCTGCGGATCACGCGCGACCAGACCTCGCGCTCGCTGCGCATGAGGTTGGACAGCGCCTGGGCGGCGGTCCCGGCCGCAGTGAAGTACTGCGCCAGCATCGCCGTGCGCACGGCGTCGCTGCGGATCACCCGCACCAGCGCCTCGTTCATGCGCTGGATCAGGCCCGCGGGCGTTCGCGCCGGCGCGAGCACCGCCTGCCACGAGATCGCCTCGAAGCCGGGGAAGCCCTGCTCGGCCAGGGTGGGCAGCTCGGGCAGCGCGGCGGAGCGCCCGAGCGTGCTCACCGCCAGCGCCCGCAGCTTGCCCGAGCGCACCTGGCCCATGGCGATGGCCGGCACCATGAAGCTCGCCTGCACCTCGCCGGCCAGCATCGCGTTCACCACCTGCGGGAAGCCCTGGTAGGGCACGTGCAGGAGATCGACGCCGGCGCGCGACTTGAAGAGCTCCATGGCCAGGTGCGAGGCGCTGCCCATGCCGACCGAGCCGTAGTTCAACGCGCCGCGACGTTCGCGCGCGACCCGCACGAAGTCGGTCACGCTCGCAGCGCCGAGCCCAGGGTTCACGACGAGCAGGTTCGGCGAGGTGGCCACGAGCGTCACCGGTGCCAGGTCCTTCGCCGGGTCATAGCCAAGCTGACGGCTGAGCAGCGGCGCGGTGACGAGCGGCCCCTGGATCGTGAAGAGCCAGGTGTAGCCGTCGGGTTCGGCGCGCGCGGCGACGCCCGTGCCCAGGTTGCCGCCGGCGCCCGGCTTGTTGTCGATCACGATCGGCTGCCCGAGCTCGGCCGCGAGCGGCTGCGCGATGAGCCGCGCGATGGCGTCCGGCGAGCTGCCGGCGGGGAACGGCACCACCCAGCGCAACGCTCGCGCGGGCCAGGTGTCGGCGGCGAAGGCGCTGCGCTGCAGGGCCGGCACGCCGACGGCGGATGCGGCAAGCAGCAGGGAGCGGCGCTTCATCGTGCTATTCGGCGCGCGCCTCGCGGCGCATGAGTTGCTGCACCGCGTCGCCCGGCTGCAGTCGGCCTTGCAGGACGGCCACCACCGCCTCGGTCAGCGGCATCTCGACCTGGAGCTTGCGCGCGCGCTCCAGCACGGTGGCCGCGCTGTAGACCCCTTCGGCCACATGACCGAGTTCACGCAGCACCTCGGACAGCGCCCGCCCGCTCGCAAGCTGCAGGCCGGCGCGGCGATTTCGCGAGAGGTCGCCGGTGGCGGTGAGCACGAGGTCGCCGAGCCCGCTCAGTCCCATGAAGGTGTCCGGGCGCGCACCGAGCGCCACGCCGAGCCGCTGCATCTCGGCCAGGCCGCGCGTGATGAGCGCGGCGCGCGCGTTCAGGCCGAGCGACAGGCCGTCGGCAATGCCGGTGGCGATCGCCAGCACGTTCTTGACCGCGCCGCCCACCTCCACGCCCACCGGGTCGCTCGACCCGTAGACGCGCAGCGTGGGACCGTGGAAGGCCGCAATCATCTGCTCGACGAGGGCGGCGTCGCTGCTGGCGGCGACCAGCGCGGTCGGCTGGCCGCGGGCGACCTCCAGCGCGAAGCTCGGACCGCTGAGCACGCCCACGCGCTCGCCGGCGGCGACCTCGCGGGCCACTTCATGCCCGAGCGCGCCGGTGCCCGCCTCGAAGCCCTTGCACAGCCACACCACGCCCGCGCCGTGCCCGGCGCACATGGCCAGCATCTCCCGCAGCGCCGCCATCGGCGTGGCGACGACGATGAGGCCATCGACGCCCGCGTGCGCGATGGCCGCGCCCAGCGCGCTGCCCACATGCAGCGATGCGGCGAGCGTGACGCCTGGCAGGTAGCGCGAGTTGCAGCGGTTGGCGGCGATGTCCGCCGCCTGGGCGGGGTCGCGCGCCCACAGGTGCGTGTCGTGACGCGCGGCGATGTTGGCGGCGAGCGCGGTGCCCCACGCGCCGGCGCCGAGGACCGAGACCTTCATCGAGGCCCGCGGTGACTCAGGCCGTGATGATCGGCGTGGAACCGCCGTTGCCCGCGCCGACCTGGGCTTCCTGCTTGGCCATCTGGGCGTCGTACATGGCCTGGAAGTTCATCTCGGCCAGATGCACCGGCGGGAAGCCGGCGCGCGAAATGATGTCGGCCACGGTGGCACGCAGGTACGGATAGACGATCTGCGGGCAGGCGATGCCCAGCACAGGCTGCATCTGCTCGTCCGGCAGTCCGCGGATCTCGAAGATGCCGGCCTGCTTGGCCTCGACGAGGAAGAGGGTGCGGTCGCCCACCTTGGTGGTGACGGTGGCGGTGACCGACACCTCGAACACGCCTTCGACGATGCCTTCGGCAGCCAGGCCGAGGTTGACCTCGACCGCCGGCTGCACGTTCTCCATCAGGATCTGCGGCGAATTGGGTTGCTCCAGCGACATGTCCTTCAGGTACACGCGCTGGATCTGGAACACGGGGCTGCTGACTTGGTCGGCCATGATGAAGGGGTCCCTGGGAAGCGAAGAACCCGCGCGTTTTCGAGCTCGAAAGGTCCGCGCGGGCACAAGCCCGGGATTATCGCCCAGCGCATCGGCCGGGCCTGCGGCGCGACCGCCCCGGTCTCAGGGCCGGCTCAGGCGGCGCTGCCGGAAAGCAGGGGCTGAAGGCCGCCGCTCTGGTCGAGCGCGAACAGGTCGTCGCAGCCGCCCACGTGGGTATCGCCGATGAAGATCTGCGGCACGGTGCGCCGGCCGGTGAGGCTCATCATTTCCTGGCGCTGGACCGGATCGAGGTCGATGCGAACTTCGTCGATGTTCTCGACGCCGCGCTGCTTCAGGAGCATCTTGGCTCGCTGGCAGAACGGGCAGACGAGCGTGGTGTACATCTTGACGGTTTGCATGTAGGCGGGCTTTCGAGGCGGGCAAATGTGCGCCGAAGGCTCACATCGTGACGTGAGCCGGCAACTCAATACGGCACCGGGGCTATGAGGGTCATAGGGCCCGGCGCTCCCTGAACGGATCTCAGCCGCCTGCGGATGACTCGACCGGCAGGTTCGCCTCGCGCCAGGCGCGAAGGCCGCCCGCCAGGGCGCTGGACTTCTCGTAGCCGAGCTTCTTGAGGATGGCCACGGCGCGCTGGGCGCGCGCGCCGCTCGGGCACACGACCACCAGCGGCAGGGCCTTGTTCGACGGCAGCCCGCGCGCGCCGGGGTTGGTGCTCTCGATCTGGCCGAAGGGGACATTGCGCGAGTTCGCCGCATGCGCCTGGGCGAATTCCTCGGGCTCGCTCACGTCGATCAGCACCGCCTTCTCGCGGTTGATGAGCCGCACCGCCTCGGCGGTGCTCACCGAACCGGGCCCGCCCTTGCCTCGCACGCTGAGCCAAAGGAGCAGGCCGCCGGACACGAGCGCGGCGAGCACGAGATACCAGTTCTGGAGGAGGAAGTTCACGGTACGAAGCGGCTCGGGCCGCGAGGGTGGGCAAAGCGGGCGATTATAAAATTCGCGACTTTTCCCAACGCCCGTCCGGCGCCCGAAAGGCGCATCCCTTCCCATGCACAAGCTCGTACTCGTTCGCCACGGCGAATCGACCTGGAACCTCGAGAACCGCTTCACCGGCTGGATCGACGTGGATCTCACCCCCACCGGCGTGGAGCAGGCCAAGGAGGCCGGTCGGCTGCTGAAGGCGGACGGCTACGAGTTCGACGTCGCCTACACCTCGGTTCTGCAACGCGCCATCCACACGCTGTGGTTCTGCCTGGACGCAATGGAGCGCCCCTGGGTTCCGGTCGTGAACGACTGGCGGCTGAACGAGCGCCACTACGGCGCGCTGCAGGGCCTGAACAAGGCCGAGACCGCCCGCGAGTACGGCGACGAGCAGGTTCTGGTCTGGCGCCGCAGCTACGACGTTCCGCCGCCGGCCCTCGACGCCAACGACCCGCGCGGCCAGCGCAGCGATCCGCGCTACGCGAAGCTGCCGCCTCAGCAGGTTCCGCTGACCGAGTGCCTCAAGGACACGGTGGCGCGCGTGCTGCCGCTGTGGAACGGCGCCATCGCGCCGGCCATCCAGTCGGGCCAGCGCGTGCTCATCGCCGCGCACGGCAACAGCATCCGCGCCCTCGTGAAGCATCTGGACGGCATCTCCGACGAGGACATCGTCGGGCTGAACATCCCCAACGGCATCCCGCTCGTGTATGAGCTCGATGCCCATCTCCAGCCGATCCGCCACTACTACCTCGGCGACGCCGAGGCCGCCGCGAAGGCCGCGGCTGCGGTGGCGAGCCAGGGCCGCAAGGGCTGATCAGCCCATCGCGTGCCGCGGCACATTGGCCGCAGGCACGCAGCGCGCTCAGGACGCCTCGACCGTCTCCGCCACCTCGCGCCGCGCGCCGTTCAGGGCTCGCGTCACGTCGCCGTGCAGCCGCTGCGCAAGCTCGCGGCGGTCGCATTCACGCGCATCGTGCGGCACAAGCCAGACGAGCTTCACGCGCAACTCCGAAGCCGTGGCCACGCGCCACAGGGAAGTCACGAGGCTGGTGTCGCCCACGTAGGCGGCCGCCTGGCTGACCGACTCCGTGCGGTCGCTGTAGCGCAGGGCCACGGCCTGCACCGGCGCGTTGGCCGAGATGGCGGCCTGCAGCATGTTGGCGTGGAAGGGCAGCAAGTCATGGCCTGCCGAGGTGGTGCCCTCGGGAAAGACTGCCACGGTGTCGCCCGCCTCCAGTGCCTGCGCCACGTGGTGCACCACGCGCAGCGCGTCACGCGGGCGCTCACGCTCCAGATAGAGCGTGCCGCCGGAGGTCACGAGGCGCCCGAGCAGCGGCCAGCGCTTCACCTCGACCTTGGACACGAAGCGCGCGGGGTGCACGGCATCGATGGCGAGGATGTCGAGCCAGGAAATGTGATTGGCCACCAGCAGCTTCGCCCCGGGCAGGGGCTCGCCGCTGACTTCGATGCGCACGCCCAGAAGACGCAGCATCCGCGCGGCCCACCACTGCACGCGCAGCATGCGTGCGGGATCGTCGAGGGAAGGAAAGCGAAACAGGACGATGCCCAGGCCATGCAGCCCGTGCGTCGTGGCCCGTGCGAGTCGGCACAGCGCCCTTGCGGTTCTCATTCGGACATCGTGCGGTCAGGGCCGCGAGTTCATTGCAGGGCTTCGTAGGCGAGGTGTCCGGCCACGAGGGTGAGCTTCACCCGGCCGGGCAGCTCCATCCCGGTGGTCTGGAAGGCGAAGGGCGTGTGCTTGCCCTGGCTGCGAAGAGCATCGGGCTGCACCGTCCAGCGGGCGTCGGGGTCGAACACGCAGACGTCGGCCACGCCGCCCTCGACCAGTCGGCCGGCGCTGGAGGCCAGGGAGCCGAGCGTTTCGCCGAGCACGCGCACCGGCGAGCTGGTGACGGTGGCAAGCGACTTGGCGAGCGGCAGCCGGCTGTCCTCGCCCCACTTCAGCGCGAGGCTGAGCAGCAGCTCCAGCCCGGTGGCGCCGGGCTCCGCCTCGGCGAAAGGCAGGGTCTTGGCGTCCTCGTCGACCGGCGTGTGATCGCTCACGAGCGCGTCGATGGTTCCGTCCGCGAGGCCCGCGCGCAGGGCGTCGCGGTCGCGCGACTGGCGCAGGACCGGGGTCAGGCGCATGGCCGAGTTGAAGTAGCCCACATCCACGTCGGTGAGATGCAGCGAGTTGATGCTCACATCGCAGGTCACCGGCAGGCCCTCGGCCTTCGCGGCGCGCACGAGCTCGACGCCCGCCGCGCTGGACAGACGGCACAGGTGCACGCGCGCGCCGGTCACGCGCACGAGTTCGAGGAGCGTGTGCAGCGCGATGGTTTCGGCGCTCGCCGGCACGCCGGCCAGGCCCAGGCGCGTGGCGATGGCACCGCTGGCGGCCACGCCCTTGCCGAGCCAGGGGTCCTGGGGCCGCAGCCAGGTCGTGTAGTTGAAGGTCGATGCGTACTGCAGCGCGCGCAGCAACACCTGGGTGTCCTTGACCGGCACCTCGGCCTGCGAGAAGCCGACGCAGCCGGCCTCGGTGAGCTCGGCCATCTCGGTGAGCACCTCGCCGCCGAGACCGCGCGTGAGCGCGCCGAGCGGGAACAGGCGGCACAGGCTCAGCTTGCGCGCGCGGAACTTGAGCATCTCGACGAGACCCGGCTCGTCGAGGGTGGGATCGGTGTCGGGCGGGCACACGAGGCTCGTCACGCCACCGGCGGCCGCGGCGTTGAGCTCGCTTTCGAGCATGCCCTCGTGCTCGTGGCCGGGCTCGCGCAGGCGCGCCGCGAGGTCGACCAGACCCGGCGCCACGATGAGCCCGCTCGCATCGAAGCTGCGGTCGGCTCGAAACTCGCGCGGCGCGGTGCCCGCGGCGACGACGCGGCCCGAGGCGATGGCCAGGTCGCCGGTTTCGTCGCGTCCCGAGGCGGGGTCCAGCAGCCGTCCGTTGCGGATGAGGATGTTCATGCTTCGTTTCCGGAAATGATGGACATCACCGCCATGCGCACCGCGATGCCGAAGGTGACCTGCGGAAGGATGACGCTCTGGCGGCCGTCGGCGACGGAGGAATCGATCTCCACGCCGCGATTGATCGGGCCGGGGTGCATGACGATGGCGTCGGGCTTGGCGAGTGCCAGCTTCTGTGGCGTGAGGCCGAAGCTCTTGAAGAACTCGCCCGCGCTCGGGAGCATGGCGCCGCTCATGCGCTCGTTCTGCAGCCTCAGCATGATGATCACGTCCGCATCGCGGATGCCTTCGGCCATGTCGTGGCACACGCGCACGCCCATCTCGCGCAGGTCGCCGGGCACGAGGGTGCGCGGGCCCACTGCCCGCACCTCGGGCACGCCCAGGGTCGTGAGGGCATGAATGTCCGAGCGTGCAACGCGCGAGTGCACGATGTCCCCGACGATCGCCACCGTGAGATTGGTGAAGTCCTTCTTGAAGTGGCGGATCGTGTACATGTCGAGCAGCCCCTGCGTGGGGTGCGCGTGGCGGCCGTCACCCGCGTTCACCACATGCACGTGCGGCGCGACGTGCTGCGCGATGAGGTAAGGCGCACCGCTTTCCGCATGCCGCACCACGAACATGTCGGCGTGCATGGCCGACAGATTGGCGATGGTGTCGAGCAGGCTCTCGCCCTTGGCGGTGGACGAGCGGGCGATGTCGAGGTTGATGACGTCAGCCGACAGTCGCTTGGCGGCGATCTCGAAGGTGGTGCGCGTGCGGGTGCTGTTCTCGAAGAACAGGTTGAACACGCTCTTGCCGCGCAGCAGCGGCACCTTCTTCACTTCGCGCTCGTTCACGCTCAGGAAGGTCTCGGCGGTGTCGAGGATGTGCTCGATCACCGCGCGCGGCAGGCCCTCGATGGACAGCAGGTGGATGAGCTCGCCGTGCGCGTTGAGCTGCGGATTGCGGCGGTTCAGCGTCATGCCGATCGCTCCAGGTGAAAGGTGAACCGGCCCGCCTCGTCGCGTGCGAGGGCGAGCTTCTGATCGGCGGCGAGCACCACGCGCGCGGCCGAGACGGCCGGCTCGATGGGCAGCTCGCGCCCCCCGCGGTCGACGAGCACCGCCAGCGTCACGCTCGCGGGGCGGCCGAAGTCGAAGAGCTCGTTGATGACGGCGCGGGTCGTGCGGCCGGTGAAGAGCACGTCGTCGATGAGCAGGATGTGGCGGCCCTCGACCTCGAAGGGCAGCGAGGTGGCATCCACCGTCGCCGACAGGCCGCGCTCGCCGAAGTCGTCGCGGTGCAGCGCGCTGGAGATGACGCCGTGGCGCCCGGGCAACTCGAGGTCGGCCTGCAGCCGCTCGGCCAGCCACGCGCCGCCCGACCAGATGCCCACGAGTGCGCTGCCCGGCCTGAGCAGCGGCCGCACGCGCTGCGCGAGATCGCTGTACAGCGCCTCGGCGTCGAGGTGAAGGGATGTCATGGAGCGTGCTCCCGGAAGTACTGGTCGAGGATGATCGCGGCCGCCGCGGCGTCGGCGTCGCGCGCGCCCAGCGCATGGGCCTCGGTGGTGGTGTAGCGCTCGTCCACGCAGGTGACCGGCAGCGCGAAGCGGCCGCCGAGCTGGCGGGCAAAGCGCCGCGCGCGGCGCGTATTGTCGTGCTCCGCGCCGTCGGGGTGGAACGGGACACCCACCACCAGTGCCGCCGGTGCCCACTCGCGGATGAGGGCGGCGATCGCCGCGAAGCGCGCCTCGCCCTGTTCCTGCAGCGTGGTGAGCGGCTGCGCGGCGCGCAGCAGCGTGTTGCCGGTCGCGACGCCGACGCGCTTCAGTCCGAAATCAAAAGCGAGAAGGGTGTGGTGTGCGTGAAGGCCGGGTGCCTGGCTCACGCGTGCCCCGCGTCGGAGGCCAGCATCCCGGGATGGATGCCCAGCAGGGAGAGCGCGCGTTCGTAGCGCTGCTCGGTGGGGGTGTCGAAGATGACCGAGGGCTCGGCGTTCACGGTGATCCAGCCGTTGCGCGCGATCTCTTCCTCGAGCTGGCCGGCGCTCCAGCCGGCATAGCCAAGCGTGATGAGCACGCGGCGGGGACCGCCGCCGTTGGCCATGGCTTCCAGCACGTCCTTGCTGGTGGTCATCTCCAGGCCGCCGGGCACTCGCATCGAGGAGTTGTACCGGCTCTGCCCATCGCCCTCCTCGCCGGGGGCGGGCGGCTCGTGCAGCACGAAGCCGCGCTCGGTCTGCACCGGGCCGCCGAGGTAGACGGGCTGCTCGGCGAGGTCGTCGCGATCGAGGGAGAGCTCGACCTTCTCGAACAGGTTGCGCAGCTTGATGTCGCTGGGCTTGTTGATGACGAGGCCCAGCGCGCCGCGCTCGGTGTGCTCGCACAGGTACACCACCGAACCAGCAAAGTTGTCATCCGCCATGCCAGGCATGGCGATGAGGAACTGGTTCGTCAGATTGATGCTGGACGAGCGATCGGACATGGCGCGAATTTTAGCGATCGCCGAAACTCGACGGCCATGCAAAAGGCCTTTGACGCGGCGCTGGTGTGGTTGCGTCGCGACCTGCGTTGCGCGGACAACGCGGCACTGCATCACGCATTGCGCTCGTCGCGCCGCGTGTGGTGTGCGTTCGTGCTCGACCGCGACATCCTCGAGCCGCTGCCGCGCGCCGATCGCCGCGTGGAGTTCATCCGCGAAAGCCTGGTCGAACTCGACCGCGGCCTTGCCGCGTTGGGGGAGCGCCACGGTGTGCCCGGCGCCGGGCTCATCGTGCGGCATGGCTTTGCGCGTGAGGAAATCCCGCTCCTGGCCCACGCCCTGCAGGTGCAGGCAGTGTTCGCCAACGCCGACTACGAGCCCGTCGCCCGCGCGCGAGACGCGCAGGTGCGTGGCGCGCTCGCGCATCTGGGCATCGCCTTTCATAGCGGCAAGGATCAGGTGATCTTCGACACCGATGAGCTGATGACGGCGGGGGGCACGCCCTACGGCGTCTTCACGCCCTACAAGACCGCCTGGCTCAGGAAGCTCGATCGCTTCTATGCGAGCAGCTATCCCACGGCTCGCCACGCTCACGCCCTCGCGAGCGTGCCGCAGGCTCTGGCACGCGGTGTGCCCGAGCTGGAGGACTTCGGCTTCGAAGGCACCAACCTGCGGGCGTTGCGCGTCGCCACGGGCGAGGGCGGTGCGCGTGTCCTGCTCGACGATTTCCTCGAGCGCATCGACCGCTACAACGAGACCCGCGACTTCCCCGCAGTGAAGGGGCCGAGCTACCTGAGCGTTCATCTGCGCTTCGGCACGCTTTCGGTGCGCGAGCTCGCCCGCATCGCATGGGAGCGCGCCAGCGCCGGCTCGCGTGGAGCGCAGACCTGGCTGAGCGAGCTCGTCTGGCGCGAGTTCTATCACCAGGTCCTGTATCACCACCCGCACGTCGTCGAGCGCTCATTCAAGCCGGAGTACGACCGCGTTCGCTTCGAGCATGGCGCTCACGCGCAAGCGGCCTTTGACGCGTGGTGCGAGGGCCGCACCGGCTATCCGCTGGTGGATGCGGCCATGGCACAGATCAACCAGACCGGCTACATGCACAACCGGCTGCGCATGGTGAGTGCGAGCTTCCTCGTCAAGGACCTCGGCATCGACTGGCGCTGGGGCGAGCGCTATTTCGCGGAAAAGCTCATCGACTACGACCTCGCCGCCAACAACGGCGGCTGGCAATGGGTGAGCTCCAGCGGCTGCGACGCACAGCCGTGGTTCCGAATCTTCAATCCGGTGACCCAGAGCGAGAAGTTCGACGCCCAGGGAAAGTTCATCCGCCGCTACCTGCCGCAGCTTGCCGCCCTGCCTGATGCCGCGCTGCACGCGCCGTGGACCGCGCGGCCGGTCGACCTCGAAGCCGCAGGCGTGAAGCTCGGGCGCAATTACCCGCGTCCGATCGTCGAGCACGAGCTTGCTCGCGAGCGCACGCTCGATCGCTATTCGGTGGTGCGGGGGTCGAAGACCGGGCGGCGCCCGGCGAGGACGGGGTGAGCCGCGCGGCTCACCAGCTCAGCTTGGGGCCGAGCCGGAAGGTCACGTTGAACATGAGACCGGCCGTGCCAAGCGCCGAGAGCTGCGCCGAGACGTCGTTCGTGATCTGGTAGCCGATCGTGGGGATGAGGCCCGGCGAGAAGCCGTTGTGGTTGAGCGGGACCTTGTCCTCGTAGGGCGGCTTGTAGCCGTAGATGATCCCTGCCGTGATGTTCCAGTAGACGCGCTCCCAGCCGAACGGCTGCAGGAACTTCTTGCCCACGAAGCCGTAGACGCAAGGCTGACCGAAGGAGTTGGTGAAGGCCGCTCCACCCCAGAGGAGGCCGTCGTCGTCGATGTTGGAAAGGCCCACGAGGAACACCGGACGGTGTTCCGGGCTCGGGGAATAATGAATCGTGGCGTAGGGGCTGATGGTCAGCTCGAGGCCGTTGAGCGCGGGACGAACCGGCGCGGCCACGTCGACGGCTGGGGCCGCGGGTTCCTGGACGGTTTGCGAAAAGCAGGGGATGGACGTCGCGAGCGCCGAGGCAAATACCGCTCGCGCGAGGCCGAACAACTTCATTGGGTGACGTTTGAGTTCTTTGACTGCAGACTGGTCCAGGGCCGCTCTTCGGGTCGGCGCGCTGAGCCTCGCATTGTGCTTGAGCGCCTGCGCCTGGATCGATGCGAAACAGCGCGAGCTCATCTACCGTCCCACCCCCGGCACCATGGCGCAGTGGCAGGAGGTGTCAGGCCACGACGAGGCGATCTGGCTCGACCTTCCCCGCGGCAGCGGCAGCGGGAGCGGCGCCGAACAGGGCGAGCGCGTGCGCGCCATCTGGATACCGCAGCCCTCGGGCGGCGCGCCCGCGGTGCTCTACCTGCACGGCACGTTTCGAAACGTGTTCCAGAACCGCAGCAAGATCGCGGCCATCCATGCCGCGGGCTTCTCGGTGCTCGCCGTCGACTACCGCGGCTGGGGCGAAAGCACGACGCGCCTGCCCTCGGAGGCCAGCATCATGCAAGACGCCGAGCGCACCTTCACCGAGTTCGCACGGCGTGTGCCGCAGCCGAATCGGCGCGTGATCTACGGCCACTCGATGGGCACGGGCGTGGCGGTGGAGCTTGCGTCGCGCCATCGCCAGCCTGACGAGTACGGCGCCCTCGTCCTCGAATCGGCCTTCACCTCCTTGCCCGATATCGCGCGCGACCGCGGCGGCGTGGCGCGATGGTTCGCCTGGGCCTCGACGCAGCACTTCAAGTCCCTGGACAAGATCGACGGCATCGACACGCCCAAGTGGTTCATCACCGGCGCGAACGACAACACCGTGCCCACCCAGCAGAGCCAGCGCCTGTACGAAGCGGCGCGCGATCCTCGCCACATCGTCGTCTTCCCGGGCGGCAGCCACAGCAGCCTGCACGAGGACGATCCGCAGCGCTATCACGCGGTCTGGCGCGACGTGGCTGCAGCCCTGCGCGCCGACGCGCCGAGCGCGCCCCTGCAGGCATCGGGCGCCGCCAGCGTGCCCGCGGCGCAGCCCTGAAAGCACGAAGGCCTGCGCGCGCTTGCGAGCGCCGCAGGCCTCGTGTGGAGCTGCGAGCGGATCAGCGCAGGCTGCCGACGCTGCGCAGGGTCTTGATCGCGCCCTCGCCGATGGAGGCACCGAAGCGCTTCGCCAGCCGCTCGGCCACGTTCTCCTTGGGCGTGTAGTCGATGACCTCCTCGGCCTTCACCACGTCGCGCGCCACAGAGTCGAGGCTGCCGTAATGGTCGGCCAGGCCCTGCTTGATGGCGTCCTCGCCGCTCCAGAAGAGACCGGAGAAGGTCTCCGGGGTTTCCTTCAGGCGCTTGCCGCGACCGTCGCGCACCACCTTGATGAACTGGCGGTGGATCTCGTCGACCATCGCCTGCGCATAGGCCTTGTGCTTCTCGGACAGCGGAGAGAACGGATCGAGCAGGCCCTTGTTCTCGCCGGCGGTGATGAGGCGGCGCTCGACGCCGAGCTTGTCCATCGTGCCGGTGAAGCCGAAGCCGTCCATCAGCACGCCGATGGAGCCCACGATCGACGCCTTGTCGACGTAGATGTCGTCGGCCGCCGCGGCGATGTAGTAGGCGGCCGAGGCGCACAGTTCCTCGCACACCGCATACAGCTTCTTCTTGTGGATGGCCTTCAGGCGACGGATCTCGTCGTTCACGAGTCCCGCTTGCACCGGGCTGCCACCAGGCGAATTGATGCGGATCACGACCGCCTGCGCACCCTCGTCCTCAAAGGCGCTGCGCAGCCCGGCGATCAGGTTCTCGGCACTGGCCTCGGACTCACCGGCAATCTCGCCGCGCAGCTCGATCAGCGCGGTGTGCGGCCCGCTCGGCGCGACCGCGCGCGTACGCTCGTTGAACACCGCGACGACGATGGCCGCGAACAGCAGCAGCCACGCGAGGCGGAAGAACACGCGCCAGCGACGCTCGCTGCGCCGGTCCTTGAGGAAGGCGCGCGCGAATTCATCGAAGGCACCGGTGTCGATCACCCGCGGCGCGCCGGCGGCGACCGGCGCGCTCTGGCCCGCGGGCGCAGGCGCGGGCGACATGCTGGGTTCCGGGCGCGAGGGGTCGTCGTAGGTGCTCATTCGAAGGCTTCAGGGGTGGGAGCCGGCGTCGGGGCGAATGCCGGCCGGATGTCTCGGGAAGGATACCAATACACCACGCCCGAGCGCTCCTCCACTTTCAGCGGCGTCAGCCTGCCGCGCCCGCAAGGGCCGCCGACGCAGCGGCCGTCGGCGGGGCGGTAGGAGGCGCCGTGGATGGAGCACATGATGTATTCGCGGTCGGCGTCCAGGAACTGACCTTCCTGCCAGTCCATCTCGGCGGGCACGTGGGCGCAGCGGTTGAGGTAGCCGACCACCTTTCCGTCGTGGCGCAGCACGAAGGCACGCACGACGCGTCGGAACTCGAGCACGTCGAAGGTATAGGCCGTCCCGCGCTCTTCCAGGGCGTTCGAAGGGCACAGCTCGACCGGTGACAGGTCCGCGCCCGGGACGATCAGGGGCTCATGCATGGTCGCAAAGCCATTGGTGCATTTCGCCCGGGCTGTGCACCGTGATCAGCGGGTGCGCTGGCGGCTCCAGCGCATCGAAGGCGGCGGCCTCGTGGGCGCCGTAGCTCACCGCCAGCGACGGGCAGCCGGCATTGGCCGCAAGCTGCAGGTCGTGCGTCGTGTCGCCCACCATGAGCGTGCGCTCGGGCGCCACACCGAACTCGCGCATGAGCTCGTTGAGCATCAGCGGATCCGGCTTGGAGGCGGTCTCGTCGGCGGTGCGGGTGGCGTCGAACACGCCGCGAAGCTGCGCGCTGCCCAGCGCCTCGTCGAGCCCCCGGCGCGACTTGCCGGTGGCCACGCCCAGCCAGTGATGACGCGCCTTGAGCGCCTGCAGCATGGACAGCGTTCCGGGAAAGAGCGTGAGCTCGTCCTGGCGGGCGAGGTAGTGGCGCCGGTAGCGCGCGCCGAGTTCGGGGTAGCGCGAGGGGTCGAGCCCGGGCACCGCATGCTGGAGTGCGTCGTGCAGGCCCAAGCCGATGACGTAGGCCGCCTGCTCATCGCTCGGCACGGCCACGCCCAGGTCGCGCGCGGCGTCCTGGATGCAATGGACGATGAGCGCGGTGGAATCGAAGAGGGTGCCGTCCCAGTCGAAAACCACCAGGTCGAAGCGGCGTGGACGAAAGCTCATGCGAGCGCCTTGAGGAAAGCCAGACATTCTGCCGGCAGCGGCGCTTCCAGCTCCATCACGGTCTTGCTGGCCGGGTGCGTGAAGCGCAGCCGGCGAGCGTGCAGGAACATGCGATCGAAGCGCGCTCCTGGGGCCGCGTCGCCGCGGGCCAGGGCCTTGTTCAGTGCGAAATCGCCGTACTTCTCGTCGCCGACGATCGGGTGCCCCTCGTGCGCCAGATGCACGCGGATCTGGTGAGTGCGGCCGGTCTTGATCGTGACGTCCAGCAGGCTGAAGTCCGCGTAGCGGCGCACGAGCTTGACCAGCGTGATGGAGCGGCGCCCCTCCTCGGCGTCTTCGCCCACCGTGCGCACCCGGCGTTCGCCCTCGGAGGTGAGGAAGCGGTGCAGGGGCACGTCGATGACCTTGTGCTGCGCCGACCAGCCGCCGATCACCAGCGCCGAATAGGTCTTGCCCGTCTCGCGCGAGCGGAATTGATCCTGCAGGTCGGTGAGCGCGCTGCGCTTCTTGGCCACCAGGAGCAGGCCGGACGTTTCCTTGTCCAGCCGGTGCACGAGCTCCAGGAACTTCGCCTGTGGCCGGGCGCGACGCAGTTGCTCGATGACACCGAAGCTCACCCCGCTGCCGCCATGCACCGCCACGCCCGCCGGCTTGTTCAGGGCGATGAGAAATTCATCCTCGAACAGCGTGGGAAATTCCCGCGCCGGGGCGCTGGGTGCCGATTCGGCGGCGGCGGAGGTGCGCACCGGCGGCACGCGCACGGTGTCGCCCAGCGCCAGCCGCGTGTCAGCCGCCGCGCGCGACTTGTTCACCCGCACTTCGCCGCTGCGGATGATTCGATAGACGTGCGCCTTGGGCACGCCCTTGAGCACCTTGACGAGGTAGTTGTCCAGCCGCTGGCCGTCACCGTCTTCGCCGACGACGACATGCCTGACCACCGGTTCAGGGGTAAGCCCTGCCGGGGTCTTGCGCGCAGCGCTGTCTTTGCCACCTATAATGCGTGGTCCCACGAGTGCGCCGTAAGTGATTGATTTAGTTGAGTTTAACTGTCGCTTCAGCACTCGACAGACACCGGGGCGGAAATGAATCCGCACGGTTTTCAAGGTGATGCAACGTCATGCGGCACGGTCAGGCCAGCTCCCAAGGTGAGCGGCGGGCCCTGCGGCCGGGCGGCAAAGCCAGCGTAAGAAGAACCACACATAAAGGTTTCAGGCGGCAGACCGCGATGCTCTCCAGCACTCGTTCACCTGCCGCCCGCGCGTCGACCGACATGCGGATGTCTCCCCTGCTCAACCCGTCTGCGGCCGCTGGTCGTGCGTCGATCCCGGCCTTTGTGCCGTCGACGCCGTCAGCGCGAGCGCACGCGCACGAGCACATGGCTGCGGCCATGAAGAGCCCGCCCGTGAACGCGACTCGCAACGCGCCAACGCTTCCTCGCTGAACCACTCGGTTCACCTCGAAGTCCAGGGCGATTCCTTCCGGTTCATTGCGCTCGGCCTGCATCGATGGGTCGCTTCCGGAAACGGTGAGCGACGGACGAGGTTGCGCGGCCCGACACACATTCGGGGCCGCGCGGGAGATGCAAATGAAGCGCATGCTGATCAATGCGACGCAGCAGGAAGAGCGTCGCCTGGCCATCGTAGACGGCCAGAAACTCCTGGATTTCGAAACCGAGATCGAAGGGCGCGAACAGCGCAAGGGCAACATCTACAAGGCGGTCGTGACGCGCGTCGAGCCCTCGCTCGAGGCCTGCTTCGTCGACTACGGCGAAGATCGCCACGGCTTCCTCCCCTTCAAGGAGATCGCCCGCCAGTACTTCCGCGAAGGCGTGGACGTCCGCAACGCGAAAATCTCCGACGCCATCCGCGAAGGCCAGGAACTGCTGGTCCAGGTCGAGAAGGAGGAGCGCGGCAACAAGGGCGCGGCCCTCACCACCTTCGTCTCGCTGGCCGGCCGCTACCTCGTGCTGATGCCCAACAACCCGCGCGGCGGCGGCGTCAGCCGGCGCATCGAGGGCGAGGAGCGCGAGGAACTCAAGGAAACGCTGGACCAGCTCGATTACCCCAAGGGCATGAGCCTGATCGCCCGCACGGCAGGCATCGGCCGCAGCGCCGCCGAGCTGCAGTGGGACCTCAACTACATGCTCAAGCTGTGGAGCGCCATCGACGGCGCGTCGCAGTCCAGCAAGGGCGCATTCCTGATCTACCAGGAGTCCTCGCTCGTCATCCGCGCCATCCGCGACTACTTCACGTCCGATGTCGGCGAGATCCTCATCGACACCGACGACATCTACGAGCAAGCCAGGCAGTTCATGAACCACGTGATGCCCGACAACGAGCATCGCGTGAAGCGCTATCGGGACGACGCGGCCCTCTTCAGCCGCTTCCAGATCGAGCACCAGATCGAGACCGCGTTCTCGCGCACGGTCAACCTGCCCTCGGGCGGCGCCATCGTCATCGACCACACCGAAGCACTGGTCTCCATCGACGTGAACTCCGCGCGCTCCACGCGCGGCAGCGACATCGAGGAGACCGCCACCCGCACCAACCTGGAGGCGGCCGACGAGATCGCCCGCCAGATGCGCCTGCGCGACCTGGGCGGCCTCATCGTCGTGGACTTCATCGACATGGAGGAGTCCAAGAACCGCCGCGAGGTCGAGCAGCGCCTGCGCGACGCGCTGCGCAACGACCGCGCCCGCGTGCAGCTCAGCTCCATCTCGAAGTTCGGCCTGCTCGAGCTCAGCCGCCAGCGCCTGCGCCCCGCGCTCAGCGAGGGCTCGCACATCACCTGCCCGCGTTGCAACGGCACCGGCCACATCCGCGACACCGAGTCCTCCGCCCTGCAGATCCTGCGGATCATCCAGGAGGAGGCCATGAAGGAGAACACCGCTGCCGTGCACGTGCAGGTGCCGGTGGAGGTCACTTCCTTCCTGCTGAACGAGAAGCGCACCGAGATCACCAAGATCGAGCTGAAGCAGCGCGTCACCGTGCTGCTCGTGCCGAACAAGCACATCGAGACGCCCAACTACAAGCTCGAGCGCCTGCGCCACGACGACCCGCGCCTGGAGAACCTGCAGGCCAGCTACTCGATGGTCGAGGAGCCCGACGAGGAAGTCGGCATCACCCGCCGCGAGAAGGCCAAGGCGAAGCAGGAGCCCGTCATCAAGGGCGTGCTGCCCGACGAGCCCGCGCCTCAGGCCGCCCCGGCGCCGGCCCCGGCCGCGCGCGCGGTGCCTGTCGCGCCGCCTGCAGTGGCGAAACCGACGCCCGCCAGCGGCGGCTTCTTCGGCTGGTTGAAGAAGCTCTTCAGCACCGAGCCGGTCGCGGCGCCCGCGCCTGCGCCTGCCGTGAAGGCGGCGGAGCCCGCGCGTGAAGGGCGTGAGGGTCGCGGTGACCGCGGTCGACGCGGCGAGCGCGGCGGCAAGGACGGTCGCGGCCAGCGCGGTGATCGCGCCGAGCGTGGCGAGCGTGGCGAGCGTGGCGAGCGGACGGAGCGTCCCGAACGCGAGCGCGCCGAGGCACGCACCGGCGAACAGCGTGGCGATGGCCGCGGCAAGCCGCGCGGCGAACGCGGTGAGCGCGGTGAGCGCGCAGAGCGCGCCGATCGCAGCGAGCGTGGAGAGCGTGCGGAGCGCGCAGAGCGCACCGATCGCGCCGAGCGCGGCGAACGCACACCTTCCGCCGAGGCCCGCACCGATGCAGTCGAAGCGCGCGGCGAGCGCCGTCAGGGCGAAGGCCGCCGCGGACCTCGCCCGGAAGCGGTCGAGCCGCAGCCGACGAGCGCGGCGCTGACGCCGGTCGAGGCCTTGGAAGAGGCCGGCATTGCGGATGCGGCGTCGCCTGAAGGCGAGGGCCTGGCGCGCGAAGGCGGTCGCCGCCGCCGCCGCCGCGGTGGTCGCAACCGTGGGGAGCGCGACGAGGCACGCGGAGAAGGTGTGGCCGAACTCGGCGACACCGTCGAGTCCGATCTGCCGGAAGCGCTGGTCGAGGGCGCCGAGGTCGCAGGCCCTGAAGGCGCCGAGCGTGAAGACGCCAGCCAGGAGCGTGGTCCGCGCCGCGAACGCGAGCGTCAGCGCCCGCGCCGCGAGCCTCGCGCCGAAGACCACGGCGAGGGTCTTGTCGCGTTCGAGGAAGCGCTGGGTGAGACCGCCGCAGTCGACCTCCCGCCGCGCGCGGAATCGCAGGGCGAGCAAGAGGCTGCCGGAATCGCGGCGTCCGAGAAGCATGCTCCCGTGCACGCCTCGACGCATGTCGAGCCGGTGCGTGAGCTCGCTCCCCTGAGCCATGCTCCGATCGACCTCGAGCCCGAAGCGGTCATGCCCGTAATTGCCGCACCACGCGTGCAGCGCTACGAGCTGCCGATGCGTGAGCTGACCGAGATCGCCGGCTCTGCCGGGCTGGAGTGGGTCAACTCGGATGCCGACAAGGTTCGCCTCGCGCAGGAAGCCATCGCGAACGCGCCGAAGCCCATCCATGTGCCGCGCGAGCCCAAGCCGATGGCCGCCATCGACGATGGCCCGCTCGTGCTGGTGGAAACGCGCCGCGACCTGGGCCAGTTCAAGCTGCCGTTCGAACAGCAGCAGCGCTGACCGGCAACGCCACAAGGCAGAACGCCGCCGCGATCGAAAGACGCGGCGGCGTTCTTGCTTTCATGCCTGAGGGCGTCCCCCTCCTCTCGTGAGGTTCAGGGCAGCAGATCGAGCGCGCGGCGGTATTGCGGCTGCTGCATCAGCTCGTCCCAGGGCAGCGGCGCGGTCTGCGGCAGCAGGTCGAGCCGGCGCGCCTCGCTGTCTGGACTTGCCTGCCACTGGCCGCGCACCAGCGCCTCGCCCAGGCCGTCGAGCAACGCGTCCACCGCGGTGCCGTCCCCAAGCGACTGATTGCAAAGCAGCACCATGTCGCAGCCCGCACTCAAGGCGGCGATGGCCGCCTGCGTCGGCGTGCCCGCAACCGTGGCCCCCTGCATGCTGAGATCGTCGCTGAAGACCGCCCCCTCGAAACCGAGGCGCCTGCGCAGAACGTCCTGGAGCCAGCGCGGGGAGAAGCCGGCGGGATGCTTGTCCACCTTCGGGTAGATGACATGTGCAGGCATGACGCTGGATAGCGTGTTCGTGAGCCACTCGTAGGGCAAGGCGTCATCGGCCAGGATCTCCTTGAGCGGCCGCGAATCGATCGGGACCTCGGTGTGCGAGTCGGCCGCAACGAATCCGTGGCCCGGGAAGTGCTTGCCGCAGTTGGCCATGCCGGCTTGCAGCAGCCCGTGCATCAGGCTCTTGGCCAGTAGCGCCGCCACTCGCGCATCGCGATGGAAGGCGCGGTCGCCGATGACGCCCGAGGGTCCGTGGTCGAGGTCGAGCACGGGCGTGAAGCTCAGGTCCACGCCGCAGGCGCGCAGCTCGGCGCCCAGCACATAGCCGCAGGCGCTGGCCGCGCGCGTGGCGGCCATGGCGCCGCTGCCGGGCGCGCCGCCCTCGTCGCGCATCCACAACTCGCCCAGGCTGCGCATGGCGGGAAGGTGGGTGAAGCCGTCGGTGCGGAAGCGCTGCACGCGCCCGCCCTCGTGGTCGACGCAGATGAGCAAATCCGGCCGCAGCGACTTCAGCTGCGCCGTGAGCTCGGTGAGCTGCAGCCGGTTCTGCCAGTTGCGCGCAAAGAGGATGAGTCCGCCAGTGAGCGGGTGCGCGATGCGACGCCGGTCGGCATCGGTGAGCGCGGTGCCTGCGATGTCGAGCACGACCGGCGCGTGCAGGGGTTCGTGGGACATGGGTGGGCGTTCGTTGTGAGATGCGTGGGTTCGCGAAAGGGGTGGCGGCACAGCGGCCCCGCGGGATCAGCGGCGGTCGACCTCGACCACGACGAAGGCCGCGGCGTAATCGCTCTCATCGGTCACGGTGACGTGCGCGCGCAACCCGCGCGCCTCGAACCATTGCGCCAGCTCGCCGTTCAGGACGATCTCGGGCTTGCCGCTGGCAGCCTTCACCACTTCACAGGCGCGCCAGGTCATTGGCATGCGCATGCCCATGCCGATCGCCTTCGAAAAGGCTTCCTTCGCGGCAAAGCGGGTGGCGAGGTAGCGCAGCCCACGCATCGGTACGGCCTGGCTGCGCGCGAGATACACCGGCAGCTCGCGCGGACCGAGCACTTTCTGCGCGAAGCGCTCGCCGCGTCGCTCCAGCGTGAGCGCCACGCGCCGGATGTCGCAGAGGTCGGTGCCGATGCCGTAGATCATCGTGTGCGCGCGCTGAGCGCCTCGGCCTTGAACTGCGCGATTGCCGCGGTCAGCCCCACGAATACGGCCTGTCCGACGAGGGCATGGCCGATGTGAAGCTCATCGACTTCCGGCAGCGCCGCGATCGCGGCCGTGCTGCTCTCGAACGGGGGTGTCGCCACATCGTCGGGCCAGACGGCAAGCCCGTGGCCCGCGTTCGTCTGCAGGCCCAGCGAGCGAGCGCGGCGCAGCCCCTCCTGCACGCGCGCCAGCTCGTGCGCCATGGCGGCACGGTCCTGCGCCCACCAGGCATTGGCGAACGCGCCGGTATGGATCTCGACGCAGGGCGCGCCCGCCTTCGCGCTGGCTTCGATCTGCGCTGGGTCGGCACCGATGAAGAGCGAGACGCGGCAGCCGGCCTGCCCCAGGCGCGCGCAGGCGTCGCGCACGCGGTCGAACGCGCCGAGCACGTCGAGGCCGCCTTCGGTAGTGACCTCCTGGCGCCGCTCGGGCACCAGGCACACATGTTCCGGGCGCGTGCGCTCGATGATGGCGAGCATCTCGTCGGTGACCGCGGCCTCGAAGTTCAGCGGCACGTGGATGGACTGCTTCAGGCGCAGCACATCGTCGTCGCGGATGTGCCGGCGGTCTTCACGCAGGTGGAAGGTGATGATGTCGGCGCCCGCCTCGACGGCACGCTGCGCGGCGAGCACCGGGTCGGGGAAGGCCCCCCCGCGCGCATTGCGCAGCGTGGCGACGTGGTCGATGTTCACGCCGAGCAATGGCGCGTCACGGCGGTCCGAGAGGATCATGGTTGTTGCAGCTCCATCATGAGCTGTCGGGTGCGCAGGATCGGCGAGCCGAGATGATAGTGAAGCAAGTTGCGCAGCATCGACTTCAGCTCGGGCAGCACCGGTAGCGCCGCGGCCTGCAGCGCGCCGAGCTGCGAAGACGCAAGCGCGTCGCGAAGGACCACGAGGGCCTCGCCTGGAAGACCGGGCTCCGAGGCACCCGCCGGCGCGACGCCCTGCTCGGGTCGCAGCGTGTACCGCTGACCCTCGCTCAGGCCCTGCTGCGTCGAGGACACGACGCCGAGGTCGGGCAGCAGACCGATCTCGCGCAGGAGCACGAGCTCGAAGGCGCGCAGCGCTGCCTGCACGGTGACGTCCTCACCGGCCACGAGCGATTCGAGCGTGAGCGCATAGGCATCGAAGAGCGCCGGGTGCGGATCGTGGCGCGGCAGCAGCTTCATCAGGAGCTCGTTCAGATAGAAGCCGGTGAGCAGCGCCGCGCCCGAGGGCATGGCGCCCCCGCCGGCCCATTCGGCGCTTCGCAGGGGCTGGACTTCCGCCGACTCGTCTTCGCTGCTGCGCCGGCTTCCATACGACACCTGCAACCGCTGGAACGGCAGCAGCACCGGGCGCAGCTGCGAGTACGGCCGCTTCGCTCCCTTGGCGACCACCGGCACGCGCCCTGCCTCGCGCGTGAAAAGGTCCAGGATCAGGCTGGTCTCGCTCCAGTCGTACCGGTGCAGGACGAAGGCGAGCTGCTGGGCCGCGGGGCGTCGCGTGCTCATTGCCGGGCCTGGCGCATGCGCAGCGGCGCGCTCACTCGTAGCCGTAGCTGCGCAGCCGGGCTTCGTCGTCGGCCCAGCCGGAGCGCACCTTCACCCACAGCTCGAGGAAGACCTTCGCGTCCAGCAGCCGCTCGAGCTCCACGCGCGCGTCGGTGCCGATCCGCTTGAGGCGCTCGCCCTTCTCGCCGATGACCATGCCCTTGTGCGCGTCACGCTCGACCACGATGGTGGCCGCAATGCGGCGCAGCGCGCCCTCTTCCTTGTAGTCGTCGATCACGACGGTGGAGGTGTAGGGAAGCTCGTCGCCCGTGAGGCGGAACAGCTTCTCGCGAATGATTTCGCTGACGAGGAAGCGCTCGCTGCGGTCCGTCAGGGCGTCCTCTTCGTAGTACCAGTCCTGCTGCGGCAGATACGGCGACACGATCTCGAGCAGTCGATGCGTGTCGTCGTCGCGCTTGGCGGTGAGCGGCACGAACTCGGCGAAGGGGTGGCGCTCCTGCATGCCCTTGAGCCACGGCGCGAGCTCCGCGCGGCGGTGAACCATGTCGAGCTTGTTGGCCACCAGCAGGGTCGGCTTGCCCTGCGGCACCAGCGCGAGGACCTTGGCGTCGTCCAGGCCGAAGCGGCCGGCCTCGACGACGAAAAGCACGACGTCCACGTCGGCCAGCACCGATTGCACGGTCTTGTTGAGGTTGCGATTCAGCGCCCCCGTGCCACGCGTCGTATGGCGCGTCTGGAAGCCAGGGGTGTCGACGAAGACGAACTGCGCCGCACCCTCGGTACGGATGCCGGTGATGCGGTGACGGGTCGTCTGCGCCTTGCGCGAGGTGATGCTGACCTTCTGGCCCACCAGCGTGTTGAGCAGCGTGGATTTGCCCACGTTGGGACGCCCGACGATGGCGACCAGCCCGCAGCGGCGGGCGCCGGTGTCGGTTTCGTGAGCGGGCTTGCCGGGTTCGGCGGCCTGCGAAGAGGGATCCTGATTCATGGCGCGGGAAGGCGGGCGCTCAGTGTAGCGAGCACGGCCTGGGCGGCTGCCTGCTCGGCGGCGCGGCGCGATCGGCCCTCGCCGCTGGCCTCCAGCTGCAGGTCCGGGACGGCGCACGCGACGACGAACACCTGGTCGTGCTGACGCCCGCGGGTTTCGGTGATGCGATAGGTGGGCACGGGAAGTCGTTGGGCTTGCAGGCGTTCCTGCAGTTCAGTCTTGGCGTCTTTCGTCCAGGCTGCGGCAACGGTCTGCGCGATGAGAGGTGCGAAAAGCCCCTCCACGAGCGCGCGGGCGGCCTCGTACCCGCCGTCGAGGTACACCGCACCGATGAGCGCCTCAAGCGCATCGGCCAGGATGGACGGCCGTTGCGCGCCACCGCTGCGCGCTTCACCCTCGCCCAGGCGGATGGCGTCGGGCACGCCGATGCCAAGTGCAAGCTTGTGAAGCGTGTCCTCCCGAACCAGATGGGCGCGGACGCGGGTGAGGTCGCCCTCGCTGGAGTCGGAAAAGCGGGAATAGAGCAGTGTGGAGACCGCCATGCTGAGCACGGCATCGCCAAGGAACTCGAGCCGCTCGTTGTGGTCAGCCCCGTGGCTCTTGTGGCTGAGCGCGCGCGTCAGCAACGCGGCATCGGCGAATGCGTAGCCGAGGCGCTTCTGGAGGCGGGTGAATGAGGCGTCCATGCGAACCGGTGCGAACCGTGCGTGCCGCGTGCGCGGCGCGCCAGACTGCACGCCGACCGGTCCGCCGCGCGATCAGCGGGATTGTCCCTTGTACTTGATGACCAGGTAGACAGGCTCGACGAGCTCGATTTCCTTGTCGTAGGCGAAGCGGATGACAAGGCGCTCGTTTTCCTTGGTGATCTCGAGGTCCTTGCCCGAGACCGCCTGGATCGAATATTCGATGTCCTTCTGCTTGTCGAATGCAGTGCGCACCTCGGGCACGGTGCTCGGGTGCTCCTGCGCGATCTTGTTCACCGCGCGCTGGATCGTGTAGTACTCATTGAGCGTGGGCAACACCTTCATGGCCACTAGCGCGACGCACGCCACGATCACCGCCCAGAACAACAAGCCGATGAGCGTGACCCCACGCTCCCTGCGATGCCCCGAAATGCGTGGCGTTCCCACCGCCGCCCGACGCGAGTCGATCATCGATCGCTCCCTATGTTTGTTGGAATTACTCGAACGAACCAATGCGTTTCAAGTTGCCGAAGTTCATCCAGACGAAGAACGCCTTGCCAACGATATTGCGATCCGGCACGAAACCCCAGTAGCGCGAATCCTGTGAGTTGTCCCGGTTGTCGCCCATCATGAAATAGTGGCCGGGCGGGACCTTGCACACGACGCCCTCGGCGTTGTATCGGCAGGCGTCCTTGGCCGGGAAGTCGAACCGCTCGGACTCGCGGATGAAGGGGGGACGCTCGGAGTTCGTCAGTACGCGATGCGACACCGTGCCGAGCTGCTCCTTCCACTGCTGCGCATAGCGCAGGCTGTCGTCGTCGTAGTACTCGGGGAGCGGCTGCATCTGCACCGGCTTGCCGTTGATGGTCAGGCGCTTGTTGAGGTAGGCCACCTCGTCGCCGGGAACGCCCACGACGCGCTTGATGTAGTCAGTGCTCGGATCGACCGGGTAGCGGAAGACGACCACGTCGCCGCGCTGCGGGTCGTGGTTGGCGATCACCTTGGTCTGCAGGATCGGCAGACGCACGCCGTAGTGGTATTTGTTCACGAGGATCAGGTCGCCCACGGCCAGCGTCGGAATCATCGAGCCCGAGGGGATCTTGAACGGCTCGAAGAGGAAAGAGCGCAGGAGGAAGACGATCAGGATCACCGGGAAGAGCCCGGCCGTCCAGTCGAGCCACCAGGGTTGCGCAAGCACTCGCTCGCGCGCCACGGCCACGTCGCCGTCGACTTGCTGGATGCCCTGGCGCAGCAGTTCGTTGCGGCGCTGGGCGAACTGCGCCTCGACCCTGGCGGCCGCCGCCACGCGTCGTGGGTGGAAGTAGGCGCGCTCGGCGATCCAGTAGGCCAGCGTCACGATCGTGAGCACGAACAGCAGCACGGAGAAATTGCCGGTCCACGAGCCCAGATACCAACCGCCCAGATAAACGATCAGGGCCCCATACAGCAAACCGGTCAATGCACTCATGCGGTGTTATTCGTCCACTTGGAGGATGGCCAGGAAAGCTTCCTGAGGCACTTCGACAGTGCCGATCTGCTTCATGCGCTTCTTGCCGGCCTTTTGCTTTTCGAGCAGCTTGCGCTTGCGCGTGATGTCGCCGCCGTAGCATTTTGCCAGCACGTTCTTGCGCAGTGCCTTGATGTTTTCGCGGGCGATGATGTTCGCGCCGATGGCCGCCTGGATGGCCACGTCGTACATCTGACGCGAGATGATCTCTCGCATCTTGCTGACCACTGCGCGCCCGCGAAACTGGGACTGGCTGCGGTGCACGATGATCGACAAGGCGTCCACGCGATCACCGTTGATCAGGATGTCGACCTTCACGACGTCGGCGGCACGATATTCCTTGAACTCGTAGTCCATCGACGCGTAGCCGCGCGAAACTGACTTCAACTTGTCGAAGAAGTCGAGCACGATCTCGGCCAGCGGCATCTCGTAGGTCAGCATGACCTGCCGGCCGTGATACGCCATGTTCATCTGGACGCCGCGCTTCTGGTTGGCAAGCGTCATCACCGGGCCGACGTAGTCCTGCGGCATGTACAGGTGCACGGTCACGATGGGCTCGCGGATCTCGGCGATCTTTCCCTGGTCCGGCATCTTCGAGGGGTTCTCGACCTGGATGACCTCGCCACTGCCGAGCTGCACCTCGTAGACCACGCTCGGCGCGGTCGTGATCAGGTCTTGATCGAACTCGCGCTCCAGGCGTTCCTGCACGATCTCCATGTGCAGCAGGCCGAGGAAGCCACATCGGAAGCCGAAGCCCAGCGCCTGGCTCACCTCCGGCTCGTAGCGCAACGAGGAGTCATTGAGCTTGAGCTTCTCCAGCGCATCACGCAGGGAGTCGTACTCGCTGGCCTCGGTGGGATACAGCCCCGCGAAGACCTGCGGCTGAATCTCCTTGAAGCCCGGCAGCGGCGCGCTGGCCGGGCCAGCGTTGTTCGGCAGCTTCTTTTCCAGCGTAATGGTGTCGCCGACCTTGGCGGCCTGCAGTTCCTTGATGCCGGCGATGAGGAAGCCCACTTCGCCGGCCTGCAGTTCCTCGCGGGGCAGTGCCTTGGGTGTGAACACCCCGAGCTGTTCCAGCGGGTAGACGGCATCGGTTGCCATGAGTCGGATGCGGTCACCCTTGCGCAGAGCGCCGTCGACCACGCGCACGAGCATTACGACGCCCACGTAGTTGTCGAACCAGCTGTCGATGATCATGGCCCTCGGCGGGCCATCGGGCTTGCCGCGCGGCGGCGGCATGCGCTGGATCACCGCTTCAAGGATGTCGTCGATGCCCTCGCCCGTCTTGGCCGAGCACGGGATCGCGTGCGTGGCATCGATGCCGATGACGTCCTCGATCTCGGACTTGGCCCGCTCGGGGTCGGCCTGCGGCAGGTCCATCTTGTTCAGCACGGGCACCACTTCCACGCCCAGTTCAATGGCCGTGTAGCAGTTGGCGACCGTCTGCGCCTCCACGCCTTGCGAGGCATCGACCACGAGCAGCGCGCCCTCGCAGGCCGACAGCGAACGGCTCACCTCGTAGCTGAAGTCGACGTGCCCCGGGGTGTCGATGAGGTTCAGGTTGTAGGTCTTGCCGTCGCGTGCGCTGTACTTCAGCGCCGCGGTCTGCGCCTTGATCGTGATGCCGCGCTCGCGCTCGATATCCATCGAGTCGAGAACCTGGGCTTCCATTTCCCGATCGCTTAAGCCGCCGCAGCGTTGGATCAGACGGTCGGCAAGCGTCGACTTGCCGTGGTCGATGTGGGCAATGATGGAGAAGTTGCGAATGTGGTCCATGTGACCCTGGGAGCTACCGCGCGCCAGCGCGCGACGTTTGCGATGAAGCCATCCGCGAGCGCACGGCGCTCGCGTCGGTGAGGTGCACGTGCTGCGTGCATCTTCGATGTGCGTGGGCCTCTCGCGGCAACTTGGGCGCCATCAAATCGGCGCGCTCAAGTCAAAAAAAAGGCACGTCAAACCGGTGACGCGCCTTCCAACAAAAATCGTATGGCAACTGCTTTGTTGGGCCTTCATTGTAGCCAAAAGGCCTGCCTTGGAAACCGCGCCAGCCAAGGCTTTTACGTCGTTGCAGCCCTCCAACATGGAATTTCGCCCACAGGTTATTCACAGATGGCTGTGGAGTTTTTGTGGACCGTTACAAGCAGTCGAACTAGCTGAAAACGGGTGATCGAATGTGGCGGGAAAGTGGGTGGATTGTAGAGATCAGGCCCACCAATCCCGTTCATTCCGTGTCTGCGGGTCGGCAACCGCGGGGACCCCGGGCGAACCCTTACGCGGCAGCCGTGTCGCCTCCGTCGGCCCGCGATTCTCACGATGCGGAAAGACCCGGCGGCCTGCTGGGCCGCTGGGTTCTGTCTCGCTCAGCGCGAACTCGGCCGGATCACGACGTACTGCGACCAGTCGGCACGGCGGAAGAGGACCGTCACCGGCTTGGTCTTGTCGAGCTTGCTCACCACGCTCTCGAACTGGCGCGTGTCCGTGATCTCGGTATTGGCGACCGCCAGCACCACATCACCCTCGCGCAGCCCAGCGCGCGCCGCCGAGCCTTCGGCCGATTCGACTTTCACGCCTCCCTTCACCTTGAGCTCGCGCTTGATGGCCTCGCTCAGGTCGGTGACGGTCAGGCCCAGCGCGATGGTCGCGGCCTGGGAGGAAGCCTTCGGTTCGGGTGCAGCGTTTGCGCGGCGCGTGGTCTGCGGCTCGAGCTCGGCCACGACGACGCTCAGGTCGCGTGTATTGCCGCGCCGGAACACCTGCACCGTCGACTTCGTGCCGGGCTTCGTGCTACCCACGACACGGGGAAGATCGGTCGACCGCTCGACGGCCTTGCCGTCGAAGCGCGTGATGATGTCGCCGGGCTCGACGCCCGCCCTTTCAGCAGGCCCGCCCGCCTCCACCGAGCGCACGAGGGCGCCGTTGGCCTTGCCCAGGCCCAGCGCCTCGGCCACGTCCTTCGTCACCTCGCCGATCTGCACTCCGATGCGGCCCCGCACGACACGGCCGCTGGCGCGCAGCTGATCGGCCACGCGCGTGGCTTCGTCGATCGGGATCGCGAAGGAGATGCCCATGAACCCGCCCGAGCGGCTGTAGATCTGCGAGTTGATGCCCACCACCTCGCCGCGCATGTTGATCAGCGGGCCACCGGAGTTGCCGGGGTTGATGGCGACGTCGGTCTGGATGAAAGGCAGGTAGTCGCCCGTCTCGCGGGCCTTGGCGCTGACGATGCCCGCAGTCACTGTGTTCTCAAGGCCGAAGGGCGAGCCGATGGCCATCACCCATTCGCCCACGCGCAGGCGGCTGACGTCACCGATCCTCACCGAAGGCAGGCTGGCGGCGTCGATCTTGACCACCGCCACGTCGGTGCGCTTGTCCGCGCCGATGATCCGCGCCTTGAACTCGCGCTTGTCGGTGAGCGTCACGTAGACCTCGTCCGCGCCGTCGACGACGTGGGCGTTGGTCATCACGTACCCGTCGGTGGTGAAGATGAAGCCGGAGGCCACGCCGCGTTGCTGGGGTTCCTCGTCAGGCGCCGGGGCGCGCCGGCGCGGGTCGCCTCGCTGCTCGGGCGCGGGAATGGGAACTCCGAAGAAGCGACGGAAGAACTCCTGCATGTCCTCGTCCATCTCGGGGTTCACGCCGCGCCCCCTGGCCCGCTCGGTGGTGCGGATATTCACCACTGCCGGGCCGACCTGCTCGACGAGATCGGTGAAGTCGGGCAGGCCACGTGATGAGACGCCGGCCTGCGCGTGCGCCGCCTGCGGCGCGAGCAAGGCAAGTCCCCCGGCAAGGCCGAGGGCGGCAAATGCCGAGATGACCCAGCGGCGGGCCGAAATCGTGAGAGTCATTGATCTGCTCTGGTCTTGCATGGGAGGTTCACCTCGAGGAACGGTCCGCGGCAGCGACGCGCTGCGCCCACCGACATGATGGCGGAACCTTCGAAAGCAACAAGGGATTGAAGTTCATCGTTTGCTGTTCAGGGTTTGCCGCTCGAGCCCGGACACGAACGCCCGCAAGGTGGCGGACGGCACGTCGCCGATCACCGTGATCCACCAGTCGCCGGAGCGCCGGGTCATCGTGCGCGTGGCGCCGAGCGCCATCAGGAACTCGCGGCGATGAACGGCCGAATTGAAGGGCTCGATGAAGACGGACACATAGGTCAGCCCGTCGGAATAGATGGACTGCAGTACTGGCTGCGTCGAGGGCGGCGCACTCTGCGATGCGGGATGCGGAGTGCTCGAATCGTCCAGTGGCCGGCGCACGGTGCTGACCAGGCGAAAGCCCGGGGGTGCCTGACGCATCGCCCAGCCCTCGCGTTCGAGCTCGGTCGGCTCCAGGAGCTGCCGCTGCACGCGATAACCATCGAGCCGCTTCATCGCCGAGAGCACGAGCTCCGGCTGCGACTTGATGCCGATCACGACGTCGGAGAAGGCGGATGCTTCCAGCACGTTGCCGTTCTCGTCCAGCACCTCGGCGCGAAGCAACAGGCCGGAGCGTCGCTCGGCCCAGAGCCGGTAGCCGAAGCGGTACGCATCGCGCGGATGCAGGCTCAGCACGTCGGCCTCGTGGCCCGCGACGCGGTCGGTGCCCTGGGCCCGGACGTCGTAGTAGTCGACGATGCGGTCATCCCCGCTTTGCAGCAGGGCCGGGAACTCGTTCATCGCCTGGCGCCGCTCGATCACGGCGGTCTTGCTGGCCGGCCACAGGGTGTGCACGAGATCGTTGTGCCGCAGGACCTGTCGCGCCTGGCCATCCAGCGAGTCGATGCGCTCGTACTGGTTGCGGCCGTCGCAGAAGTGAAGGATGCGCGCGCTCGCGACCGACCCCCCCGCAGTCACCACGAAGGTGCCCTGGAAGTTGCGTCGCCCGACGGCTTCATGGATGCGCATCAACCAGGCGCGCGCCTCCTGCGCCTCGCCCTCGTTCTGCACGTCGGAGGCGCGTGCGGCGCATGCGACGCCGACGCTCAATGCGGCCAGACAGAGGGCAAGCGCGGCGAGGAAGAGCCGCCGCGCGTGAGGAATCAGGTCGGTCGATGCGGCGCTTCGCATGCTCAGCGGTCCGAGCCTTCGTCGTAGGTGGCGTTGCGCAGAAAGACGGAAGGCACGCCGAGCGCGGTCGTCGCGCCGAACTGCTTGTGCGCCGCGAAGTAGCGATTGAGCCGGGCGTCGCGGAACATCGCGCCGTTGGCGGTCACCATGCGATCCGTGCCTGGGTCGCGTGCCGCTGCGGCAGTCGCACCGGCGGGCTGAGCGGTTTGCGGAACGGACTGGGCGAGTCGCGGCGCGTCGATGGACGAGGTGACCCCGGAAGGCTGGAGCGCCCACATCGACCCAGCCACCACCATCACGCCCGCGGCCACGGCGAAGGGTGCGGACCAGCGACGACGATTCGCAGCAGCGGCCTCGACTTCGATCCCCTCCCTCGGCGACGGGGCCATGACGACGGGCTCCGTCGCGAGCCGCTCACGCACGCGCGCGAGCAAGGCGGCGTCCTGGGCCGGGGGCGAGGAAAGATCCTCGGAGCGCAGCACGTCGCCAATCAGGTGATAGGCGTGCCAGGTGCTCCGCGTGTGCGAGTCGTCCTGCCATCGAGCGGAAACGCGGGCGGACTCGTCCGCCGTCGTCTCGCCATCCATCAAGGCGGACAGGTCTTCGTTGCGCATCACCATGTTCGAACTCCACCGAATGCCATCACCATCTCTCGCCCTGGCGCGTGTTCAGCAGCGGTCGCAGGCGTTCCGCGATCGCCTCGCGTGCCCGGAAAATCCTGGAGCGCACCGTGCCGATCGGGCAGTTCATCACGGAGGCAATCTCCTCGTAGCTGAGACCTTCGAGTTCACGCAGGGTGATGGCTTGCCGGAGGTCGTCCGACAGTTCCTCGATGGCCGCGTTGACGGTGCGCGCAATTTCGCGGCTCGCCAGCACGGCTTCGGGGGTCTCGCCGTCGCTTAGTTCGTTCTCCACCCTGGAAGTTTCCTCGCCCGCGTCGTCGCGCCCAGCGAGCGTGGATTCGGTCACCACCGGATCGCGCTTGAGTTCGACGAGGGCCTTCTTTGCGGTGTTCACCGCGATCCGATAGAGCCAGGTGTAGAAGGCGCTCTCTCCGCGGAACTGCGGCAGGGCCCGGTAGGCGCGAATGAAGGTTTCCTGCGCGATGTCGGGCACGAGGTCGCTGTCGCGGACCATGCGCGAGATGAGCCGCTCGATGCGGCGCTGGTACTTGACCACCAGCATTTCGAAGGCCCGCGTGTCTCCGCGCTTGACCTGTTCGATCAGCAGGGCGTCGGCGTCGGCGGTCATTCGCTCAGGCTGATGGGTCGTCGATCGGGGCGGCTTGCCCCGGTGCGCAGCGTGGGGAATATAGCGCGCAGCGCAATGCGTGCCAGTGCGGGCGCAGCGTGCTGCGCTGCAAGGGGATCCAGCGAACGCGCCGACGAACCGGCCCCTCCTCCGGCGCGGACGAGGGGCGGCAGTGCAGGAGCATCCAGTCGCCCAGGTCGAGCGCAATGCTGACGTCAGCCGCGCGCGCGTCGGCGTCTGCACGCGCCGGCTCTTCGAGCCACCAGACCTGCCCGTCCCAGCGAAGCTCGATGACGGCGCGCCGGTTGGCATGTGCGACCAGCCACGCGCCGTACACAGCGCAGGCGAGCGGCAACGCGAATCCCGCTGCGTGCCCGAACCCGACGGCCCAGACGAGGGTGTGCATCGTGGCCACGAGAGCCAGAAGCCCGAGCGCCGCAATCCAGTGCGGCGCCGGAGCGATCAGGACCGAGACGGCCGGGGCCGAGCGCATTGAATCAGCCCGAACCGCGGCTGACGGGGCTTACGCGCGCTTGAAGACGAGCGTGCCGTTGGTGCCACCGAAGCCGAAATTGTTCTTCACGGCCACATCGATCTTCATCTGCCGCGCCTCGTTGGCGCAGTAGTCCAGGTCGCACTCGGGGTCCTGGTTGAAGATGTTGATGGTGGGCGGCGAGACCTGGTGATGCACGGCAAGCACGGTAAACACCGACTCAATGCCACCCGCGCCACCGAGCAGGTGACCGGTCATCGACTTGGTCGAGTTCACGACCAGCTTCTTGGCGTGGTCACCGAACGCGAGCTTGATCGCGTTCGTTTCGTTGAGGTCGCCCAGCGGCGTGGAGGTGCCGTGAGCGTTGAGGTATTGGACGTCCTTCGCGTCGATGCGCGCGTTGCGCATGGCGGAGAGCATCGAGCGCTTCGGCCCGTCGACGTCAGGGGCAGTCATGTGGAATGCGTCGGCACTCATGCCGAAGCCCGAAAGCTCCGCATAGATCTTGGCGCCGCGCGCCTTGGCGTGCTCGTACTCCTCGAGCACCACCACCCCGGCACCCTCCCCGAGCACGAAGCCGTCGCGGTCCTTGTCCCACGGACGGGACGCGGTGGCGGGATCGTCGTTGCGGGTGGACAGCGCACGGGCGGCAGCGAAGCCGCCAATACCGAGCGGCGACACCGTGGACTCGGCGCCGCCGGCGACCATCACGTCGGCATCGCCGTACTCGATGAGCCGCCCCGCTTCGCCAATGCTGTGCAGGCCTGTCGTACACGCCGTGACGATCGCCAGGTTCGGCCCCTTGAAGCCGCACATGATCGAGACGTGGCCCGAGATCATGTTGATGATCGACGCCGGCACGAAGAACGGCGAAATGCGCCGCGGCCCGCGGGCGGCGAGCTCGGCGTGGGTCTGCTCGATCATGGGCAGGCCGCCGATGCCCGAACCGACGAGACAGCCGATGCGCTCGGCTTCCTCCTGGCTCAGGTCGCCACCCACCTTCAGACCCGCGTCACGCACCGCCTGCAGCGATGCCGCAATGCCGTAGTGGATGAAGGTATCCATGTGACGGGCTTCCTTGCCGGGGATGTAGTCCTCGACGTTGAAGCCCTTCACTTCGCCGGCAAAGCGGCATGCGAGGTTCGACGCATCGAACTTCGTGACCGCGGCGATGCCGGTTTGACCCGCGACCAGGTTGGACCATGCCGATTCGACCGTGTTGCCCACGGGGCAGACAAGGCCAAGTCCGGTGACGACAACGCGGCGGCGGCTCATGGATTCACTACCTTCAGCAACAAGAGACGGAAAACGTTGTCGGCCGCTTCAGGCCTTGGCGTGCGACTTGGCGTAGTCGATCGCCAGTTGGACCGTGGTGATCTTCTCCGCCTCTTCGTCGGGGATCTCGATGCCGAACTCGTCTTCGAGTGCCATCACCAGTTCCACCGTGTCCAGCGAATCCGCGCCCAGATCGGCGACGAAGGCTTTCTCGTTCGTGACTTCGCCTTCGGCCACGCCGAGTTGCTCGGCAATGATCTTTTTGACGCGTGCTTCGATATCGCTCATGACTCTCCTCCTGGGAGGTAAGAAAAAGACAGCCCGTGATTCTAAGGTGTCCCGGATGACGAACCCGGGACGGCGGCACTCGAGCGATCAGGCCTGACGTCGCCCGCGCCGCGCTGGGAAAGCTCAGCTCATGTACATGCCGCCGTTCACATGCAGCTCGGTGCCGGTGATGTAGCCGGCTTCGGGCGACGCAAGGAACACGACGGCCTGCGCGATTTCCTCCGGCGTGCCGAGGCGACCGAGCGGGATCTGGCCCAGCAGCGCGTCCTTCTGCGCCTGGGGCAGGACCTCGGTCATGTCGGTGGCGATGAAGCCCGGGGCAACGCAGTTGACGGTGATGGCGCGGCTGCCGAGCTCGCGCGCAAGCGCGCGGGTGAGGCCCGCGACGCCCGCCTTGGCGGCCGCGTAGTTGGCCTGGCCAGCGTTCCCACTGGCGCCCACGACGGAGGTGATGCTCACGATACGGCCGTAGCGCTGCTTCATCATGGGGCGCATGACGGTGCGGCTGGCACGGAAGACGGCTTTCAGGTTGGTGTCCAGCACCGCGTCCCAGTCGCCGTCCTTCATGCGCATGGCGAGCGTGTCGCGCGTGATCCCGGCGTTGTTGACCAGCACGTGAAGCGCACCGAATTCCTTGACGATGGCATCGACCGCGGCCTCGAGGGCCTGGGCGTCGTTCACATCCAGCTGGATGCCGCGTCCGCCCGCGCCCGCAAGCGCTTCGGTGATGCCCTGCGCACCCGACTCGGTGGTGGCGGTGCCGATGACCTTCACGCCACGTGCGGCCAGTGCCTGCGCGATGGCGCGTCCGATGCCGCGGCTGGCACCAGTGACGAGGGCAATCTGCCCGGTGAATTGAACGTCGCTCACAGCATGGCCCTCGCTTCGGCCAGGGAGGCCGGGTCGAACACTGCGGCACTTTGGAGTTCCGCGTCGATGCGCCTGACCAAGCCGCTCAGTACCTTCCCCGGTCCACATTCGAAGATGTGCGTCACGCCCAGCGCCTTCAGGGCCTGGATGGACTCCACCCAGCGCACCGGACCGAAGGCCTGGCGGTAGAGCGCATCGCGAATGGCCCCGGCGTCGCTGGTGACCGTCACGTCGATGTTGTTGACCAGCGGCATCTGCGGCGCGGCGAACGCGACCTCCGCGAGACCGGCCTTGAGGCGATCGGCCGCCGGCTTCATGAGGCTGGAATGGAAGGGGGCCGACACCGCGAGCAACAGTGCACGCTTGGCGCCCGCGGCCTTGAGGATTTCGCAGGCCTTGTCGACGCCCGCCTTCGTGCCGGCGATGACGGTCTGCTTGGGATCGTTGAAGTTCGCCGCTTCGACTGCCTCGCCCACGGCACGGCGCGCCTCGTCGCAGCCTGCACGGACTGCCTCGGCGTCCAGGCCGAGGATGGCGGCCATCGCGCCGGCGCCAATGGGCACCGCCTCCTGCATGGCCTGCGCGCGAAAGCGCACGAGCGGCAACGCATCCGAAAGCGTGAGCGCGCCGCTTGCGACCAGCGCGCTGTATTCGCCCAGCGAATGCCCCGCGACCGCCGCCGGGCGAAGGCCGGTCTCGGCCATCCAGGCGCGATAGCAGGCCACGCCGGCGACGAGCATCACAGGCTGTGTGTTCGTCGTGAGGTCGAGCTGCTCCTTGGGACCGCCGTGAATCAGTGCGGCGATGTTTTCGCCCAGGGCCTGCGAGGCCTCATCGAGGGTGTCGCGCACGGCGGGGTGGTCGCCCCAGGCGTCGAGCATGCCGACGGACTGGGATCCCTGGCCCGGAAACACGAATGCGAATGCGTGGGTCATCAGCGAATGGATGAACGGAGGTTGCGATGAATCGGGGCAGCGTGAAGCCGCTGCGCCTTAGAAGTCGAGGAGGACAGCGCCCCAGGTGAAGCCGCCGCCGACGCCCTCGAGCATGACCGTGTCGCCAGCCTTGACCTTGCCACCGCGCACCGCGACGTCGAGCGCGAGCGGGATGGAGGCAGCCGAGGTGTTGCCGTGTTCGTCCACCGTCACTATCAGCTTGTGTGCCGGCAGCTTCAGCTTCTTGGCGGTGCCTTGCATGATCCGGATGTTGGCCTGGTGGGGGATGAGCCAGTCGATGTCGGCGTCGGTACGGCCGGACTTCTCGAGAACCGCGCGCGCCACGCTTTCCAGCACGCCGACGGCCAGCTTGAACACGGCCTGCCCGTCCATCTTCAGGAGCGGATCGCCCAGCACCTGGCCGCCGGAGACGGTGCCCGGGGTGCACAGGATGTCGATGTGGCGGCCATCGGCATGCAGCTCGCTTGCGAGGATGCCGGGGCGCTCGCTGCCTTCCAGCACGACGGCGCCGGCGCCGTCACCAAACAGCACGCAGGTGGTGCGGTCGTTGAAGTCGAGCAGGCGCGAGAACACTTCGCTGCCGATGACAAGGGCCTTGTGCGCAGCGCCGGTTCGGATCATGGAGTCCGCGACCGTGAGCGCATAGACGAAACCCGAGCACACCGCCTGCATGTCGAAGGCAGCGCAGCCATGGATGCCGAGCTTCTGCTGGACGATGCATGCCGTCGAGGGGAAGACCATGTCCGGCGTGGACGTGGCGACGATGATGAGGTCGATCTCCTCGGCACGGCGTCCCGCGGCCTCGAGCGCATGGCGGGCGGCGTTCACCGCGAGGTCGCTGGCCCCCACGTCGGGCGCCGCGAAATGCCGAGCACGGATGCCGGTGCGCTCGACGATCCATTGGTCGGACGTCTCGACGCCGCGCGCGGCCAGTTGC
>Ga0105248_10000569_pt1 | contig 41926 bp, 28 predicted proteins | sample KBSS34metaG_FD_81524 | JGI IMG/M metagenome (GOLD analysis project Ga0105248, IMG submission 81524) | Switchgrass rhizosphere microbial communities from Kellogg Biological Station, Michigan, USA - KBS S3-4 metaG | ecosystem: Host-associated > Plants > Roots > Rhizosphere > Soil | place...
CTCGGGAGCGTGTCGCACTACGGCGAGGTTGTCGAAGACTTGTTTGACGCCGTGGATCTGAGCGATACCGGCAGGCGCGAATGCGATCAGTCCCCATTGACTGACTTGGGCGAGATGGCGTGTTTCGAATTCGGTTCCGTTCCATCGCACATGCGTGAGCAGGCCCGAAGGCTCGGCAACGAGGAGGTCGCCAATCATGTCGGCGAAGGCATCGGCCGGAGCGCCCCAGATTTTTCTGCTGAGCGGATCAACGCCGTAGAAGTTTTCGTGCGCGGGGATCAGGCGAATGTCGCCGGGGTTGACGCCCAACGTGTAAGTGGCGACGTTTCCCGTCGTGTCGACAGCGTAGATGAGACCGAGATCTTTCGCGCCAACGAGAATTTTTGCTGACCATGGACCATACTTCTCCGCCGCATCGGGGATCGTGGTTACTCCGGAAAGCGCTGTCCCAAGAAGCGCGGTTCGTGATGCGAGACCGGCGGAGTTGATTCTCCAGATGCCGCCGCTTGTCGTGACGGCGATCACGTCGCCTGCGTAAATCCCGGTACGATCGATATAGAGTCCGGTCACGGTTCCGGTTTCACCGGGAAGTATCGCCCACGGATTTTGTACAGTGCGGCCATCGCTTGCGATGCGGGCCACTACACCGGGCGTGGTTGTTGAGGTGAATAGTTCTCCCGGCTTGAAGCCCGCTAAGCTGGTGCCGAAACCATCGTCGCGCGCGGTGGCGATTTTCAGTTCGCCGGTCAACCCGCTGACGTTTGAAAAAGTCGTGTGAGCGCCGTCAGCCTGGATCAGCTCGAAGTTGTTTGGCTGGCCTAGAGTTGAATTAGCCGCGGCGATCACTTTTCTGGTGCGCTCGTGATAATCGATGCCGGCGTGGTTGTTGAATGCGGTGTCGAGTGGCGTGAGTTCGATACCGAAGCTGCTGCTTTGTGGCGTGATCGATACGCCGGGCAGTTTGGAATCAGCAACGGTGTTGTTGTGCACAGATTCGTTCGAATAAGTCGACAAACGCGGAACTTCGTGAGCGGCAATACGCAAACCTGCTAACGGTTGTAGAAATATTATGAGAGCTAAGAAGCCGGTGATTAGTTGACGTGTAGCAAGAGTGGATCTGTGGGGTCTTTTCATGGGACTCCTTTATCGTCGGACACAGTTCGACGTGATGAAAATTGCGAAGCTCTCCGCAGCGGGTCAGCCGCGAAGTTTCTTAGCTCTTGGTTGAAATGGTTGCAGGCCGCTTTGGCACACGCTGAATGAGGTCAGAGCATTTCGAAGCGTAACAGGGGTGAAGCGTCAACACCGAGATAGACTCACTCACCTCGCACCTTAACTAACCACAATTGTTCTTCTGCATGAGGATCTGGGCGGGGCGAATCCTACCTGTGAATCGAGATGCTGTCAAGAAAAGTAGTTGTAATATTAGTGATGTAGTTGAACTGGAGGTAAATACGCCGAGGACGTTGGCTAATCTTCCCACGTCTTCGGCGTATTACCTCGAATCAAACACCTTACTACTGATACAAGCGATTTAATTGACAAGTGGTCTATGTAAAGTAGAAGTTCATGTCTTCGGGCGCTGTGATTCATAAATGTGACTGTTAGCATTCCCTAAAGTTTGTTAACTTTAAGCCGGAAAGGAGTAGCCTCTTGAGAATCATTCACTTATCTTCCTCCATACTGATTGCGACTACCATCCTCCTGTCCTGTGGTCTGGCTAGTTCGACTGCGGGCCAATCATCCCTGACTAGTTACGACCGAGAAGCAGGACGAGAAATGTTGAGGATGATTCGCCTGGACATCGAAAAGTATTATTACGACCCGAGCTTTCGTGGTATCGACCTCCGGGAACGATTCGGCCAGGCCGACGAGAGGATCAAGAGTGCAAAATCAAACGGCGAGATATTCGGCGTTATTGCTCAAGCCTTGCTGGACTTTGACGATTCTCACCTCTTCTTCCTGCCACCACCTCGATCGGCGAAGGTGGAATATGGCTGGCAGATGCAGGCCATTGGAGACAAGTGTTACGTCATTGCCGTCAAGCCCGGCAGCGATGCCGAAGCAAAGGGACTGAAACGAGGCGACTTGATTCTCTCGATCGATGGCTTCACGCCTACGCGAGAAGTGCTGTGGAAGATTCAGTACTACTACTACACCCTAAGACCGAAACCGGGCATGCGACTGGTTGTGCAAAGTCCTGAAGGCGCTCCTCGCCAATTGGATGTGCTCGCAAAAATCCAGCCGGGTAAAAAACAATTGGATCTAGCGGACATAACGTCTGACGATATAAAAAATATCGAAATCGAAGCAGAGAAAGAAGCCCGTCTCAATCGGGATCGTTTTTATGAAAAGGACAATGTGATTATTTGGAAGATGCCGGGTTTTGACATTTACGATGAGGACGAGCTGGATAACATCATGGTCCGCGTTAAGAAGCACCAGGCCCTGGTACTGGATTTAAGAGGCAATGGTGGAGGGCTGGTGATAATGCTTAAACGATTGCTCGGATATTTGTTTGAACAGGACATCAAGGTTTCTGAGATGAAGTATCGCAAGGAAGTAAAACCAGAGACGGCCAAGTCTAAGGGCAGTGGAGGATTCAAAGGAAAGTTGGTCGTACTGATCGATAGCCAATCTGCGTCAGCGTCTGAAATATTTTCGCGTGTCATCCAACTCGAAAAGCGTGGCATTGTTGTGGGTGATCGTTCGGCGGGCGCCGTTATGCAAAGCATACGTTACGGCCACGAGGTCGGGCTGGAGACTGTAACACCTTATGCAGCGAGCATCACGAATGCGGACGTCATCATGAAAGACGGGAAGAGTCTCGAACATGTAGGGGTGACGCCTGACGAACTGCTGCTTCCTGCCGCTGCTGATCTCGCAGCGAATCGAGATCCGGTACTATCTCACGCCGCAGAACTTGTCGGCCTCAAGCTTGACCCTGATGCGGCTGGAAAACTGTTCCCCATCGAGTGGAGAAAGTAGTTGCGGGACAAATCCCCGGCCTCCCTGGTAGGAACAGAGTCCGCGACGGCAACGCCTGGCACTAGCGTGGTCTTTTACTTCTACACAAAGCGGCTCCAACGAACTGCGTGGAGGGTTCTATCATCAGCGCTCCTTGTTCCTCACGAACGTGCAATCCCGGATGCCGTTTTGCGTGGAACCGCGTCCCTGGGTATGGGTCTATGGTCTCGTGCTTATTTGTTTGGGTATCACTGCTTTCCTGATAGCCTTTTCGACGTTTGTCTTGCTCTCATCGATCCGCGTTTGTGAGGCCACTCGTGTCCAGGCGCTTCAATGCATAAAGAGCGAGCATCTTCGCGCGTTTGATCTTTTCAGCTTGAGCGGGCGGGCCGCCTACACTCACGCGAAGGAACACCTCGCCTCTCAAAACGTAAAGCGCTCCGGTCACCGGATCTCCGACCCAGAAGGCCTCGTCACCCACTCCAGCTATACGCCTTGGCTTCTGCTTCTTTTCGTCAGACTCCTCGCGCTCTTCACGCTCTTCGCGCTTGAACTGTGCTCGCCAGTAATCCCTTGGTCCAGAACGTTTTCTGTCCGCTAGCGGCACGGCCAGGGCAACGCTGACTGAACTCGACAACTCCTGTGTTCGGTAGAAACATTGCGTGAACCGGAACGCTCCCGAAGGCTGTTCGCTCGGGACCTTCTGTGCCGGCGTCTGACCCTGAACCGCGCGCACCTCAGCGTCCGTGAGCAACCGGCACGGATCACGGTGGCGCTGCGCGGCCGTGAGTTGCGCGGACGCGAGCAAAAGAAGCGTTCCGAAAACAACAACTGCGCGCATAACCAACAAGCCGCACATCAGCGCAACCCATAGGGCGTTGCCGCCACCCACGTCTGCGTGAGATTGGTTCCCACGTTTACTACCTTAACCTGGTACACGCCGGTTCGAGATACCGTTGTGTCGAGAACCGCCACGCCGTTCACCGCATCAGCAGCCGCCAGAGTTAGACCAGCGGGATCGATGAGAATCACGCGCAGTAACCCACCGCCAGTGGCTACAACCGAGATCGACTGCGTGCCGGCGGGAGCGTTTACAGACTGCACCATTGAGCCGAGTGCGGCGAGACTGGAAAGCACGCTCGTAGTCGACTGCGGTCCCGTCGCCGGCGCACCGCTCGAAACCGCGCTCTCGAAACAAAAGCCGTCCACGTAGACCGCACCTCTCACATTGCGCAACTCGAAGGTGTGCGACCCGGCCGGCAGACTACCGAAGCGAGCGTTGAAACCGAAGACCGGATCGTTAAGTGATCCCGTGCTCCCGTTGAAAGCGATCTGCGACTTAAAGACGCCGTCGATGTATACGTCCGCCGTTCCTCCCTTTGTACTCTTGGCGAAGTTGTAGACCACTGCGCCAGTGCGTCCGCCGTCCACATTGAACGTGACCTTCACTGAGCCACTGCCGTTCTTGTTCGGATTGACACGGAAGTGACCACCGCTCGCATCTGAATCCGCCACCTGATGCCAGCCCGACGAGTAAGCGATCTGCTGCGCGTCATCTTCAAAACATGTGCTCGTCGATCCACAGAAGGCGTTGCCCGCGAGGGCGTACGTAGTGCCAAAACTAGCCACGTCGGAGGCACTGTCGCCGCGCAGTGTCACGTCCTGGGCCACCGGATAACTTCTCGCCACGAGCGCGCCAATCAGATCTCCCGCCTTTGGTCCACCCACCTTGTCCGCTGAGATAACCAAAGTGATAGTGCCGTCAGCATTGAAATTGCTCTCCGGATCGGCAGGCCCAAACCTTTCGGCCGGCGAAGCGTTCGTCACCACTGCACTAAGAGCTTGAGCGATGCCGTACTCAAACGTCGCCGCTCCATCGTTATTCACATTCATACCGATGTAGTAACGGCCAACGAATGCAGTCGAAGTTGGATTCCCCGCGACGGGTGCATCCGGGTAGCTCCAGAGTATGCGCCACATGCGGTTCGGCTTGAGCGAGGCGAGGCTCGCCACTTTCATTTTGAAGACAAGCTTGCGTGCGCCGTCGGCGAAGAACGGCTCACCAATCGACACCCACTGTATATCCATGTCGCCTTCCAGCGGTGCACCAATCTGATCACCCGGTGCGTCATTCAGAATTCGTAGACCATTCGCGTCGCACGAGCTGCCTACCGGCGCGGCGATAACGGCATTCGTGCCGCACGACGTACCAATTGCATTTGTGGCGCTCACTTGATAAGTGTACGTGGTGATCGCATCGCCGGAGCTGTCGACGTAGCGACGCGCGTCGCCGCCGAGGGTCGCGATTAGCTGCTCCGGCCCGCCCGCGCTGCGATACACGCTGAAACCCGTGACCGGCGAGCCGCCATTTTCAGATTGTGACCACGTGAGAGTACTGATCGACCCATTACGCGCAACTGTGAGACGTGGAGCACCGGGAACTGTCGTGCTGGCCGCATCTGCGCCAAAGAAGAGCCGGCGGCCACCAGTCTGACGAGCGATACTGCCATACGCAGTATAAGAGTTTCCGCGAGCATCATCGCCGGACTGGACACACGGACCGACGCAGCCATCGGCGTAACCAACTGTCATTCGACCAAACCGATCCACGTCAGCGCCGAAGAAGTCGAGCAGATTGCGATGGATCTGCGCGCCTCCCCCGAGGAAAATCCCACCTCGCTGGATTGGATCATTGGGAGTAGCGTTGACTGTGATCCAATGCGCTCCACCGTCGTAGGTGTGTGCGACATAGAGGTACCACACAGCTTTGGAGTTGAAATCGTTGACTGAACCTTCTTGCGTTGTGCCATAGAAGGCCATCGCAGCGCGGCCCGCACTGCCTGCGACCATCGCCGGAAACACGGCGTTCTTGACCCCAACCATGGCGCCTACGTCGTACATGTTGGTCCAGGTTTTCCCTTTGTCGGCCGACACGGCCACTGCGGGATACTTGTCCTCGTTCACGAAACCGAGATAAAGGAGACCGCCATCGTCAACGGCCACCGATGGATCGCTGCCCCCGCCCACAGTCCCCGGAATCGTCCGCACTTTCCATGTGGTTCCGTTGTCTTCAGAAAGAGCGAAGCCGTTCTCTTTCGGGTTGACTGGTCCAACGCAGGCAGCGTTAGGAACGTAGACCGTACCGTCGGGACCGACTTTTACATGTCCGTGAAGTCCTTCACACTGGCCCATCGTCGCGGTATCGGGCGACACGAGGGTATAGATCGGCACGGCCGGTCCGAATGTCAGCCCACCGTCCACACTCAGAGCGCAGTTGGAGAAGGCAACTTCCTGCGAGCAGTAGTACACAGCGTTTTTGTAGCCGGGAAGCGGCGGAACGGGATCATGGAATGGACCAGCTCCGAGTGTCTGGTGATCGAAACCCGAACCGAAGCCGGCGCCCTGGCTCGGAATCCAGTTGGTCCCATCGTTATCGGTTACAGATGAAGCGTTCGCAGCAGGATCGAGCAGCAGATGCGTGACGAACGTGCGGTTCGTCGCGTGGTCCGTGAAGAGAATCGGGTCAAATCCTTCCTGAGATGTTACAGGAGTTACATCCTTCCAGGTCGAAGGCGGCGTTTGCGGGCAGGCCTCGTCATCAAACTGCACTCGGATTGTTTGCATCAGTGCCTGCAGCATCACCGCTCCGCTATTCCAGTTCACGCCGATGTTTGGTTCATCCTGCGAGTTCTTGGTCATACCGGCTTCGATCTGAGCGGCCGTAGGCGTGTGACTCTGGTAACGGGGTGCGGGTCCGGAGTCGATTGGCGCCGGTGGCAGGACTATCGGGTTGGTCGCCGGCGGCGTGGTTCCCGGAACCGGAGCTTCACTGACGATGATTACACCGGCATAGTCCGAGGGAGTCAACACGGCTTGCCCGCCGAAGGGACAGACCTCCACCTGATACGTGCCGGGCGCAAGATTATTGCCGGTTCCGTAATGAATGGGTTCCGGGCTTGTGGCCGTATCCTGCTGAGAGATGAACTGTCCTCCGTAGTACAAGTGCAGGACGATGTCGTTCACTGGAACTGTCGAGGCTACGACGTCGATCGTTTTCGTGTTGGGCCCAATCGTGAAATCGTGTCGTGGTCCGCAAGCGGGAGCCGTATACCGCCCCTGAAACGTGAACGCGTTGTTATCGGCCAGGACCCTGTTCGAAGTTGTCGGCAGTAACGCGAGCAGCGTGATTAGAACTGACGCAACGATTGCGATAGCGAGTAGGCGAGACGATTTCATCTCACAGACCTCCAGGTTTGTCGGAAAATCCAGGGGTTGTGACAGCAAGGGATGAGGCATTCTTCTGCTGCTCAACCTATCGTAGGTTGCAAACTCGTGGCATCTGTCGAATAAAAACGTGGCGTTGCGGTACAAAACGATTTTGCGCGAGGCCGAAACAAGGCGTGAATATTACAGAAGTAATGTGTAACTAATGGGGATACGGATTGAGGCGAGGATTCAAATTTCCTCAGGAAACTGGTGCCCCCGGCGCGATTCCAACGCGCCGGATTCACGAACCTTTTGTTTTCGATGCGACTGACGGTAGGTGCTGAATCGGCACTCAAGGAACTTTAGGAGACTCGCTGCCTCAGAAACGCGACGCTATGAATCACATAACTGAAGAAGACCCTTGACCAGTGGTCCTTTCTGAGGGGTGCAATTGTTAACCATTACGTCTCTTCCCGCAGTATCCAACGACGCGCGGCGTCTTGTCTCAGTCGCCACCACCAAATCGGCAGTTCATAACGCAACAGGGGCACATGATTTTGTGCAACTGCGCCCCCCTTCGGAAAACAAAGCAGCCACCGGCCTACTCAGCGTTTGGTCTCGTAGCTCAGCTTCACATCGCTTCGTCCCTCTGCTGCATCCCACGCAACCGCAATCGCCTCTATAACAGCGTCCGGGCGAGTTTGAGGAAGTTGATGCCCGGTCTGCGGTAGCACTACGAGTCTTGAATCCTTTATCGCTTTGTGAAGTCGGTAGGCATGATTCTTTGGCTCAAGCAGGAGATCGGCAGAACCAGTGACGATCACCACGGGCAGCTGTACGTCTGAATATTGTTGACTCAATATCTTGAGACTCGCACCGAGAGTTCTTTCGTCGTAAGCACAAGCCCTGACGCGATTCGGACTGGTCCACATATCAGCAGACCGTTGCGCGTAGTCTTCATGCACGGCCTGAGGATGATAAGCCTCTTTCAAACTCTCCTTCACAATGGCGCGCCCGACCAATGGCGCCAGCGTGTTAACCACAAACTTTCCCAGCACGGGTATGTGCGGAAGAAACGACCACCACTCAGCTCTGACATTCGGATACGCGGCGGGCGCCAATAAGACGATTCCCGAAAGGTCGTTTCCATAACCGACCGCGGCGGCAAGTACAAGTGAGCCACCCCAGGAGTGTCCTACCAGCACCGGCTTCTCGACACGAAGTTTTCGCAGGGCGTTGAGAATAATCTGAGCCTGAACCTCGACAGTGGTTTCCACAGAATCATGTCGCTCGCTGTAGCCGTGACCAGGACGATCGAAAGCCAGCACGTAGTACGATTGAGATAGCCTTTCAATCACTGCCAGTGTGTAATCCTGATGCGAACCGGGGTTGCCGTGGATCAAGACTACCGGCCTACCTGAGCCTACGCTGACATAGTTCAGCGTCAGGCCATCCACGAAAACAGACTTCCTCCGGTAAGAATGAGCATCACCGTCATTAGGAACACGATCTCGAGGAACTTTAACTTTGTTTTGTCTCTCGACTACCACAGGTGGGTTCTCGATAGCAGCGGCTGAGTTCTTTGCAGAGGTCATGCGTCGCCACGCGCGTGTAATTTGTCGAGCGATCAAGGTGGAAGATCCGGGAGGCACGATCGCCTGCACGAAGGCGCTGATGATGCGTGGAGGTGCGGTGATGTCTTGCGAAATAAGGAGGTATTCACTTTCCCACCAGCTCGGCGCAAACTTAGCCTTAAAGCGCCTAACTCCTTCGAAGTTGTAGAAGAGTGAAAAACAACCGGCAATGATGCGTGCCGCTTTCGAAAGCAAGAAGCTATTGGGTATGTCAGGATCGACAATACCCTCCATGGCCATTGGCGCAGTGCCAAGCGTAGCCAGTGTGGCGCCGTCACGTCTCAGGAAATCAAGGACCTCGACAACGAGAAGCTCGGTGGTTCCATTCGGGGACTCCGGCCGTCGCAATACATCTTCAAGGTACCAGCCATCACGCGCAGGAATGGGGCTGGCAGCAAGAAAGCCGACCAATCTTCCGGTCGCGTCGCGCGCTGTGAAATACTTCTTCCTCTCTTTGTGTTGGAACACATCAACCGCGAAGAGCCATCCGAATTTAATCGCGCTACGGCGCGTGGTTAGCCAACTCTTGCGAAGGCAGGCCGTTTCCCTAATCAGCTTCTCATCGACGTTGACTACTCTCGTTACTCGCACACCAGCGCGACGGGCCTGGTTCACACCGGCTCGCGCTTTCTTCGCACGATCACCACGAGGAGCCCAGGTTGCCAGATCAAAATAGGGGGCCGACCCAATCTTGACTGCTCGAAGGCCTAATCGACTACTGTGCTTTGCAAACTGGTGCGTGGCAGGCATGAATCCAACAACGCGGCCCTGCGCACCTGCCGTCCGTAAAAAACAACCTGCCACCTCCACAAGATTCTCCACGCTTGCCAGCGGGTCTCCAGGCACCAACCACACCTTGGCAAACTCGTTATAGCTCACAGCTCCCTCCGTCTCTCGACAGGACCAGAGACGTGCCCCTGGGGCAATAGCAACCAGGGCGTGCGCGTTGTAACCATACAACTGCTGAAGCCGAAGAAGCTCTACACTGGGATCTGGAAGAACGACGCGATATGCACGGCGGATGCGGAGTTGGAGGTAGTGCCCGGCAACGCCGAGCCCGCCACCGGCAGCAATCCACCACAGGTGCTGACCAAAGAAATGGAAGAAGAACACTTCTTAATTTGCTAACTTCGCGGCTCTGGGGTAAAGGCGGGCTCCAGAAGAATTAATAAGGCAACACTCCAGTGAAGTCAACCATATACCCGTTGATTTCGCCGGCACCAAGCCTCGTGAGAATCAGAAGAAAGCCTCTAATCTTGCTGACGCGATGGAATCGCTACGCTGAAGACTTTAGGCGTTCTGTTCATTAAGTACTTCTATGACTGAGATACGTTTGATACAAGCTGATCGCCATTAGATACCCGACGATAACGAGCGAGGCGGCGAATAGCGCAGTGTTGCGCAGAGGGTGCTGAATCAGAATTGTGAGATTAACAACTGCGAGCACCAACACTAAAGAAAACGTTAACTTCTTAAGTCGGATTGTTCGAGTCGGGTAGATGAAATCGATCGGGATGAAGTGAAGAGAACAAAACACTGCAATTATGACGACGTTCCAAATCGGGTCCAACTCCAGGACGAAAATATAAAACACAACGAAATTCCACATCGCAGGGAAGCCTCTGAAACGGAAATCATCGGTAATTGCTTTCAGGTTTGTGTAGTGGTAACACGACACCAGCAGCATCGCTCCACAGCAAATGAGACGAATCGACGAAGGCACCAGGCCGGCGGCGTACACTAATAGAGTCGGCACGATTACGTCGTTGGTAAAGTCGATTACATAATCAAGCATTCTCCCGTCGACATCGGGCAACACCTCTTTCACCCGAATCGTCCTGGCCAAAGTCCCATCAACAGTATCGATCAGTACGGCGACGAAGAGCCACAACAGTGCCCCGCGCCAGTTGCGATTGACGACTGCCACCAGAGCCAGTAATCCCATAACCACTCCACTGGCAGTGAAAATATGTACTCCCCAAGCGAGGAGTTTTCGACCCGCGCTGAACGTCGGGTCAGAGTCAGTCGGGTCAGTTTTCATCTCTGGTGGATGGTCAAGAAGTTTTAGAAGTGCCAGGCATCATGGTCCCATCAAAAAACGGAAAACAACTAATAAGAATTATTCATCCATTTTACTGCATTTAATTCCTGAAATTCGTTGACATTCTTATCCTTCTGAGCAAATCTAGCCACAATCAGCCGGCACTGCTGAAATCACAATTAGCTTAAAACTCTTGCGTCTTTTCTGCGCTGGTTCGTTCCAGGGCAGACCTAGCGCTCCTACCACTAGAAGGAGGTTCCCATGTTCCCCAATCGGCAAAGGTATCTTCACTGGCAGGTTCTCTTAATACTGAGTTTTGCCCTGGTCACTTGCGGAAATTTGTTCGCGCAAGTGACAGCCAGCAGCACGATCAATGGGGTGGTCAAAGACAAAAACCAAGCGGTGATTAGTAACGCAACAGTGACCATTCTTAATAAAGGAAACGGTCTGAGCCGCACAACCACGACAAATGATAATGGCGAATTCAGAGTCGACTTATTACCGGCTGGTCGTTACAACATCAAGGTAAGCGCCAGCGGTTTCGGAGAGGTGGTAATTGAAAATGCTGAGGTACTGGTCGGGAAGACTAATACCTTTGACATCACGCTGGAACCAGGTGTGCAAACGGCTAACGTAATGGTTCTAGCAAATGAGGCAGACCTGATCAGTAGAGAAAAAACCGATATTAGTCTTAACATCACGCCCCAGGACGTCCAGGATCTACCACTAAATGGCCGCGATTTGGGGAATCTCGCTTATCTGGCGCCGGGAGCAAAACCCGTTGATTCCTACGACCCAACCAAACGGCGAATCTCTGTGTTCGGGATCAATGGCTCGAGCGGGCGTAACGTCAACGTCACTGTCAATGGTATTGACAACAAGGACAATACGGTCGGCGGACCAGTGATGCAGTTTCCGCTGGAAGCGATTCAAGAGTTTGTCATTAGTACAGCACGTTTCTCTGCCGTAAACGGCCGGAGTGAAGGCGCTGCTATCAACGTAGTTACCAGATCCGGCGGAAGCGATTATCACGGCTCAATCTTCTACTTCCTGCGCGACCGAAAGCTCAACGCGAGTGAAGTTTCACCAGCCAACACGGCGATCGAGTTTAAGCCGCCATTCAATCGAAAGCAGTGGGGTGGCGCTATCGGCGGTCCTCTTCATTTGCCAAGATTTGGTGAGGGTGGTCCAAACCATTACCAGACAGGAAACAAAACATTCTTCTTCTTCGCGCTCGAACATCAGAAGGAAGCCACCTCAATTCCGGTTGCGTCCGACGCCTTCGCAGAGCTGCAACTGGTACAGTCGTTGGGTGCCCGACCAGCGCCGGTACTGCCAACTCCTTACAAAGATTGGCGTGTCAATGCGAGGATCGATCACACCTTCAATTCAAAGCACAATATTTTCTTCACTTACAACGATCAGACCAACCTCGGTCTCAATGATCAGGCAACGCAACGTGTCGACCTCACCCAGGGTAATTTCACGCATAACCGACTAATACTCGGAAGCATGTCACTGAATTCGAGCTTAACCAGCAGCACGGTGAATGCATTCACTTTCGGGTATCAGTATTGGAATAACCTGATCGACAGCGAACAGAAGACAACGACCTTCACCTTTCCCACACTCATTGGCTTTGGCACCAATATCAACGTTCCGCAGCAGTCCTATCAGATCAAGTATCAATTCAAAGACGACCTTTCGATCAACCGAGGTAATCACACGTTCAGAACGGGTATCGATTACCTTTGGGAACCGAAGCTAGGTGGCTTTTTCGAATTCAATCCCACTCTGGAAATTGATTTCGTGTCGCTGCCAAGCGCGATCGTTAAATTGCCGCAAGGCTTCTCGACTCCCGGTCTGGTAGGAGGCATGACAGCGACGGCCGGCGATCCTTATTTTAATCTACCCGGCGGCGCCAAGATGTTTGGTCTGTATTTCCAGGATGATTGGAAGGCAAGACCAAACCTGACTTTTAACCTGGGTCTGCGCTGGGATAAAGATTTCAATTTGATTGGTACGCAAGCGCAGGAAAAAAGCAGAACCTATCTTGCGCTCAAGGCGATCAATCATCCTGCGGCGGCATCTTTACCAAAAGATGATAGCCGCGACTTTAGTCCACGCGTTGGCTTTGCCTGGGACATTGGTTCGACTGGTAAGCACGTCGTGCGAGGAGGTTATGGACTCTATTATGGGCAAACATTCCTGAACATTCCGTTGTTCATGATCCAGCAGATCAACCCGACCATTTTCGTCAGTGTGTTTAGCATCGCCAGTGGCGATCTTGTACCCGGCACCAACATTCCGCTTTCGAACTGGCGTTTCGGAATTGATCCGTTGCCCACCATTCCACCGCCCCCTACACAGTTGCCGAATAATTCAACCGGACGAATCATGGATCCGGATTACCAGAATCCACTCACGCAGCAGTGGAACGCAGGTTATGCCTGGCAACTTAATTCTTATTCGGTGCTGGAATTTGAATTCACACATATCCTCGGATTGCATGAGTCCAAAACACACAACATTAATCCGACTCGGGCCATGTTCCTCGACTCCGCCGGCGCCGAAATAACTTCAAGACCACTGACGGCGGCGTTGACCGCAGCCCACCAACCAATACTCGGAAGAGTTGACCTCGAGCAGTCGACGGGTCGTTCGCGGTATGACGGCATGAACATTTCATATCGCCGCCGGCTACACAACGGCTTCACCGTAAACGCTACGTACACTCTTTCGCGTGCGCTTGCTTATAACGGAAACTCAGCGGCGTTTAGAAATCGCGCCTGGGATCCTTTCAATTACTTCGCAGGGTATGAGCTGGGCCCAACCCCGAATGATTCACGTCACCGCTTCTCGATGGGAAGTGTGATCAATTTACCATGGGACCTTCAGGTGGCGCCTATTGTGCAATTAGAATCAGCGCGGCCCTATACGGCGGGTTACGGTGCAGCTGTCGACATTCTGGGCACGGGCGGAGGACGCGGCACATCGCACGTCGTTGTATTCAAGGACAAGCCAGACGACCTGAAAGCTACCCTGACAGCATTCGGCGATCCGGGCGTCTCAAACGCGAATCGCGTCCTTTTCAGAAACTGCTTACGATCAGGCCAGTGCACGTTTGCGCCTTTTAACAATGTGCGTGGCCAACCGTTCTTCCAACTGGATACTCGCGTGACGAAGAATTTCAGGATACGTGAGCATGCGAACTTGCAGGCGATCTTTCAGGTGTTCGATCTAACAAATCGGGCGAATTTTGGAAATAACTTTGTTACCGACATTCGCCTGGCAAACTTCGCAACCCCCAGTAACTTCATTACGCCAAGCGGAGTGACAGTGCCGCACAGCCTTTCGGCAGAGTTAGGAATTAAGTTTAGTTTCTAAAACAATTCGGGACGTGGAGTGATAGCGACGTGGTCATGCAATCCAGATATGCGAGACCACGTCGTCGTCACTCTGAACTCGCGAACCCTGCGGGACAAAAGCATGCATAAAGGAGGCTGCGGGACAACTGCAGGACAAACTTGGACCAAGCATACCCCAACTGAACGTTAACAGAATCTCTCATCGTCACATTCCTCCTTCCTACTATATAAGTTTGTGAACATAGGACCCCTCCGCGTATCTGCTTCCCTGCGACGCATTAACAACGTGATGGTCTCGGCTGGAATGGAACGAAGTGGAAAGGAGGCCGCAGCCTTAATTTGGTTGCACGTAAGACTATAAGTCAAACTCCGAACCTTTACAGCTGAGTCTTCACCTCGCTATGATCGCTCGCAGGCGACTTCCTCCAATACTCTAAACCGCGGCTCAGGTGGTCAGGCACTCCGCCGCGATATCACGGTGGTCTTTCCCGTAACGAAGTCGTAATTGTCAGAAAACACACAATAACTAACGACGAGCAGCAGGCAGTAAGAGGTTGCGATACCTGCTGAAAGAGAAACCTCCTTGTAGTTCGCAACTGCTCAAAATGTAATGCGCCCCACGGCGCCTCACAAAGAAAGGAAAATACTCATGACCAGGTTCACTCAGAAATTTCCAGCCTCATTTTTCAGCGCAGTTATTCGAATGGTAATGCTGGCGCTGGTTCTCACTATCTTCGGAGCAAGCGCGACGCTTGCTCAAACCAAGGGATACGTGACGAATGCTCTGGACGATACAGTCTCGGTAATAGACACGGCGACGAATACGGTGACCGCCGCTATACCGGTTGGACCAGTCCCGATAGCATTAGCCGTCACGCCAAACGGCGCTTTCGTTTATGTAGGGAATCAGAATAACTCGTCGGTCTCGGTGATAAACACCTCAACCAATACGGTCATTGCCACAGTCCCACTGGGACCTGTTGCCATTCCTGGAGGAATAGCTATCACTCCGAATGGTGCCTTTGCCTACGTGACGATTCAAACTGGTGCAAGCGTCGCAGTCATAGACACGGCAACAAACACCGTGATTGCCACGGTGCCGGTGGGATTAGCGCCATTCGGAATCGCTATCACTCCGAATGGCGCCATTGCCTATGTGGCTAACCAGGGCGCGTTCTTCAACTCCAGCGTATCGGTAATAGACACGACAATCAACACTGTGATCGCCACCATACCCGTAGGATTTCGTGCGAGATCAATAGCGATCACCCCGAATGGGGCCTTCGCTTACGTAACGACTGGTGGCACGGTATCGGTAATAGACACGGCAACCAATACGATAGTTGCCACCGTACCGGTTGGGGGCTTTCTGGGCGAAATAGACATCACGCCGAATGGGGCCTTCGCGTACGTGGCGCAGGAATCTGGCAACACTGTCGCGGTGATAGACACGGCAACAAACACCATCACCGCCACAGTGTCGGTCGGATTAGCTCCACGCGGAATAGCCGTCACGCCAAACGGGACGTCCGCTTACGCTGTTAATTCTCTTGACAACACGATCTCTGTGATTGACATAGCCACGAATACGGTGACTGCGACTATACCGGTCGGAGAGAGGCCGCTATTTATAGCTTTTCCGAAACCACAGTCTGCGCAAGACCCGATCGCATCGCTCATTGCTCAGGTCGACGCACTGATCGCGGGTGGCACGCTTACGCAAAACCAGGGTAAGGGGTTGATCGACAAGCTGAACCAGATCCGTCTCAAGCTAGACAACGATCAAACGGACGTGGCCTGTAACCAGCTTACTGCCTTTATCAATCAGGTCAACGCTTTCATCAACAGCGGCGCACTCACTCAAACACAGGGCCAGTCGCTGAACAATGCAGCTAACGCGTTAAAAACCAGCCTCGGATGTTAACTTCTTAGCCGCAGATTAGCGCGGAATCACCCGCGTGAATCTGCGGCTAGTTTACAAAGAATAAAGCTCCTGGCGAAATCTTCCGTCAGCAACTTCTCTTCGAAGATCGCGATTCGTGGCGGACCATTACCTTTGATTGACCGCGGATCGTGAGATCCAGCCTCGCAAGCCGAGAATCCTTAGTTTACTTCGCCGTGCGTGAAGCTGCACCCCATCAATGAGCTGCTGGTCTACGATCGGTTTGAGGGTATTTGAACTTTCGTGGCCTAATTGCATTTAACTAACCGCTTCAAGCATTAATGGAACAACGCTACTCTAGGACCACGGTATAGTGAAACCACATTTCCATATTCGTTGGCGCCCTATTGACCTAAGAAATTGGCAGACGTTGGTGCAAAGCAGTGCCACTAACCTAGTCGGCTTTTAGAGTGATGACTTCTACTTTTCACATGGGCGGGTAGGATGGTGCTAAGAGGGCTGAGGTTTAGGAGGTGCTTACCAAAACAACATGTGCAGGTACCGCGCTTCCGTCGTTGAATGCTGGTTGAGAAATTTTCTATGTTGTCTCCGGTACGTATTCACGCTCGTGCCATAGATCCCAAGAAAAATTGCGGGACAAAGCCAGTGAGCGACTCGAGATTTTGATTTGCTCACAAAAATGGTGCCCCCGGCGCGATTCCAACGCGCGACCTCTCGCTTAGGAGGCGAGCGCTCTATGCAGCTGAGCTACGGGAGCACAGGTGAGAATCGTAAAGGGTGATGAGGGAAACGTAAAGCGCGCTCAGGATTGATACTTGATCAATGACCTCACGTCATAGCCGGTTAGCTTCTCGCGGCCGGGGAGGAATTCAAGCTCAACAACGAACACAAGCCCCACAACTTTCCCGCCAAGCTGCTCCACCAGATCAACAACTGCGCGCGCGGTGCCGCCGGTGGCGAGTAGATCGTCGGCGATGATTACGCGATGCCCGTCGCCGACAGCGTCGCGATGGATCTGAAGTGTGTCCTGTCCGTACTCAAGATCGTAAGAGATCGACGCACACTCGGCCGGCAGTTTGCGCGGCTTGCGCACTGGCACAAATCCCGCGCCGAGGTGATACGCGAGCGCCGGCGCGAAGATGAAACCACGCGCTTCGATTCCGATTACTGAATCAATCTTCTCACCCTCAAACTGCGCAGCGAGGGCATCAACCGTATCGCGCAGCCCCTCGGGATGCTTCAACAAAGTCGTGATGTCATAAAAGTTGATGCCCGGCTTGGGGAAGTCCGGCACTTCGCGAATTAACGATTTTAGATGGTCCATCTTCCTCTTTATCTCTCAATTCGAAACGCAGAATATGAGCCTGTCGGCTCTAAAACGATCTCTTCCACGTGATCCACTAGAGCCCACTGCGGCCCGGTCACGAGGTCGTGCTTGAAGGCTTCAACACTGTTCGCCGGCCCTTCGGCAAGTGCTTCGACTGTGCCATCCGAACAGTTGCGCACGTAACCTACAACCTGATGCCGCGCCGCCGCTCGTTGCGCAAAGAAGCGATAACCAACCCCTTGCACTTCGCCCCGAATGGAAAATTTCCTCGCTACTTGCACTTAACCAGCTCGCCCTCTTTTCCCTTCTCCAAAGTAAACGTCTCCGGTTCGAGATCATCGAGCTTCAGCGTGAGAGTCATCTTATTGCCCTCGATTGCACCCGTGTAAGTGGCCGGCTGTCCTGCGCGACTCTCGTCTGCGCGTATCGGTCCGCCGCGCTCCATTCGGTGAGTACCGCGCAGCTCAAAATTACCCGCCGCATCGACTAATAACGGACCTTTAATCACACCTGTTGCGCAATCGTATTCAATGGCCGCCGACTTCGTCCCGACCTTCATGCTGATGTGCTGTCCGCCCCACAAGCCCGTGGAAATAACTCGCATTTTTTGGATCCTTGCCGCTGCTGAAACCATCAACAGAATCAAGACAACTAGAACGCCGATGCTCTTATTTCTACACATAACGCCGCATTGTAGGCAGCGAGAAACTTTCTTTCAACTCATCACGTAATACGGCAACTGCGGGTGAGAACGATCTTTCATCCAAAATCTGCGTAGCTCAATCTGATTTTTCGGGGTTTGGTCACGCGACCAAGCCCTGATCTCTACTTATTTCCAAAGTGAGGACTCCAAATGCGACGCTTACTCGTGACGTGCCTGACAGCACTGATGCTGATAGCCAACGTCCCAAACTTCTCCAACGCCAGCCCGGCTAAACCACTCAACATTCCGGTGGTCTACTACAAACTTCCGAACGGCCTCAAGGTCGTGATCTCTGAAGATCACATCGCACCAGTGGTCATGGTCGCTGTCTATTACAACGTCGGCATGCGGCTAGAGCCCAAAGGCCGCACCGGCTTTGCGCACCTCTTCGAACACATGATGTTCCAGGGTTCCGCGAACGTGAAGAAGTTTGACCACGTAAAATACGTTGAAGCAAACGGCGGCAACACAAACGGCCACACGGATTTTGATTACACAAACTACTACCAAACGCTGCCCAGCAATCGCGTGGAGCTCGGACTCTGGCTCGAGTCTGATCGCATGCGCTCACTCGACATCAGCGAAGAGAACCTGAAGAACCAACAGGCGGTAGTAAGTGAAGAAGTTCGCGTCAACGTGTTGAACCAGCCTTACCAGTTTTTCGAGTGGATCAGTCTCTGGGAGAACGCGTTCACTAACTGGCACAACTCACACAACGGCTACGGCGAGTTATCGGAAATCAACGCGGCCACGATCGAAGACGTGCGTAGTTTCTTCAAGACTTACTATGCGCCGAACAACGCGGTGCTGACCATCGTGGGTGATGTCGATGCGAACGAAGTAAAGAAGATGGTTGAGAAACACTTCGCAAACATTCCGTCACAACCCGCTCCTGTTCGTGCCGATCTTACTGAGCCGCCACAGACGAAAGAGAAACGAGTTTCGCAAACTGACAAGCTCGCAAACCTGCCGGCGCTCGCCACCGGCTATCATGTGCCGCCGCAGAACTCGCCTGACTTTCCGGCGATGGCGTTGCTGGTCCAAATTCTTCAGAACGGCGAGAGCTCGCGTTGGTACCAGCGACTCGTCAAAGAGAAAGAGTTGACTCTCGATCTAAGTGGCGGACTCAACTACTTCGGAAATGAGTTTGACTACACTGGTCCAATGATCATGACCACGCGCACCACATACAAACCGGGCCACACCGCTGATGAAGTAATCAAAGAGATGGACGCGGTGATTGCCGATATCACTTCCAAAGGTGTGACTGACAAAGAACTGGCCGACGCCAAGATCCAATATCGTTCAAACTTCTACAGCCAGATCGAGTCGAGCTTTGGCAAGGCGCACCTGCTCTCGGCGCTCGCACTCTTCCGCGACGAGCCACAACAGATCAATTCGTTGTTAACACCCTTCGAGAACGTTACGGCCGCGCAGGTCAAAGCCGCCGCCGCAAAATATCTGGTCGCGACGAATCGCACCGTGATCGACCGCGTTCCCGAAGCCAAAGCGCAACCAAAGACGGGCCAGTAAGGACCATGAAAGGGACCAGCATGAAAATTCTACTTGCGATACTACTGTTAGCAACTACTGCATTCGCACAACAGAAAACTCCACCCGGACCCGGTCCAGCGAGGCCATTGAATCTCCCGAAGATCACGGAAAAGAAACTCGCCAATGGGTTGACTGTGATCCTCGCGCCGCTGCCCAACGTCCCCAAGATCTCCGCGATACTGACTTTCCGATCGGCAACGACAGCCAGCGATCGCGACGCTCATCCGGGCATCGCACAGATTGCCGCGGGTGTTGCCAACGAAGGCACTGACACTCGCACCAGTAAACAGATCAAGGAAGAGCTACGCTCGATTGGAGGCATACTCGGGCTCGGCAGCGACGCTGACTCGACCACGATGAGCGCCTCATCGCTCTCGGAGTTCTCGCCACGACTTTTTGAACTGATGAGCGACGTGGCGCAACATCCATCGTTTCCGGAAGCCGAAGTGAAGCTGGCCCAGGAAAACACGATCCAGCAGATTCGCGCGGGCCGCGCGAACCCGAGTTTTCTCGTCAACGAACGTTTCCAGAAAGCAGTCTTCGGAAATCATCCGTACAGTTTCGTCGTACCTGACGAGAAGTCGATCAGTGCCCTGACGCGAAACGATCTGCGCGCGTTTGTGACGAAGTTCTACATTCCGAACGCCGCGCACCTGATCGTCGTCGGCGATATCGACGTGGACAAGACGTTTGCGGAGATCGAGAAGACTTTTGGCAGTTGGAAGAGCGGCGCCGTGCCGCCGGATGATAATCCCGCCGTTCCAACCAGAGACAAGCGACAGATCTATTTTGTGAACCGGCCGGGTTCGATCCAGTCGGCGATCTACGTCGGCAATGTCAGCATTCCACGTAAAGACAAAGACTACTTCGCGATTCGCACGGCCAGCACGATCTACGGCGGTTCGTTCTATTCACGCTTGACGAAGAACATCCGTGAGTCGAAGGGTTACACCTATTCACCGTTCAGCTCTTCCAACACACTCGCGAAGAGCGGATCGTTTTTAGCGGGCGCGTTCGTGCGCAACGAAGTGACTGGTCCAACGTTGCTCGAGATCTTCTACGAGTTGGATCGCATGCGCGTGCTGCCGGTTACCGACGAGGAACTGAATGCCGCGAAGGAATTCAGCACCGGGAATTTCTCAGTCGAGTTGGCCAGCCAGTTCGGTCTCGCGGGTCGTATCAACACGGTCTACATTTACGATCTCGACAAGAACTTCATCAACGACTTCCGTCCGAAGATTGAAGGACTGACAACAGCGGACATTCAGCGCGTGGCGGCGAAATACTTCGACACCTATCGCGCTGCGATTGTGATTGTTGGCGACTGGGAGAAGGTGAAAGACCAGGTCACGCCGTTTGGTGATGTGACCATGTATGACGCGGAGGGAAATGTCGTAACGAAGTAAATACTTGTCCACAGATTACGCAGATTTATTTCTGTGTAATCTGTGGATTACGACACAAGCCACGTCAGGTAGCTTGAAACCTGCCCGATCATCACGGCGCCATCCTTCATCAACCCCGCCACGATCAGAATCAAACGATCGCCGAGTAGAAAAGGCGTGGCGGCGAGTGACACGGATCCAACAATAAGCAGGTTGGAAGCGATTTCTGAGAATTCATTCTTTTTCATGCGAGTCTCTCCAGGGCGGGGCAGGCCATTTAACGACATAGCAACAGGCATGCCGCATAGCGCCATAATAGCTAACCACTGCTAAAGAGCCATTTACAGGTTTTACGCCGGTCCCACAACACATCAACTTTCGGTCATCGTGCTAAGCCCTCAAGCAAATTGATTCCTTCGCGGTCCTCTGCGTATCTCTGCGACCCTTGCGATCTCTGCGTTGAGTAAGCCCTTTAACGCAGAGGTCGCAGAGATACGCAGAGGAATCAATTTGACTTTCGAGTAACCGAATTTAGCCCAACCTGATTGATCTTCAGTCAACTCAACAGATCGCATTGCGGAAATTTATCTACAGAACTTTTCTGGCACCACGATTGCTCATAGGCCCACTGTGGTCCTTCCACTTGGACCACAAAAAAACTTTTTGGACCATGATGAGGGTAATGAACAAAGCTAATTCAAAGACGATGCGCACTGGTGGCGGTTTCTCAACCATCGAACTTCTGGTGGTTGTAACGATTCTTTCGATCGTTACCGGTTTCGGTGTGATGGGTATCAAAAATGCCAAGGCCAGTATTCGTCTTTCAGGCGCCGCGCGTGAGTATGCTTCCTATATCGAGCGCGCGCGAGTCCATTCCATTCGCAGTCACGCCAACGATGCGAGCGAACGAGCTAACGTGGCTATCAACGAAAATCAAACCAGCTACAACGTTAATCTCGATCTCGATGGTGACGGTGTCCTCGACACGAGGACCATCCCGCTCCCCGGCGGCGTCGCGTTCAAGACTGTAGAAACGATCGCTTTCGATTGGCGCGGCCGCACCTGGAACACTGCCGGGGGGCTGACCATGGCGAACGCCCAGGTCTCGATCATATTGCAGAACGAGATTGGCACAGCGTCAGTCGATGTTACCGGCTCAGGCGATGTCACGATCGATAGTGCAGTGTTTGACGACAAGGTGCCTGAAGTGAGTCTTAAGATCGGTGATCTGGCGTCCGGCGCCACCCCAACTCCGACCCCTGATTCACTCGCAACGCCGACGCCGACGCCTACGCCGGAAGTGACTGCTACACCCAACATCACCAATAATCCGTCGCCAACACCAACACCGGATTCGGGTGGCGTGGTTGCTAACCCAACACCAACGCCTTCGTCGACTCCGACTCCGACGCCGACCGCAACCCCAACTCCGACGCCAAGGTCAACACCGACTCCGACGCCAACTCCCGAAGTCTGCACACTGACGGCGGATCAGGCGTTAGTAATCATCCACCAGGATGGATCGACGGCGATCAAGATCAGTACCAGCTCTTCATCAAGCCAGACCATCTCTGCGTCCTCGAGCAAGCCTTCGGATCTTCAGGTGACTCCGAACAACCAGACTGTGTCGGCCGGCGGTTCAGCCACCTTCACGCTCAAATCGAAGAAGTCGATCGGCATCTTTTCAGTAACTTTCAGCACAGGCTGTGGTTCGAAAACTGTACCCGTCACGATAATTCTCTAAATGAAAAACATTAACGTCATGAAGCTCCCGCGCCCCAAAAACGAAACTCCCAACAGCCAGAGCGGCTTCTCGCTGGTTGAAACTACCATCGCGCTGCTCGTGATGATGGTTGGCGCTCTCGCCTGCACCTCATTGTTTGTCTTCTCCCTTCAGAACAACGTCGGCGGCAGCGAGCGCGCCCTTGCGATGGCCGTGGCCCAACAACAGTTGGAACAGATCAGAAGCGTCAACTACGAAGATGCGACGCTGACCGCCGGTACGACCACCTCAACGGTTCGCAACGGTGAACGGAACTACACCGTTCAGCGCAGCATCACCGATGACACCAACTCCGACGGAAGCGTGAAACAGTTAAAGCGAATCACCATCACCGTCACGCCGCAAACAGCCGGCGCAAACTGGATGCGCACACCCGTTGTGCTCGTCTCTCAACGCTCCACACTCACGACTGGAAGCTACACAGTAGCTAACTAACTCAAATTTCAGAGGAAAGTTCGATGCACACTCGACGTTTAAACCATCAGTCTGGCTTCTCGCTGTTCGAACTAATCATCGCGATGGGTATTACGGTCACCATCATGGGCCTTTCGAGTTCCCTGCTGGCCGGTGCCTTTCACATGCGCTCGCGAGAAGATCGCAAGTCAGATGCAATCGCCGACGTTCAGCGCTCACTGAATATCATGACGCGCGAGATCAGCAACGCGGGCATGAAGTTGCCGAGTGGACTTCCATATCTTTCGAGTAACGGCGTCGTCGCGGGCGACAGTGACAGCACGTCGATTCGCGTCGTCTCCAATCTCAACGGCATGCCTGACCCGTCCAACGGTTATTTGGAAGATTCGGACGTTGTAGATACTGATGAAGACGTCAAGTTTTTGATGTACGTCGATGCCACTCACGGCCAGCGTTACATCGTTCGTTACGAAAAGAACGGTTCCGACCAAACTACCGTGCTCGCAAACCGCGTCGACTCGCTGGTATTCCGTTACTACGACGAGAAAGTTACTTACGAGACGACTGTCGATAGCAATGGTAATTGCGACATCACCAACGTCGTGAACGCATCCGGCGTGGCCAAGAGTGAAGTGTCACCTGGTTCAGCGAAGTTCGTAGTGATCGCGGTTGGCGTAACACTGCCCGCAGTCGGCACAGTTGGTTCAACCGGTTACCAGCCCCCTTCACAAGTACAACTGACGTCTGACGTCGTTCTGCGCAATTCAATCGTTTACTGAGGAGCAACAATGAACACAAAAGTGAAAGTGAAAACAATTCGCAAGCGCGCCGGTGAACGAGGCGCGGCGCTCGTAACGATGTTGCTGGCTTCAGTGCTCATTCTCGGCGCGGGCGGCGCATTGATCATGACGACGACGATGTCGGCAAATACTTCAATCGGCTCAACCGCGGAGATGCAGGCTTATTACGTAGCCGAAGCGGGCATGCAATCAGCGCTCAACGTTTTGCGCGGCGACACGCAGCCTTTGCTCGTCTCGACCGATCGGATGAGTTTCCGCACCGCGGTGATTCCGAGCATCTCGAACGGTGGTAACGCGGGAACATCGCGTCTCGCCGGTTGGCTTCCCTACAACGATCCTTCAAGTGAGACTAGCCTGGTGCCGGTTACGATCGGAACAGTGACGGGCGGCTACCGCGTCACAGTTGAAAATATGGATCCCAACAGTCACATCGTTGAGTTTCAGACTTCGGCAACGATCGATAACGGCGATGCAGGCTCGACTTATAAAAAGACTTTCGGCACCGCCGGGGGCTCGGATGAAGTGACGATCAGTTACTCGGGTCAACCAACCACTAACTTGACGCCCGATCAAAACACCTTTCCGCTGACGCTCGACTCTGCGCTCGGCAGTTTCGTCATCTCACGACCGGTCACAAGCACGACCGACAACGTTGTCATTCCGAAGACCGGTTTCGAGATCACGATCACACAGTCTCTGCCGTGGGCAGCGACTGCATATCTCGAAGGAACATTCGAAGGTGATGTTGACGCGGCGAGCACGACCGTCAAAGTTACGTTCGACAAAGCATCAGTTAAAGCGGACGGCACGACCTACGCACTAAATCTCGGCGGCACCCAGGTGCTCAATCTTTCGTACACTTCGTCGCCCAGCACGACTGCGATTCCCGCTAAAGTTACGTCTCCCGATCCAAAACGTTTGCTGCTCAAGTCATACGGGTTTGGACCACAGGGAGCACAGAAGCGTCTGGAACTGATGATCACCAAAGCGAATCTCGATTTCGAAGTACCGGCCGGCGTGACCTTCCGCGGTGCCGACGACTGCACGCCTTTGACGCTCGACACGGGAAGCAGCGGCGCGAAGACGTATTCCGGTATCGATCTTGCCGGTGTCGAGCCACAGCGACCATCATTTGCAGTTTCGCCTTGTGACGAGGACGATGCAAAGAAGGGCATCAAGAAGGCTGATACGGTTGTCGATCCGGAAATTGGTCTACTCGGAGATGACGACACGACACCGGGCACAGTCGAAACTCCTTCGTTCCTGCAAACCGCGGATCGCGCGCGCGCTTATCTCAACGCGTTGCAATCCAAGGCACAGTCCAACGGACGCTATTTCAAACCGGGCTCAGGCTCTGCGACGACGATCAACGATTCGGTTAACGCACCGATGTTTACATTCGTCGACGGTGATTGCACGTTGGAAGGTGGTTCGGGATTTCTGGTGGTGACGGGAACGTTGACAATGCACGGAAACCCAAGCTTCAAAGGCGCGATACTCGTGCTCGGCACCGGCGTGTTGATTCGCAAGGGTGGTGGCAATGGCGATATCTATGGCGGCATCGCGGTCGCCGCGTTTGATCGCACTGCTGGTAACTTCACCGCACCAACGTTCGACACGAACGGCGGTGGTAATTCAACTATTCAATACGATTCGGCGGCGTTGAAGAACGGCATCGGCTCCGGTCAAAACGTCTCAGGCATCCACGAATTCTAGTCTCTCACCCCGCGCAACAGCGGGGGCAAACCTGATTCAGGCCACATAAAGCACAAATACTGTTTTTGTGCTTATGTGCTTTTCTGTGGCTCAATCTTTTGCGCCTTTGCGTGAAAGTGTTTAGCCTAGCTACATGCTGAGAACGCTCGCCGTCGCGAACTACCGGTCACTCCGCAATCTGATTGTTCCACTTCAGCGTCTCAATCTGATCACCGGTCCGAACGGCAGCGGCAAATCGAGCGTTTATCGCGCGCTGCGTTTGCTGGCAAACACGGCCCAGGGTGGCGTCATTCCGTCGCTTGCGCGTGAAGGTGGATTACAGTCAACGTTGTGGGCTGGTCCAGAGAACTTCGGGCGCGCTGTTAAGCGAGGCGAACAGAAAGTCGAAGGCACGGTTCGCAAGGAGCGCACGAATCTGCGTCTCGGTTTCGCTGGGGATGAATTCGGATATGCGATCGATCTTGGACTACCGGCGCCAAGTCGTTCGGCGTTTGCTCTCGATCCGGAGATTAAGACTGAAACGATTTGGGCTGGACCAGTGCTCCGACCCGCCGCGTTGCTGATCGAGCGTCACGCTGCTGTAGTGCGTTCGCGTAACAGCGAAGGCGATTGGGACGTGCTCGCGTACGAACTCTCGAGTTTCGACAGCATGTTGACGCAGTTTGCTGATCCGCGAAATGCGCCGGAGATGCTCAGACTGCGCGAACAGATTCGTTCGTGGCGTTTCTACGATCATTTCCGCACGGATGTTGATGCGCCCGCGCGTCTGCCGCAGATCGGCACGCACACGCCCGTGCTCAGCAACGATGGATCGGACATGGCGGCGGCGTTACAAACGATCCTGGAGATCGGCGATCCCGAAGCGCTGGCGGAAGCAGTTGACGACGCCTTTCCGAGATCGTCGATTGAGGTATTAAATTTGGAGGGCCGGTTTGAGATCGCGATGCACCAGCATGGACTTCTGCGTCCGTTGCGGGCGGCGGAGTTGTCTGACGGTACGCTTCGTTACCTACTTTGGATTGCAGCGCTGTTGACACCACGACCGCCTGAGTTGCTCGTGTTAAATGAACCCGAGACGAGCCTGCATCCGGATCTGTTGCCACCGTTAGGACGTTTGATTGCGAGCGCTGCCGAACGTTCGCAAGTGTTGGTCGTCACACATGCGGCGAAGTTGATCGAAGCACTCGAAGAACAGAACGACTGCAATTCGGTAAGATTGGAAAAGGAATTTGGCGAGACGAAGATCGTAGGCGCCGGCGCCCTCGATCTTCCCATCTGGCGCTGGGCATCACGTTAGAATTTTTTCACGCAAACGCGCTAAGAAGGACGCAAAGACGCAGTTTGTCCTTTGCGGCTTTGCGGCTCTGCTTTGCGCCTTTGCGTGAAACTCTCTTTCGTATTAAGGAATCATAATGACCACACTTCGCTTCACAATAGTCGCGCTCATCTTAATTCTTCAGGTGGCCAGCACGGTCAAACACGAGCCGCTCGTCTTAAAAGACTGCGATGTGCAGGGAGTTCAGGGCAAAGCAAAGTGTGGCACGCTCGAAGTTTACGAAGACCGCGCCGCACGAAAAGGGCGCAAGATCAACCTGAAAATCGTCGTTCTTCCCGCCACGAGCGCACAACGCGAACCCGATCCACTTTTCTACTTCGCCGGTGGTCCAGGTTCGTCCGCCACTGAAGACGCGCCCGGCATCGCACAAATCTTCGCGAAGATCCGTGAGCATCGCGATCTCGTATTCGTAGACCAGCGCGGCACCGGCGGCTCGAATCCGCTCAACTGCGATTTCTATAACGCCAACGATCTACAGTCGTATCTCGGCTACTTCTTTCCACTCGAAGACATCCGCAAGTGCCGCACCCAACTCGAACCCAAAGCCGATCTGAAACTCTACACCACCACGATCGCGATGGACGACATCGACGACGCTCGTGCTGCGCTCGGCTACGATCGCATCAACCTCTTCGGCGGCTCTTACGGAACGCGCGCAGCGTTGACCTACCTGAAACGCCATCCGCAGCACGTGCGCGCCGCGATACTGCAAGGCGTCTCGCCGGCAAACCAGTTAATGCCGAGGGACTTCCCGCAGCACACAGAACGTGCCCTGCAAGGAGTTCTCTCCGAGTGTGTCGCGGACCAGCAGTGCAACAGCGCGTTCCCAAACGTGAAAGCCGAAGCGCAGGCTGTGCTGGCACAACTCATCAAGGGACCAGTCGAAGTTGAAGTTCAAAAGCCGCGCTCGTCTGAGCGTGTCAAAGTTAAGCTGTCGCGCGATCTCGCCGCGGAGACGATCCGTTACATGCTTTACAGTCCAGTCCCAGCGAGCCGTGTTCCACTCATGATCCATCTCGCGGCGCAAGGCAATTTTGCTCCCATGACCCGCGCGGCGCTCGAATATCGCGTGAACCTCGTGGCCACCGGCAGCAATGGCATGTATCTGTCGGTCACGTGTGCCGAGGACCTGCCGTGGATCAAACCCGGTGAAGGCGAACGAATAGCAGCGAACACCTTCCTCGGTGATTATCGATTGCGACAACAGCGAGAAGCATGCGAACTCTGGCCGCGCGCAACGATCGAACGTGACTACTCGCAACCGGTGCGATCGGATGTTCCGGTTTTGATTTTGACTGGCGAGTGGGATCCAGTGACTCCTCCGTTGTACGGTGAAGCGACCGCAAAGGCACTGAAGAATAGTCTTCATATCGTCGTGCCACACGGCGCGCATGGTCTCGGGGGACTCGAAGGTATTGATTGTATCGACCGCATTATCAACGAGTTTGTTGAGAGTGGGACTACTAAAGACATCGACACGAACTGCGTGAAGAGCATCCGGCGCAAAGGCTTTGCGATGAAGTTTCAATGAGGTGCGACAGTTGCCAGCATGAATTGGCCGACGACGCGCAATTCTGCGCGCGTTGCGGTCTGCCTACTCAGATCGATTTGCCGCAGAAAACAAATCCTAACACGCCGCGATCCACGGACGATCATCAGGATCCACGCGTCGGTCTGGTTCTCGACTCCAAATACAAACTGATCGAAAGTCTCGGCGAAGGCGGTATGGGTTCAGTCTTTCGGGCCGAACGTCTTCACATCGGCGACGAGGTGGCCGTCAAACTCCTGCATCGCGATCTCGTGCGTGAGAAACAGGCACTCGAGCGCTTTCGTCGTGAGGCCCGTACGGCCGCGATGATCCGGCACCCGAACGTCGTCAGTATTCACGATTTCAACGACGGCACGAGCAACGGAACTGAAGCATACATCGTGATGGAACTGGTCCAGGGTGTGTCGCTCGGCAAACTGCTGCGACGCGACGGACGCATGTCGCCGACGCGTGCGGTGCACCTGATGCACGACATCTGTGCCGGCGTTGGCGTAGCTCATCGTCGCGGTTTGTTGCATCGCGATCTCAAACCGGACAACGTGATCGTTGTGCCGCCGAGTCATGAAGGTGATGAAGAGACGGCGAAGGTCGTAGACTTCGGACTCGCGAAAGTGCGCGACGTCGGAGCAACAGCGTTGACGCAAACAGGCGCGGTGCTCGGCACGTTGTATTACATGTCACCGGAACAATGCAGTGGTGAGGAGTTGGATGCGCGTGCCGATGTGTACAGTCTCGGCGCGATGTTCTACGAGATGCTGACCGGCAATCCGCCATTCCGCGCCAACAACCTCGCCGGACTAATCTCGAAACACCTGCACGAGCAGCCACCGCTCTTTCCGAGATCTTTCGAAATCTCTCCGGCGCTCGAATCAGTGTGCATGCGCGCACTCGCGAAAGATCGCAACCAGCGCCCAGCGGATGCGATCGCCTTCGGGAGCGATCTGCAAGAAGCGCTTAAGGCGCCGGTAGCCCGTCGTTCCGCTTCATCTGTGTCGCGACGTTCACCCTGGAAGTGGATCGCGGCTGCATCCGGAGTGTTTGTTGCACTCGTTCTTCTCGTCGGAATTGTGATTGGAATCAGTTATGTAGTTGCGCGTTTGAAGGCGAGTCGCGACACGGCTGTGCAAGTACAACATCAGAACAGCACCCCGCCGCCTGTGGTAGTTCCCACCTCAAAATTGGACCTCAGAGGCACATGGGCCGGTACTTATGGGCCACTCGGTTCCGCCACGAAGCTCGTGATCAAGAATCAGAATGGCAACTCGTTGGATGGACAGTTGCAGCAGGGCACAATTCGCGTGGCCTTCAAAGGCACTTACGATTCCTCTTCACGAACGTTGACGATGAAGCAAACTGAAGTGTTGAGTGGCGAAGGGTGGAACCTTGGCGAAGACGCCGGCGAGGTTTCGGCTGATGGTAAACAGATTAGCGGCACCGGCAAGGATGCGTTCGGTGAATCGCTCGGGATGACTTATCAGTGGTCGTTCACGAAAACCGCGGATCCACGCAAATAAAGCACGACTTCTTATCCGTGTTTGTTCGCGTGAATCCGCGGCTTAGCTTTAGTTCAACAACTGCAATCCAAGAATGCCCTCGAGGATTGTGCCGAGGATGCTAGCCGTTCCGTTGGAGTAGGAGCCGTAGCGTGAGCGGCTGTAGTAACCGTCCTCATAACCACGCCTGAATCCTTCACGGAAGTAATACTGATACTCGTTTAGATCGACATAGTAAGCATCGTAGCCGTAGCTCGCATCCTGGTAGGCATAAGCCTCTTCGGCATTGTAGCCATAGCCGTCCTGGCGGTCGGCTTGTCCGGCGTTGAAGCCTTCTTCATAACCATCTCTGACCGCACGTTGCAACATCTCCGCGCCGTAGCGGTTCGTTTCGTAATAGCTGCTGCCGCGGCGATAGCGATAGTTGTATGGTCCATAATCGTTGTAGCGCCACTGCTGCAACCGCAACTGATCGCGACGCAGTTGGTCCAGGTAACGTTGCTGGTAGCGCAACTGGTTCAGACGTCGCTGCTGCTCGAGCACACGCTGTCGCTGGTACAGGTAGCTTTGCCGGCGCTGCGAATCCTCGCGATAGCGTTCGGCACGCTGCTGTTGTTCCTGCCGCCAATTACGTTGGCCCCAGTTGTTGTTGTCTCCACGATCGTTGTCGCGACGATCGTTGTCACGACGCCCATCCCAGTTTCGATCACGATCGCGTTCCGATTGCTGGCGACGTTGCAGCTCCTGCTGTTGCTGCTGCTGGCGTTGCCGCTGCAACTCCCAATCGCGGTTCTGCTGCTGCTGGCGCTGTTGCTGCCAACGTTGGTCACGTTCCTGCGACTGGCGAATTTGATCCTGTCGTTGCTGCTCGTAGCGCTGCTGACGCTCCTGCGACTGACGGATCTGATCCTGTCGCTGCCCGTCGTTGCGCTGCTGCTGTCGCTGTTGTTCCCAACGTTGCTGGCGTTCCTGCGACTGACGAATCTGCTCCTGTCGCTGCTGCTCGTAACGTTGCTGGCGTTGCTGACTGTCGCCTTGCTGTTGCTGGCGTCGCTGCTCCCAGCGTTGCTGTTGTTCGCCCTGACGTTGCTGCTGTGCCGCCTGGCGATCCTGCTGGGCCTGCTGGGCCTGCTGGGCCTGCCGGCGGTTATCTTGTTCTTGTTGATGTTGTTGCTGGCGCTGTTCGCGCGCGGCCTGATTCTCCTGACTCCGCTCTTCACCGCGACCGCGTCTTCCCTGCGCGTTGGCAAGGTCGCTCGCGCCCAACAACGCGGCGGATATCGTCAGAGACAATCCCAGTTTTTTCAAATAATTCGTGTTCATCGAAGGTCCCTTTCTTATTTGCCGGCGGAGAGAGAGTCGACGCTCGAATTATGGCAAGCACCATTCCATATTGATCGAAGCAGAATGTAGAACGTCTGTGTAGCTTTACGAGACGATTTGATTCACCAACTCACGATATGGGTTAAAAAACCGCACATTAAACGACGATTAACGCTCTCGCGCCATTCGGCATGATGCTTGCCCCAATTCCTCACGAATAAACAAATGAGGGGGGTGTTATGAACAATCTAAAGGTATGGCCGCACCTCACTATTGTCGCGGTCGTGTGTGCCGTGTTGGCAGGCGCCGGCGTGGCAATGTGGATGAAGCACGAGCAAACTGCGTCGGCTAATGGACTGCCGAACGCTGCTCGTATTCAACGAGTCGAAGGTGAGGTAGCACTCAACAACACGAATGCAGGCAACGCGGAGAACGAGCAGTGGATCTCGGCCACCGAGAACCAACCGTTTTCAGTCGGCGATCGCATCTACACGCGCGACAACGGACGCACGAGTTTGGCTTTTACCGGTCGTAATTTCGCCCGGCTCAATCCAAACACGTCGCTGGACGTGCTCGCGCTCAACGACGAACGCACGCAGTTAGCACTGCGCGACGGCTCGGCAATGTTCGACGTTGGCTACCTGGATTCGGGTGATCTATTCGAAGTGGCGACGCCTTATGGCGCGGTCGATTTTCAGCAACCGGGTCTGTACAACGTCGGCATCGACAACGGTCAGGTACTAGTCTCGGTACTGAGCGGTCTGGCCCAGGTCGTCGGTCTCGGCGGTAATGGACAAATCAGTAAAGGTGAGTTGCTCACGCTCGTTGGTACGACTGCGGCCGACGCCGTCCTTTCACAACTCGATGGGCGCGATGCGGGTTACCAGGTTGACGACTACTACGCCTACCAGTATCCGCGTTACTACGACGGTCGCTATCGCGACTACAACGCTTATCTAAGCGATCCATATTACTTCGATCCTTATCGTCGCAACGTCAGTTACCAGTACGCCAATTCATACATCCCCGGCCTCTATGATCTCGATTACTATGGCGACTGGCAAAACATCAACGGCTACGGATATGCATGGTCGCCGCGAGTCGATGCGGGTTGGTCGCCTTATCAGACGGGTTACTGGTACACGGATTATCCGTATGGTCCAACGTGGGTTTCGACCGAGCCGTGGGGTTATGCTCCTTATCACTACGGGCGTTGGGCGTTCGTTGGTGATCGCTGGTACTGGGTACCTGAGGCGACGAATGTGACTCCGGTTTACTCGCCGGCACTCGTTTCATTCATTCCGTTTGGTCAAAACGAGATCGGCTGGGTGCCACTTGCACCAGGCGACGCTTACGTGCCGCACTACTACAACACGAGCTGGCAGCCTAATTACTTAACTCGCGATGATCTGTATCTGCGCACCGCGAATCTCAACGTGCCTAATGCAGTGACGGTGGTGAGCGTTGACGATTTCACACGCGGCAACATCGATTGGAGACGAGCGCGAAGGGCTGATCGAAACGCGCTGGCTTCAGTCAATCCTGTTTTGGATCCGTTGCTGTTGACGCCGCTGCGAAATGCGGTGGTGAACTCAGCGTGGGGTCGCGGCAAGATCGACGTTCCGCCGGGAATCGCGCGCAAGCTGCGTGATACGACAGTTGTTACCAGTACAACGCCGGCAGCACCGCCGTTCCGTCCGGATTTGGCGAAGTCAATGCGTGTGAATTCTGCGCCGGATCGCGCTAAGGGACAGAAGTTTCAGGTGCGAGAACAGCGAGCCGCGGAACAGCCGCGACACGCCGAGCAGCCGCGCCCTGTGGAACAGCCGCAGCCACGACGTGTGGAACAGCCTAGAGTTGTGGAACAACGTAGGCCTGTTGAACAGCCTCGGCCTCGCGTTGCCCAGCAACCGCAACGTCAGCAACGAGTCGAACGTCCGGCTCCTGCTGCAGCAAGAGCAGAACGTCCGGTGCGACCAGCGCAACAGCAACCACATGGCGAACGCGTTGCAGCACCGCAGCCGAAACAACAGAAAGAAGAACGCCCGGGGAAACCGGGAGGAGGACCACCTTCACAAGGAGGTGGCGCTAAGGGCAAAGGCAAGAAACCATAATTAGCCACAGATGACGCGGATGACACGGATTAGATCCGTTTTCATCCGCGTCATCTGCGTTTAAATCCTTCCTTCCGACCTCTAACCCGTATAGAATACGCGCCCCCGAAAACCTCCTTGAAAGGGCCCTTCTATGCATAGACGCACGTTCCTAACTAGTGCGGGCGCCGCAACTATTGCCGCAACCGTAATACCCTCCCAGGTAAACGCAGCCACCGGATCGAATCAACGCGCAAATGAGTGCGCGAAACTTCGCCGCGACGCAGCCAACGCCGGTCTGCAAGCAACTCCGCAGAACCTGCAACACCCAAATAACCAGGACGAACTTCTCTACCCAAACAAGATTGGCAACTACTCCAAAGGTCTGCCACACAACGACGACGGCACCGTAGTTCTGAGCGCTTACAACGCGATGTTACAAGCGCTGAACAGCGGTCGCCCGGCTGACTTTGACGCGATTCCTCTCGGCGGCAGCACGCGTCTGACGAATCCACAGTCAGGACTGGCTTTCGATCTGCAAGGTCCCGACGCTCATGCCCTCGTCCAGCCGCCCGCGCCTGCATTCGCAAGCCGCGCACAAGCCGCTGAGATTTCCGAGAACTATTGGATGGCCTTGCTGCGAGACGTTCCTTACTCGCAGTATCCCGGTAATCCGATCGCCAACGCAGCCGCAGCGGATTTGACGTTGTACGGCGCTGACTTTACCGGCCCGAAGAGTGGAGGCACAGTTACGACTGCGACGTTGTTTCGCGGTTTGACTCCCGGCGATCGCGTTGGACCTTACCTGTCTCAGTTTTTCTATCAGGACTGCAACTTCGGTGCGAACAAGATCGAACAGAAGATCACGACGACTGTGCCCGGCGTCAACTACATGACTGACTTCAATACCTGGCTGGCAGTACAGCGTGGCATTTCACAGTCGTCCGATACTTTCGATCCGGTGGCGCGCTACATGCGCAACGGTCGTGACATCGGTCAGTGGGTGCATGTGGACGTGTTGTTCCAGGCGTACTTTCAGGCCTTTCTGATTCTTGCCGGAGCCGGCGCAGCTTTCGATGACGGTAATCCCTACAACAACAATTCCAGCCAGATCGGTTTCGGCACCTTTGGTGGACCACACATCGCGACTCTGTTGTGCGAAGTTGCAACACGCGCGTTGAAGGCAGTGTGGTTCCAGAAGTGGTACGTACACCGGCGCCTGCGTCCCGAGGCGATGGCGGAACGAGTTCATCGCACACTCTTCGCCGGCGCTGGTTATCCGGTCCATGCGGAGATCTTGAACTCGTTTTCGGATACGAATCGACTGAAAGGTTTCATGCCGGCAGGCAACGCGCTCCTGCCGATGGCATTTCCGGAGGGCTCACCAACGCATCCTGCATACGGTGCCGGTCACGCGACGGTTGCCGGTGCATGCGTCACGATTCTTAAAGCGTGGTTCAAGGAGAGCACGCGTTTGGTGGACATTGGTCTCGATCCGTTGCAACCGACAGACGACGGCTTGAGCCTGGTTCCTTATTCGGGAGCTGATGCGGGTGATCTAACTGTCGGTGGTGAGTTGAATAAGATCGCGGCGAACGTGGCGCTCGGAAGAAACACAGCCGGTGTTCACTGGCGCTCAGACGCGACGGAGTCGTTGAAACTCGGCGAGCAGATGGCGATCGGCATTCTGAGAGAACAACATGCCTGCTACAACGAAGTTTTCAACGGCTTTAGCTTAACCAGATTTGACGGTACGACCATCACGGTCTAATCCGTCTTCATCCGCGTCATCCGTGTTACCGGATTTCCACTATCGCCACGCCCCCTGGTGGAATTTGAACTGTGACGAGGCCGTTCTCGGGCTTCAACGGGGCGCCACTGATCCACTCAGTGGCGCTCTTGATCTGATTACTAACCGTAACCTTGACGTAAGCGCTCCGGTCGACCTGTGCCATTCCCTGCTGCGTTTTGAACACGCCCTTGTTATTCAGCATCGTAACCACCCAGCCATTGGCTGTGCGATTGACCAGATACTCAACATCACCGGTCACCTTCAAAGGCACCGCATCCTCAAAAACATGCGCGAGCAGGTGTGCTGCAAACGGCGTGATGCGTTCGTCTTCGCCAAGCAAATCGGGCACGCCCGCGAAAACAACACTTCCCTTCCCAATCTTATTTACAGTCACTAACGGTTCACCGCTCAGCGTTGAAATTAGAGTCGTCGCGCCTTTGAGTTCTATCTTTTCATACCGGAATATCTGCCCCTGCAAGTCTTCTGATTCTTCGCCCGGCAAAACACAACGCGCGTTGTGCGCCTCGCCAGTGGCGTTGAGCAAACGCACTCCCAAAAACTGCTCTGGCAGTTTCTTAATCTGCGCCGCGTTTAATACCACTGTGCCGCCGTTGAGCACGTAATTATTGAGTCGCCGAATCCACTCATCGGACCATTCGATTCGCCCACCCACGACCACCGCGCGATACGAAGGCAACAGGCTCTGAATCTTCGAGCGCGTGCCCTGCGCATTAGCTGCCGTAAGCACGTCGAAGATGTCGCCAAACACACCCGCCACAAACGGCTGTCGATCGGCAATGGCCGGTTCACCCTCAACTACGAGACCCGGATAGTAAGCGACGCCAAACAGTTCTCTTAACGCGCGATCATTGCGATCGATCTGCGACACTTCGAATGGCCAGTGCGGATAATCAGTCATCTCGAAGCCGTGCGCCGGGTCAAGCAGAAAAGCGACCGGTGTGTAAGGCGTGCCGCGCTCGGGGTGTTTCTGGGCGAACTGCATGAACTCGTCCGTGATCCGGCCGAGCGGGTTGAGTTGAAAAGGATGATCGCCCGGACCCGGCTTGAAGAATTGATCCTGTCCCTGTTCGAGGTAGATCGCGGAAGCCCCGGCCATGTAGTAGAGGTAATAACTCTTCCGATACCACGAGAGTGATGGTCCCATGGTTGGACCATAGCGCGAGTGGTAGAAGAAATCAGGGCCGGCGAAGTTCTGCAGCTTCGTGAACGTGGTGGCCGTGTCGCCGAAGTTTGGCGCGTGATAATAGAGAAACGCGCCGCCGTATTGGCGCGCCGCGCCGCGCGTGAAAGCGATGCGCATTCCGGTCATCGGCATCACCGCCGCTGTTTCCATTCCGAGAAGATTGACGCCCCACTGGCTAAGCGCATGCGCAAATGAAGTGCTTGAAGTCGACTGCGCGGGAATCAATCGATCCCACATTGGTCCGGTTTCAGTTTGAAACGTCTCGCGCCATTTGCGAGCGAGTGCATTCGTATAAAACTCGCGATGCGCTTCGAGCAACTCACGTCGCGTCATCGACGGGGTGATCTTCAACTCCGCGGGTGCGGCATTCCACACGTAACCGACACTCTCGCCCGAGACCCAACCCAGAAACTGGTCCTTCAATTCGCCGTTGAGCAGTTGCCAGGCTGCCTGGTCCAGCTTTGCTCCACCGTAATTGATGAGGATCGCGAACGGGGTCTTCGTCTCGCGTATGAAGCGCAGGAAAGGACTGCCTTCTTTCAGATACTCGGCTACGTTGTTGATGTAGACGACCGGAACGACCAATTTCGACTGAAACAATGGCACGTCGCGCGCGCCTTTGTACTTCGCGACAAACTCTTCAATCGGCTCGGCATTGAACGGATATAGCGGCCGCTCCGCGGCAGGCTTGTCATAAAGCGGCCAGAACTCCGTCGCGATGTTCCACGGCATCACGAAATCACGGCCTGCAATCTTTGGTCGTATCCATGCGTCGGGAACAGCAGTGACACCTTCGCTTCTCAGCAACGAAGTGAAAGGGTTACGCGCGTTCGACCAGTTGCGCAGGTAACGCATCGCCGCGAAGTCGGGCTTTTGCCTTCCAGTCGCTTTGAAGGTGAGATCGTTAGTCAGCAGAAAACAGTCGACGTGCCGGCGTGCTTCGGCGGACTTGTCAATGTGGATCGACAAACGCGCCGCGCCTTTTTTCAGAGTCGCGTTCGCGCTGTCCCACGCGAAGGCCCAGCCCCAGTACATGCTGACTTCATCGTGCGGATCGATGACGTCTTTAGTTCCGAACTCATGTCGGAACACTTCCGCGCCATCCTGCGCGATCGTGATCGAGAAGTTTTCAGTCTTGTTGGCCCAATCGGCATAGCGAATCCAGACGACGTACTGGCCCGCGCGTGGAATCTCGAGATCCTGATAAAGTTGTGCGCGCGTTTCGTCAGCGGCAGCGGCGGCTGAGTCCCACTCACTTTCGCCACCCTGTGTCCACTCGGCCGACACGCCTGGTCCATTCATGCCCCAGCCGGGCGCCTTGTCACGCGAGAGATTCAGATACGATGGATTGAGTAGCGGCTCGCCGAGCTTGCCGGTAGTAAATCCGCGCATGTTCTCGGCTTCATACCACAGATATTCGGTTTGTGAGTAAAGAGAAGTTGAGAATAGAACAATCCATAACCCCACTAAACAAGGTTTCACGCAAAGGCACAAAGGAAGACGCAAAGACGCTAAGATTTTTCTTTGCGACTTTGCGTGCTTTTCTTTGCGCCTTTGCGTGAAATGTCTTTTCAGCGGTGGGCTACCCAAGGGCTTCCAAACACTCACTCAACGATCGCTGGCGACAAGTGAACATCGGCGTGTCGCGCAATGTGTAGGAGCTGGCTTTGGTCTCGCGCAGTTCCTGGACCAGATCGAGAAAGTCGGCCGGATAGTCAGTCTCGAACGCGACGACAAACTCCTGATCGTCGAGTCCGAAGGAATAGGTCGTGTGCAGTTTCACAGAACGATACTTCGTACCGATGCGAATGTGCTCGTCCATCATCTCCTGCCGCTGCTCGGCCGGCCGCGAATACCACTCACGTGTTTTCACAAACGGATAAACAAAGAGATACTGCGACTTGCCGGGAACGATGTGCAGTCGATCCTCGACGTGTTCCGGATTATCTTTGTCGATGTACATCGAGCGCTTCGTCATCGAGAGAAACGATTGCGATGGTTCGATGTACTTGCCCATCTCAGTCTTGTTGAGACGCGCGGTCATCTCCTGGATCGGCTCGAGCTCGTAACCGATACGCCAGATCATAAAATCAACGTTGGTCCGTAGTCCGATAGTAGAGTAAGAATGGATCAGCAGAGAGGAACGAAAGTCATCGACTGTTTTGACAAACTCGTCGCGACAGCGCTGCTTGTCGTCGTCCGACAGCAAACGCCATTCGGGGCGCGCGTGATAAAAGGTGAAGTTAACGAACTGGCGAGGAAGTTTTGCTTTCGCTCTTTCGACTTCTTCAACGGCAGGGGCGAGTCGAAGAGAACCGCGTGTGGCGCTGTTAGACTCCTTATCGCTACTCATTTTAATTACCTCTGTTTCGGATAAAGATGACTGACCGGCTTGACTCAGCGATGGCAAAGTTATTCTGCCCAGTCTGCAGGCCGAATGCAACCCGGACAAGGATCGATCTGTAGAATCTGTGTAATCTGTGGCTGAACAAACGGAAGAATGTCAAGCGCTGCGGCGTCAAACTGTAACTATGAACGAGGTGACATCGATGAATGAGGCGAGATCACGCCGGTTCTTTTTGAAACTACTGCCGCTCGGCGTTTTTGTGGGCGTATTTGCTTCCATCGGAGGCGCGGCGTTGCGTTTCTTGCGGCCGCGAATCGGTGCGGTCAGCGATGCCTGGCTTGACGTGGCCACGGTCTCCGAACTCAAAGGACCACAACCACTCGCTCGCAAAATCGTTGCTGAAAACATCGCCGGTTGGGCCATCACCACCGAAGAGCACAACGTCTTCGTCCTGCCCGCGAAGAACAATCAGGTGCTGTCGGCGATCTGCCCGCACGAGGGTTGCGAAGTGTCGTGGGATCAGGGCGCGAATCGTTTTTCCTGTCCTTGTCACCAAAGTTACTTTGCAGCAGACGGTGCGCGCATCAGTGGTCCGGCGAGACGCGGTCTCGATCCGCTTCCGATGCGCGTTCAGGACGGCAAAGTGCAAGTGCAATACAACTCAAGGGCTCAAGCATGACGCGCACGCCGTGGTTGCAAACGACGGGCGGTATTGTCGCCATTCTGCTGCTGACGCAGGTCTGCACCGGCGTGTTGCTGGCGTTCTATTACGTGCCGTCAGTCGATCACGCTTACACGACGGTTTCGTACATCGAGAAAGTTGTGTCGTCAGGATCGTGGCTGCGTTCGGTGCATCACTACGGATCTCAGTGGCTCGCCGTGTTCAGCTTTCTGCACCTCGTCCAACTCTTTGCGACCAGGGCTTACGAATCACACAGAGTTAAATGGATCGCTTCGATTGTGCTGTTGGGTTTGATCATGGCGGCGGGCGGTACGGGTTATTCACTACCTTGGGATGCACGTGCTTTCTTCAGCACGCGCGTGGCTGAAGGGTTGCTCGGAGGTCTGCCACTGGCAGGACGAATGGCGCGATTGTGGTTACTGGCGGGTGGCGAGATCTCGACACTTACGCTCTCCCGATTCTTTGCGCTTCACGTGCTTGTAGTCCCGGCGCTGATCATTGCCGTTGTGGTGTGGCGCATGTATCGAGCAAGCGTTTTTACTTATCGCCACGGTATTACCGGCGGTCTCGTGTTTGTCGCTCTGGCGGTGTGGTGCTTGAAGTATCCGGCGCCGCTTGGACCATCCGTCGCAACGATGACCGAGAAGTATCTGCCTCGTCCCGGCGCACAGTTTCTGTGGCTATATGAATCGCTCAAGTATCTTCCTGGCGGACTCGGTTCAATCGCAGGTGTGGTTTTACCGGGCATCGTGCTGCTGGTTTTGATATTCCTGCCGTGGCTGAGGAATCAGAGAGTGATCGGCGCAGCGATTCTCGGCACGGGAGCGGCGCTGGTCCTGGTTATGACGACTGTTTCGTACGTCGGTGACCACAGAAATCCGCAAACTGCGAAACAATTTGCGCTGCAAGCCGCACAGGAAGAGACCGCGCGACGTGAACCGTTCAAAGCGACGCCGCTGGAAGTCATGACGGCGTTACAGGCCGCTGAGGGTGGGGCGCCGGTCATGTACATGAAGTTCTGTGTCAACTGTCATGGCCCACACGGCGAAGGCGCGCGTCAGGGAACGTTGAACTTTCCTCCGTTGCTCGATGTCGCGGCCAAACCGCGTCGCAGCGTCGACGACATCGTCGGCCTGTTGAAAGACCCGCCTGCATATGGTCTGCAACCACCAATGCGATCGTTTTCGGACAAACTAACAGAACCGCAAATGCGAGAGATTGCGGAGTGGATTGTGAAGTTGAAGAAGTGACCGCTATACTCGTGGCCCCCTGTAAGAACAATTCAACTCGGAGAAACTGCTAATGAAACTCATTTCGCTTGCTCTAACGTGTGTCGCTATCGCGATGTTCGCCGCCGGCTGCACTGAAACAGCCACGCCAACCAACACCTCGAGCTCACGTCCAGCGGGTTCACCTGCGGCGCCCGCGGCGACGGCCTCAGTTGATGAATTCGCCACCGCGCGCGCCAACTACAAAAAGAATTGCGAGGCTTGCCACGGGCCCGAAGCAACCGGCGGACTCGTGAAAGTAGACAACAAACAGATCAAAGTTCCATCATTGAAAGCAGAGCACGCCATCAAGCACACCGACGATCAAATCACGAAGATGATCACCAATGGCGAGGAAGCAATGCCCGCGTTCAAGGACAAAATGTCCGCGCAGGAAATTGCACAAATGGTGCGGTTTGTTCGGAAAGAATTCCAGGGGAAATAGAGCCGCAAGAGGCACAAAGCATTTGTGACTTTTGTGCCTTTTTATGGCACCATCTGTCGCGTGCACCCGTAGCTCAGTTGGATAGAGCGTCTGACTTCGGATCAGAAGGTCGCAGGTTCGAGCCCTGCTGGGTGCACCACCTATCTCCTCACGCGTGATAAGCGCAAGATTCGCTTGATCACTGATGCTGACTCCGTCACTTTCAGCGCATACGTAACACCAAAATAAGTGATGCCGTACGGACCGAGAACTAAAAGTGCGACGACTAACGGGTGTCGTAGACCAATACCAACCTCGATCAGCAAGCCTATCGCTGCACCTGCGACGGCTGCGAGCCAGAGTTTCGCGACGTAGCCGAAACGCAGACCGGTTCGTCCAATCCACTTGTTGAGTGTTCGCCGCAAAAGCGCAAACTCGATCCAGCCCGCTAAGCCTGCGGAAGCCGTGAGTCCAGCGGCACCCCATTTTGGAGCGATACCGAGCCACTGAGGCAGAGGAATCGCAAAGAGGTAACCAAGGACACCCGTGAGTATCACTCGAATGACTGCGTACAAAAGCGGTGTGCGCGTGTCGTGTAACGCGTAGTAGGTCGA
>Ga0105248_10000570_pt1 | contig 41892 bp, 43 predicted proteins | sample KBSS34metaG_FD_81524 | JGI IMG/M metagenome (GOLD analysis project Ga0105248, IMG submission 81524) | Switchgrass rhizosphere microbial communities from Kellogg Biological Station, Michigan, USA - KBS S3-4 metaG | ecosystem: Host-associated > Plants > Roots > Rhizosphere > Soil | place...
GCGCGGCCAGGTAGCTGTCGCTGCGGTCGCACATCGCCGCGGGCAGCCCGGCGGCGAACAGGGTCACGCCTTCGTCGCGCTCGATGACGTAGAAGGGGATCGGGACCGCCACGCGGTCGCCGCTCAGGCCCATGCCGGCCGCGGGGCTATGAAACTGGCCGCAGACGCAGCCGAACAGGCGCAGACTCATCGGTCCTCCTAAACCGGATTCAGGCGGGGCGCGGCGTAGAGCCGGATCGCGCCCAAGACGCCGGCCACGCTCATGGCCGACATCAGAAGATAGCCGCTGGAGCCGTAGCGGTCGAACAGCGGCCCTGAAGCCATGGTCGCCAGGCCCGAGAGCACCCCGCCGGAAAGCGCCGAATTCATCGCCTGGGCGGCCGAGGCGTTACGCGGCGTCGAGAGCCGCTCCACCAGCTGCAGCGAGGCCAGGAAGGTCGCCGCGTAGCTCAGCGCATGCAGGGTCTGCAGCGGGAACAGCAGCCACAGCGGCGGCGAGAAGGCGAGCGCCGTCCAGCGCAGCACCGCCGCGGCGCCGCCGATCACCAGCAGGTTCCGCGGTCCCGCCCGGCGGCGCAGCGGCTCCATGAACCACATGAAGCCGATCTCGGTGGCGACCCCGGTCGCCCAGAGCAGGCCGGTGATGCTCTCCGGGATACCCTGCCGCTTCCAGGCCAGCGTCGAGAAGCCGTAGTAGAACGCGTGCGCCGACTGGATCAGGCCGCAGGACACCACCGCGGTCATGAACACCGGATCGCGCAGCAGGCCGCCGATCCCGGCCATCCGGTCCGACAGCGCCGAGACGTGGCCCTCTTCGTGCACGGGATCCGGCGGCAACAGGAACCGCGCGCCGAGCGCCGTCAGCGCCACCGCCGCCACCATCCAGACCAGCACCAGCTCCGGCGAACCCCGCGCCAGCAAGGCGCCCATGCCGATGTTGCCGACCACGAACCCGGCCGAGCCGATGCCCCTGGGCCAGCCGAAGTTGAAGCCGTCGCGCCGCGCGCGGGCCAGCACGATCACGTCGGCCAGCGGCGACAGCGTCGCGAACATCGACGAGGCGGCGAACCAGACCACCACCCACCAGGCGAACCCGGCCGGCAGCGCCATCGCGGCGTAGGCCACCGTCACCGCCAGCGACAGCACGATCAACGCCGTGCGCCGCAGCCTGAAACTGTCCGCCCAGACCGCCAGCAGGGGCGCCGTGAACGCCCGCGCCAGCATCGGCAGCGACAGGATCAGCCCGATGCGGCTCCCCGACAGCCCATGATGGGCGAACCACACCGGCAGATAGGGCGAACTCACCCCCGTGCCGATGAAGATCGCCCCATAGAACAGGCCAAGGCGCACGGTGAGCGGCATGGGCTGAGGGATACAGAGAGTCCCGGAGGCGCGCACCGCAAGTTGCTCCTCTCCCATGGCGCTGCCGCATCTGTGAGAGGAGCAGACCGATGGGATGTCCGCGAAGCGTGGGAAGCGGACGTTCGCCCCAGCGGATCGCGCCAGGGCGCTAGAGAGCCGGCCGGAACGTCAGGGTGTCGCCGTTGGCGGCGGCCCGAAGAATCCAACGATCCGTTGAATCCGGCCGTCCGGGGCCATGTCGTAGAAATCCACCCCGTGGGTGACCTGCGCGCCGTCGGGCCGGAGCAGAATCCACGTCGCCCGCATGAAGCGGTGGTGCGACTGGGGTTTGCTGCACGCAAAGTGCGTGCCCGCATAGCTGCGTTGGAAAATGGCGATGGCGTCACTGAGCCCTTTGATGCCCTTCGCATAGGTGTCCGGGTCGCTATAGACGCCCTCGGGAGCCCAGACCCGCGCGAGCGCCTGATCTCGCACGGCCCGATCCGTGATGCTCCACGCCGCGCAATAGGCGGTGACTGCGGACTCCGGCGAAAGCGCTGCCGCGGGCGCGGCCAGCAGGGGACCCGCCGGGGCGCCTACGGCGGCGACCGCCGCGCAGGCCATGAGCAACTTGCGACCTTGCCTCAGCATCTCGTCTCCCCCCTTTGCCCCGGAAGATCGAACCGCACTAGCCAAGCGCCCGCAATGGGTCGGTAGGCCTTGGCCTTGTGCCGGCAACCGGTCGTTCCCGACGTTTGCCTTCGCCAAGGCCGCGGAGATCGCAGAGACACGCAGAGAGGCCGGGCCGCCCCGGATCGCCTCCGCGTGTCTCTGCGATCTCCGCGGTTCTGAGGACGGCGCCGCTTCGCCGGCCTAGCCGCGCCCTACCGGGCCTTGTCCAGGAAGCGGTGCGCCGACTCCGGGGTGACGAAGAACTTCTGTTCGCGGTCCGGGAACAGATGGGCCAGGGCCGCGGCGAGCAGCGGGTAGTTGGTGTCGAGGGTGACGTAGCAGCTGTACTTGGGCTCCGCGGACCTTGGCGCCCGCCCATAGGACTGCGCCGCGATGCTGAAGTCGTCCATCGTCGCACCCGTCTGGGTGTCTCGCACGTCGAGGATGATGTCGAACGACGCGGTCTGCGGCGTCTCGTCGAACATCCGCGCCACGGCCTGCGCCAGGACCCGGCCGGAGAATCCGGGTCCGGCGGTCACGGTCACTCGGCGGGCGGGCTCGTCCACGACGATGGGCATGGGGAAGTTCTAGGTCACAGGTCCGCCCGAGCCAATGACCTCGCGCATCCGAACACGTTACGGGAGTCAGAAGCGGTCGACAGGCGGCGGCCCTCGCGTAATGTCTGATCGCCGATAAGGGAGGCCCCGATGAACCGCACCAACAGTCACGACCGCGAACTGCGCGCCCGGGCCGAGGCGGTGATCCCCGGCGGCATGTACGGCCACCAGTCGACGGCCCTGCTGCCCGACGACTATCCGCAGTTCTTCGAGCGCGGCGAAGGGGCCCACATCTGGGATGTGGATGGCCGGCGCTACCTCGATATGATGTGCGCCTACGGGCCGAACCTGTTCGGCTACGCCAACCCGCAGATCGACGCGGCGTTCGTCCGCCAGCTGGGCCTGGGCGACACCCTCACCGGCCCCACCGCCCTGATGGTCGAGCTGGCCGAGGCCTTCGTGGCCATGGTCAGCCACGCCGACTGGGCGATGTTCTGCAAGAACGGCACGGACGCCACCACCATGGCGCTGACCTGCGCCCGCGCCCATACACGGAAGAAGACCGTGGTGCGGGCCAAGGGCGCCTATCACGGCGCCGCGCCCTGGTGCGTACCGCGACCCACCGGGACGTTGGAGAGCGACCGGGCCTACCAGATCACCTGCGACTACAACGATGTCGCGAGCCTTGAGGCGGCTGTGGCCGAGGCGGGCGATGACCTGGCCTGTATCTTTGCCGCGCCCTTCAAGCACGACGCCTTCATCGATCAGGCCGAGCCCAACGTGGCCTACGCCAAACGGGCCCGCGAGCTCTGCGACCAGACCGGCGCCCTGCTGATCATCGACGACGTGCGCGCGGGCCTGCGACTGGCGCGGGATTGCTCCTGGTCCAAAATCGGGGTGCAGCCGGACCTGTCGACCTGGGGCAAGTGCCTGGCCAACGGCCATGGCCTCTCGGCCCTTCTGGGCAATGACAAGTGCCGCAAGGCCGCCGCCTCGATCTTCGTCACCGGCTCCTTCTGGTTCCAGGCCGCGCCCATGGCCGCGGCGCTGGAGACGCTCAGCCTGGTGCGCGGCACCGACTATCTGGAGCGGATCACCGCGCTGGGCGAACGCCTGCGCGCCGGCCTGGCGGAACGCTCCAAGGCCGCGGGCTTCTCGCTGCGCCAGACCGGGCCGGTGACCATGCCGCTCTTCCTGTTCGACGACGACCCGGATCTGCGCAAGGGCTTCTGCTTCTCCTCGCAGATGCTGGAGCGCGGGGTCTACGTGCACCCCTGGCACAACATGTTCCTGTGCGCGGCCATGACCGAGGCCGATATCGACGACGCGCTGAACGCCGCCGAGGGCGCGTTCGGGGCGCTGAAACACCAGGCGGCGGGGCTGGAGCCCGTGCCGAAGCTGGCCTTCCTGACCAACGGCGGAACGAGGTAGCACCCCATGGATATGCCCGACTACGCCGACTACGACGGCCTTGGCCTGGCCGACCTGGTGGCCAAGAAAGCGGTCACGCCGCTGGAGTTGACCGAGGCCGCCATCGCGCGGATCGAGCAGCACAATCCGACTCTCAACGCCGTGGTCTACAAGGGCTACGACGACGCTCGGAAGTGGGCCAAGAGCGACCTGCCGGGCGGCGCCTTCCGGGGCGTGCCCTTCCTGATCAAGGACCTGCCGCTGCCGGTGGCCGGCTGGCCCCGTAGCATGGGCTCGAAGTTCGCCCGCGGGCTCGTGGACGCCGAGGACTGCGGCCTCACCCGGCGCTATCGTGAGTCCGGCGTGGTGCTGGTCGGCAAGACCAACACCCCGGAGTACGGCATCACCGGCACCACCGAGAGCGCCGCGCTCGGCCCCTGCCGCAACCCCTGGAACCCCCACCACATCGCCGGCGGCTCCTCGGGCGGGGCTGCCAGCGCCGTGGCGGCCGGCCTCGTGCCGCTGGCGCACGCCTCCGACGGCCTGGGCTCGATCCGCATTCCCGCCGCCTGCTGCGGCCTCGTGGGCCTGAAGGTCACGCGCGACCGGGTGCCGAACCTGCCCGATGGCTACGACTACGCCTTCGGCAATGTGGTCGATCACGTGGTCAGCCGCACGGTGCGCGATTCCGCGGCCATGCTGGACGCCACCGGCTATGCCGAGCCGCACTCGCCCTACCCCGCCCCGCCCAAGGACCGGCCCTATCTGGAAGAGGTCTCGGCGAGCCCCGGCAAGCTGCGCATCGCCTGGTCGTCGGAGACCGCCAACGGCCGGCCCATCGACCCCGAGGTGCAGGCCGCGCTGGAGCGCACCGCCGCTTTGCTGAAGGGCCTCGGCCACGACGTCATTCCCAAGGGCCTGGGCATCGACTATCGCGCCCACTACGCCGCGCGCGGACCCGCCGCCGCGGCCAACTTCGCCGCCGGCATGGCCCGGCTGATCGACGTCGTGGGCCGCGAGCCGGAGCCGGACGAGCTGGAGCCGCTCACGTGGGCGTCGCTGAAGGCCGGCCGCCGGCAGACCGGCGCCGACGTCATGCGCTCGCTCCAGGAGACGCGCATGCTCAACCGCCAGATCCTGGCCTTCTTCGACGACGTGGACGTCTATCTGACCCCCGTGCTGGGCACGCCCGTGCCGGAGATCGGCTTCATCGACCCGGTGAACCTGGAGCCGCGCGAGGTCCAGAAGCGCCAGGGCCGCACCTTCCCCTATACGCCGCCGTTCAACTTCACCGGCCAGCCGTCGCTGTCGCTGCCGATCGAGGTCGACTCCAAGGGTCTGCCCATCGGGATGATGTTCACCGCCCGCTACGCCGACGAGGCGACGCTCTTCCGCCTGGCCGGTCAGCTGGAGAAGGAAGCCCCCTGGAAGGATCGGCGTCCTCAGGTCTGGGGCTGATGGGTGTCTGGAGCCGCCGGAACTGGCTGACCCTGGCGGCGCTGGGCGCGTTCGCCTCGGTCGGGTTCGGCGCCTTCGCCGCGCACGGCGTGGCCGAACCCCACGCACAGGACCTTCTGCGGACCGGCGCCCTCTATGGCTTCGTCCATTGCCTGGCCACCTTCGCCAGCGCCGGCGTGATGCAGCTGGGGGGCGCCCGCGCCCGCTTCGCGCCCGCCTTCTTCCTCGCCGGCGTCGCGCTGTTCTCCGGCTCGCTCTACGCCATGGCGCTGGGCGGGCCGCATATGCTGGGCGTGATTACCCCGTTCGGGGGCTTGAGCTTCCTCGCAGGCTGGGCCGTCCTGGCGTGGGCGGCCCAGGGCGTGGATCGGACCTAGGCCGGGGCGTCGGCGGGCTCAGCGCCGCGCAGCGTCACCCTGGCCGCCGCGGCGTAGCGGGCGTGGTATTCCGGATGCTCCGTGCCCATCCAGCGATCCCACCAGGTGAACCAGGCGGCGTAGTTGTAGCCCGCCTCGGCGTGGTGGAGATCGTGGTGCGTCGTGGTGGTCATCCAGTCCAGCCAGGGCCGTCCGCCCGCCCGCGCCGGCATCAGCTCGTAGCCGCAATGCAGCAGGGTGTTGCGGATGATCTGGTGCATCATGAAGATCAACGACGCCGCCCAGGGCGTCGGGATCAGCGCCGGCCAGAGCAGGCCGAACGGCGCCACCATCAACAGCGCCTCGCCCACGTCGAAGCTGTAGGCGGCGAACGGCGACGGATTGGAGCTGAAGTGATGGCGCCGGTGCAGCATCCGGTACCAGCGCGAGCGATGCATCCAGCGGTGGAGCCAGTAGATGTAGGCGTCCTGGCCCACGATCATCAGCGCCAGGCTGGCCCAGAACCAGCCGGCTCCCCAGCCGCCCGCGCGGTCCGACAACGGATAGGCGTGCGCCCGGGCCAGCAGGGTGATGCCGACGCTGACCGTGGCGAAGATGGCGATGGAGCGGACCGAATAGAGGAACTCGGTCCGAAGCTTGCGCGGCGCGGGCGTGTCCTCGCGGATCTTCCGGCGCGCCAGGACGCGTCGCAACGCGACCCACAGGACGAACCAGACGCTCACCGCGAAGGCGATGTAGGCGGGCAGGACGATGGCGACATTGGTCAGCCAGATCTGGCCGATATCCTTGAGAACGGCGGGCATGTTGCAGGGCTCCTCATGAGCCCCGAAATCAGCATCCCGCCCCTTCACCGTCTCGGCGGGCCTGAAAAACCCTCATCGATTCCGAAATCAGTCAGCCTTTGCGCCGGCGAGCCAAGCCTGCAGGGCGTCGCGCCGCCACTGCGTTGGTGTCGCGCCCGTCACCGCCCGAAACGCGCGGTTGAAGGGGCTGAGCGAGCCGAAGCCCAGGTCGAAGGCGATGGCGGCGATCGTGATCTCGGCGTCGGCGGGATCGGCCAGCCGGTCCTTGGCGACCGCGATGCGGTAGCCGTTCACGAAGTCGGCGAAGTTGCGGTGTCCGAGCCGCAGGTTGATCAGCCGGCGCAGCCGGTGCTCGGGCGCGCCGAGGTTGCAGGCCAGCACGCCTATGGTCAGGCCCTCGCTGCGCCAGGCCCCGGCCGCCATCGCCGCGTCGAGCTTGGCCAGCAGGGTGCGATCGGCCGCCTCGGCCCGCGGATCGACCGGCGCCGCCTCGGCCCGGAGCGGCCCGAACAGCGGCGCGCGGCCCTGCAGGAACAGCACGCCCATCGCCAGGCCGATCAGGGCCACGATGACCGTCCCGGCCACCTGCCCCACGCTGAGGACCGGCCATCGCGCTTGCGGATCGAGCCAGAAGACCGCGCCCATGGCGCCTTGCACCGCGGCGAAAACGGCGGCGAACCCCAGGATCGCGGCGCGCAGGGTCCGCCGGCTCTCGACAAGGTCCCCGCGCCAGCCCTGCAGGATCATCACAGCGGCGTGGACGCTGAGCCCCGCGGCCGCGAGATTGAATCCGACCCCGATGGCGTGGGCGACCTTCGGAGGCACGACGATCGAGGCATAGCCGGCGATGACGAACAACGCCGAGGGCGCAAGCCGCGCCGCGGTCAGGCCGCGATCCTCGAACACGGTCGCCACGAACAGCCAGAAGAGCCCCGCCACCGGGAAGGCCAGCGCCAGCAACGGCGGGAACTGGCCCAATGCCATCCAGGTCGCTTGGGACTCGGTGAGCACCCAGGCGCCGGCGCTGAGGCAGGCCAGCAAGGTGGCGATCCGCGCGTCGCGGCGCAGGTCGCTGCGCCAGACGCTGAGACCCGTCAGGGCCAGGGCGCCGACCGCAACGCCGCGCACAAGAGGATCCAGGACCGGGCTCATCGGCAGGACGATAGCATCGCGGCGGAAAGCGCGCCTCGGCGAACCTAGGCCGCGCCCGTCGCCTGGCGCGGCAGGGCCAGGAGATGGAGCACGGCGGCCGAGCCGGCCAGGGCCACGACCATCACCAGCGCCATGGGCCTGGGCGTCCCGTCGTGCAGCACGCCCGCGGCGGCCGACGCCAGCGCCCCGGTGCCGAACGACACCGCGCCCATCAGCGCCGAGATCGCGCCCGCCCGGCGAGGGTCGACGTTGAGCGCGCCCGCCATGGTGTTGCCCTGCATGAACCCGTAGGTCGACAGCAGCAGGAAGAGCGCGGGCAGCACGCTCCAGCGTTCGCCGATCCCGGTCAGGGCCGCCGCCAGCAGCAGCACGCCGAAGCCCACGGCGACCAGGCTCGACTTGGCGAGAATCTGATCCGGCGTGCGCCGGCGCAGGAAGTAGCGGTTCACCTGGTTGGACCCGATGATCCCGACGGCGTTGATCCCGAACACCCAGCCAAACGCCCCTGGCGGGATGCCGTAGGTCTTGATCAGCAGGTCGGGCGAGGAGGCGATGTAGGTGAAGAGCGTCGCTCCGTTGAGCGCCCCCGCCAGGGCATAGCCCACCAGTCGCGGCTCCCGCGCCAGGGCCCAATAGGCCTGCAACGGAGTTTCGGTCGCCGCATGCGCGGTGGTCTCCTCCGAGCGGCTCTCGGTCAGGCGCAGCAGGCCGGCAACGCCCACCGCCACGCCGAAGGCGACCATGAACCAGAAGTTCAGTCGCCAGCCGCCGAGGCCCAGCAGGGCTCCGCCCAGCAGCGGCGCCAGGATCGGCGCCAGGCCCATGATCAGCATCATCAGGCTGAGCACCCGGGCGGTCTCTGTGTGGGTGAACCGGTCGCGGATCACCGCACGGGAGACGACGCCCCCGGCGCAGGCGCCCAGCGCCTGGACGAACCGTCCGCCGATCAGCATGGCCGGCGAGACCGCCAGCGCGCAGGCGACAGAGGCGGCCACGTAGACCACGGTCCCGAACAGGAGCGGCGGGCGGCGCCCCAGACGGTCCGACGCGGGGCCGTAGAACAGCTGGCCGATCGCCATCCCCGCCAGGAAGGCCGACACCGTCGCCTGCGCTTCCCCAGGGGTAGCCTGCAGCCCTGTCGCGATCGCCGGCAGGCTCGGCAGGTACATGTCGATCGCCACCGGCCCCATGGCGGTCAGCGAACCCAGCAGCACCACCAGGCCCCAGGGCGTGCGAACGGGCGGCGAGGGTTGCGACATCGCCCCTTCATAGCGGCTTCGCTGGAGCTGTCTTCCCCGTTCCAGGCCCGGCGGTTTTCCTGCTAACTGCGCCGTCACGAGGGAGCGTTCAGATGTCCGCCATGGAAAGCCAGATGCCACCGGTCCAGAAGGCCGCGGTGAATGGCGTCGAGATCGCCTACTACGAGGCGGGACCCCGCACGGGCGTGCCGGTGATCTTCTGCCATGGGTTCCCGGAACTGGCCTTTTCGTGGCGTCACCAGCTGAAGGCCTTCGACGCGGCCGGCGTCCGGGCGATCGCGCCCGACCAGCGCGGCTACGGCCTCACCTCCTGCCCGAGCGAGGTCACCGACTACGACATCGAGCACCTGACCGGCGACCTGGTCGGCCTGCTGGATCACCTGGGGATCGAAAAGGCGATCTTCTGCGGCCACGACTGGGGCGGCATCGTCGTGTGGCAGATGCCGCTGCGGCATCCCGATCGGGTGGCCGGCGTCATCGGGCTGAACACCCCGTTCATGCCGCGCAGCCCGTTCGACCCCATCGCGGCCATGCGCATGCGCTTCGGGCCGGACATGTACATCGTCTGGTTCCAGACGCCGGGCGACGCCGACGCGGTCCTGGGCGCCGACGTCGAGAAGACCATGCGCTTCTTCATGCGCCGGCCGGCCAGCCTGCAGGCGGCGGCCGAGCCCAGCGAGGGCGGCTCGACCTTCGCCTTCAAGGACCTGCTGCAGGCCTGGGACCCGAGCGACCAGGGCAATCAGCTCCTGACGCGCGAGGAACTCGCCGCCTTCGTGGAGAGCTTCCAGGCCACCGGCTTCACCGGCGGCATCAACTGGTATCGTAACTTCACCCGCAACTGGGAGCGCTCCGAGGGCCAGGCGACGCGCATCGACAACCTGCCCTGCCTGATGATCACCGCTGAGAAGGACGCCGTGCTCTCGCCGGCCATGGCCGAGGGCATGCCCGGCATGATCGGCGACCTGGAAATGCACATGGTGCGTGACTCCGGGCACTGGACGCAGCAGGAGAAGCCGGACGAGGTGAACCGCCTGATCCTCGACTGGCTCAGCCGCCGGTTCCCGAAGTAGATTGGCCTCATGGAACGCTCGACGCCCCCGCCCGCCGTCTCAGCCTCCGCCAACCGGCGGGGACTGTTCGCGGACAATGAGCCCTTCGCCTCGGGCTGGCTGGCCGCCGACGCGGGCCACGAGATCTACTACGAGGAATGCGGCAATCCGCAGGGCAAGCCTTGCGTGATCCTGCACGGCGGCCCGGGCGGGGCGATCAACCCGACCATGCGGCGCTTCTTCGACCCGGCGAAATGGCGGATGGCGCTGTTCGACCAGCGTGGCTGTGGCAAGAGCCGGCCCAACGCCAGCCTGGACGACAACACCACCTGGAGCCTGATCCGCGACATCGAACGGCTGCGCGAGCATCTGGGCGTCGAGAAATGGTGCGTGTTCGGCGGCTCCTGGGGCTCGACCCTCGCCCTGGCCTACGCCATCGCCCACCCCGAGCGGGTGGAAAGCCTGGTGCTGCGCGGCATCTTCCTGCTGACGCCGCGTGAGCTGGCCTGGTTCTACCAGGACGGCGCCTCGATGCTGTTCCCGGACGCGTGGCAAAGATTCTGCGCGCCGATCCCCCAGGCCGAACGCGGCAACATGATTAGCGCCTACCACAAGCGCCTGACCCATCCGGAGCGCCGCGTACAGGCCGAAGCCGCCGCTGCGTGGAGCCAATGGGAAGGCGACACCATCTCGATCCGCGGCCCGGAAGCGCGGCCGTCAAAGTTCAACGAGATCGACTTCGCCATCGCCTTCGCCCGGATCGAGTGCCACTTCTTCGCCAACCTCGGCTTCTTCCCCGAGGAAGACTGGATTCTGAAGAACGCCGCCAAGCTGAAGGGCATCCCCGGCTGGATCGTCCAGGGCCGCTTCGACGTGGTCACCCCCATGGAGGCCGCCTGGAAGCTGAAGACCGCCTGGCCCGGCGCGCGCTTCGAGGTGGTCTGGGACGCCGGCCACGCGTCGACCGAGCCGGGTATCGTCGACGCCCTGGTCCGCGCCACCGATCAGGCGCTTAGCGTCTAGGGCCGTTGCACTCGCGGGCGACCGGGCGCAACTTGCCGCCCGCGGGCGAAAGACCCGGTGCGATGGAGATAATCGATGCGTCCTAATCTGTTCGTTGCGGTCGCGGCCGCGGGCCTGATGATCGCCGGCGCCGCCTCGGCGCAGATGATGCACTACACCGCCAAGCTGGCCGGCGCCGCAGGCGTCAAGGGCTCGGGCGACGTGTTCGCCATGCTCGAAGGCAAGACCCTGACCTATACGGTGAACTACAAGGACCTGACGGGTCCGGCCGTCGCTGCGCACTTCCATGACGCCCCCACGCCGGGCGGCAACGGCCCGCCCATCGCGCCGGCGACGGTGACGGCCAGCCCGATCAAGGGAACGGCGACCCTGACGGACGCCCAGATCGCCGACCTCAACGCCGGCAAGGTCTACTTCAACGTCCACACGGCGGCGAACCCGGGCGGCGAAGTCCGCGGCACCCTCGCGGCCCAGAAATAGAACGACCCGGCGGGGCTTCCTCTAGAGGAGGGAGCCCTTGCCGCTGGTGACTTCCGAGTAGCGGTGGACGCGCACGGCCATCACCAGGCCGAAGCCCACCATGACCGTCAGCATGACGGTGCCGCCGTATGAGAGCAGCGGCATGGGGACGCCCACCACCGGGGCCAGCCCCATGACCATCGAGCCGTTGATCAGCACATAGAGCGCGAAGGTGATCGTCACGCCCGCCGCCGCCAGGCGGCCGAAGTGGCTGTGACTGAGGTAGGCGGTGCGTAGCGCCATGAAGATCACCGCCGCATAAAGCACCAGGATCGAGACGCAGCCGACGAAGCCGAACTCCTCGGCCAGGGTGGAGAAGATGAAATCCGTCTGCTTCTCGGGCAGGAAGTTGAGCTGGCTCTGCGAGCCAAGGCCATAGCCCTTGCCCAGCAGGCCGCCTGAGCCCAGCGCGATCTTCGATTGCAGGATGTGATAGCCGGATCCGGAGGGATCGTTCTCCGGATCGAGGAAGGTGGTCAGGCGCTTCTGCTGATAGCCGTGCAGGCCGAACATTACCACGGGCGGGATCAGAGCGACCGCGCCCGCCACGCCGGCGGCGATGACCTTCCAGGACAGGCCCGCCAGCACGACGACCAATGCGCCGGTCATCAGCATCAGCAGCGCCGTCCCAAGGTCCGGTTGCTTGGCCACCAGGGCCACGGGCGCCAGGATCAGCAGCGCCGGGACCAGCAGCCACCACGAGAACTGGGCGCTCTTGCCGGACAGGCCGTGGTAGAATCGGGCCAGAGCCAGCACCAGGCCGACCTTCATGATCTCGGAGGGCTGGATCTGGATCGGCCCGGCCTGCAGCCATCGCTGCGCGCCCAGCGCGTGGTGGCCGACGAACATCACTGCGATCAGCAGCAGGAAGCCGACGCCGTAGACTGGGTAGGCCAGCGCGAACCAGACGCGTATGTCGATCAGGCTGAGCACGATCATGATCGAGAAGAACACCGCGTAGCGGATCAGGTGCGGCGCGGCCCAGGGCCACCAGGACGACCCGGCGATCGAGAACAGCATCACCGCGCCGGCGCCGGCGATCAGGGTGATGGTCAGGCAGAAGATCCAGTCGATCTCGCCGATCTTGACGATCAGGCGGTCGCGTTCGCCGGGACGGGTCAGCGCCGAAACGGTCATGGCGTGGGGATTCCGGCAGGTGTGCCCAAGGGCGCGGTGGGGTCGGGGGTGGTCAAGGGATCGACCACATCCGGATCGGTGGTCGGCGTGGGCATCGCCGGCATCGGCAGCGGCCGTTCGATCCGCGCGCGGATCTCCGGGTCCTTGAGCAGGGCCGTGCGCATGATCTCCCGCGCCCGCGGCGCGGCGGCGCCGGCGCCGAAGCCGCCATGCTCGACCAGCACGCTCATGGCGTAGCGCGGCTGGTCGGTGGGGGCGAAAGCGATGAACCAGGCGTGGTCGCGGTACTTCCACTCGCCGTGGGCGCCGTGGACGCCGTGGCCGCTGGAGTAGTTGAAGGCCTGGGCGGTGCCGGTCTTGCCGGCCATTCTGATGTCGCCGAGGCCGAGGTCGCCATAGGCCGCCGCGGTCCCGGAGGTGGTCACCGCGATCATGGCGTTGCGCACGAAGTCGATGTGCTCGTCGGAGAACGGCAGGTCGCCAAAAGCGGCGCCGGATGGCTGCTGCACGCCGCCAATGGACTGGATCAGCCGCGGGTGCAGCGCCTTGCGGCCATTGGCCAGGCGCGAGGCCTGCACACAGAGCTGCAGCGGGTTGAGGTGGGTGTAGCCCTGGCCGATGCCCATGCTGGGCGTCTCGCCGGGGTGCCAGACCGGGTCTTTCGGGAACGCGCGCCTCTTGTAAGCCGTGTCCGGGACAAGGCCCTTCTTCTGCCCAGGAATGCCGATATCGAAAATCTCGCCCAGCCCGAACTTGCGCGCCACCGCGGCGATCTTGTCGGGCCCAAGGGTGAGCGCGCACTGGTAGAAGTAGATGTCGCAGGACTTGGCGATGGCCATTTTCAGGTCCAGCGCGCCGTGGGCCTCATCGCAGTGCCAAACGCGTCCGCCCCAGGCCCAGGACTTGCCGCAGACATGCACTGTCGCCGGGCTGTAGCCGTTCTCCAGCGCCGCCAGCGCCACCATGGTCTTGAAGGTGGAGCCCGGCGGATAGGTGGCGGTCAGCGCCTTGTTGAACAGCGGCTTGTGGTCGTACTGCGCGAGCGCCCGGTACTCCGCCCCGCTCAGACCTCGCACGAAGCGATTGGCGTCGAAACTGGGGCCTGAGTACATGCACAGGATGTCGCCGTTGCGGCAGTCCATCATCACCGCCGCCCCGCTCTCCTCGCCGAACACCTCAAGGGCGCGGTTCTGGATGTCGGCGTCCAGGGTGAGCACGATCTCCTTGCCGGGGATCGCCTTGATGTCACCGGCCGGGTCGGTGGAAACCTCGTGGCCGTTAGCGTCCACCTCGACCTTCTGGGCGCCGGGCTTGCCCCGCAGCTGCAGGTCGAAGGCCTCCTCCACGCCCTGGCGGCCGATGCGGAAGCCGGGGTTGAGCAGGATGGGGTCGGCGTTGGGGCCGGTCGGCGTCAGGTCGGTCTTGTTGACCTTGGCCACATAGCCGATCACGTGGGCGAAGGCCGCGGAGGGATAGACCCGCACCTCGCCCATGTCGGCGGTCACGCCGGGCAACTCGGGCGCGCGGATATTGATGGCGCTGAACTGGTCCCAGCTCATGTCCTCCATGACCTGCACGGGAGACTTGCGCGGCGCGTTGGAAATATCCTTCAGCAACCTCGCCTGCCGCGCGTCGTCCAAGGGCACGAACTGGGCGAGCGTCGCCACCGTCTGCTTCGGGTCGATGCCCTTTTCCTTGGACACCATCAGCCGGAAGTTCGGGCGGTTCGAGGCCAGCACCACGCCGTTGCGGTCGACGATCAGGCCGCGCGGCGGCGGGGTCAGCTTGAAATTGAACTGGTTGGAAGCCGACAGCTTCTCGTAGCGCTGGGTCTCGATCAGCTGCAGGTGCGCCAGCCGCCCGCCCAGCGCCAGCAGGCCGGCGCCCGCGAACCCGCCCAGCAGGAAGGCCCGGCGGTGGAAGACCCCCTGCCGCTCGTTGACCTCGGCGAAGAAGATGGATGGCTCGGCCATAACCCGGCGCCCCGCTACCGGAATCTAACGTCGGCGTCTTCGAACAGGTCGATGAGCCGTTGCGCATAGGGATACAGGATGATTGTGGCAAGGAATTGCCAAGCCAGCGGGATCAGCCCCGGCGAGGACTTGGAGTCCAGCATCACGAACAGGAAGCCGGCCACCAGGGCCGTGGCGGTGACCAGGGCGTACCAGAGCCACAGGATCAGCCGGTTCTGCCCGGCCATCATGGTGCGCCCCGCAAGCGCCACGCCATAGGCGATCAGCAGGCAAATGGCCCACAGACCCAGCGGGCCGCCCCAGAAGATGTCCAGGAACAGGCCCAGGAACAGGATGGCGAAGGGCGCCAGCACGGAGGGCCGGATCACCGCCCAGGCGAAGGCCAACGTCATCGCGAACAGCGGCTCGGGCAGTTGCAGGCCGAACACGCGCAGCGGTACGCCGAACAGGATGGTGGCGACCATCACCTGCACCATCGGCACGCCGATCCAGCGCCAAGGCTCGAGCGGCCGTGCGGCGCTCATGGGTTGGCGCCCCCGTCTGCCGACTTGGGCGTTGCAAGCTTGGGTTTCGGCTTCGGCTTGGCGGTCGAGGCAGTGTCCGGCGGCATCGTCGCGCCATCGACCTTAGGCTTCGGCTTGTCGGCGCCATCCGCCGCGGTCGGCTTGGCTGCGGCAGGCTTGGCGGCCGCCGGCGGTTTGGCGGCCTCGGCGGTGGCGGCGGCCGCAGGTGCGGTTGTCGCGCCCGGCTTCACAGGCGCCGGCGCAACGGGCGCCGGCGCGGCGGCCGTCGCGGCCGTCAGCGTGCGGTCGCCGGCCGTCGGCGGCGGGACCGGCATCTCGTTGAGCTGATGGGCGTTCACCACCTGGGTGAAGTCCTCGAACAGCAGGATGCGGACAAAGTCGATCGGGGCGCGGTCCGAAGCCAGCACCACGCGCCAGCGCCCGTCGAGGCCCTTCACGGCGGTGCCGACCGGCAGGCCGCGCGGCAGCACGCCGCCATCGCCCGAGGTCAGCATCCGGTCGCCCTCGCGGATCGGATCGCGGCCGCGCAGGTAGTCGAGCCGCGGATTGGGCCCGCCGTCGCCGGTCAGGATGGCGCGCGCATTGGTCCGGTCGTTCATCACCGGCGTACGCGAGGCGATATCGGTGAGCAGCAGCACCCGGCTCGCGCCGTTGGTCACTCCGATCACCCGGCCCACCAGGCCGTTCTCGCTCATCACCGGGTTGCCGGGCTTCACGCCCTTCTCGGCGCCAGCATTGGCCAGGCGGGTGTCGGCGAACGGCCCGCGACTGTCGGTGACGATGCGCGCGGCGACCATCGGGATCGGCGGATCGGTCTTCAGGCCCAGCAGGGTTCGGTAGCGGTCGTTCTCGTTTTTCAGGGCGATCGCGACGTCGCGCCACTGGCGCATTTCCTTCAGCTCGGTCTTGAGCTCGGCGTTCTGCGAGCCCGCCATGAAGTAGTCGCGGATGTTGTCGACGCCCTGCCCCGTCCAGCGCCCGGGCGCGGCCAGAACGTCGCCAACCGGGGCCAGCACCGTGTCGCTGGCGCGCCGCGTGGCCCCATAGGCCTCGGCCTTGAAGGTCTCTCGTCGGTCGGAAAGCAGGATGGCGGTGGCGGCCACGGCGGCCACGACCAGGGCAATAGCCGCCGCCCAGGTCAGCGGGACCTTCAATTCACCGAACGGATTGTCCCTTAAGGACACTTGGAGCCTCGTTCCCGCGGTCTCGCAAAAGCGCCCAGGCGCCCCCGCGATTCGCGCAACCTAGGCTAGCGTGGATTCGAGCACGCCCTTCATCCATTTCGGATGTTCGAGCACCTTGCCGCAGCCCAGGGCCACGCAGGAGAGCGGGTCGTCGGCCACGGTCACCGGCAGGCCGGTGTGGTCGCGGATCTCGGCGTCCAGGCCGCGCAGCAGCGCCCCGCCGCCGGTCAGCATGATGCCCTTGTCGGCGATGTCCGAGGCGAGCTCCGGCGGTGTGGCTTCCAGCGCCATCTTCACAGCATCCACGATCTGGCCCACCGGCTCGGAAAGCGCGTCAGAGGCTTGTTTCTCCGAGATCCGTACTTCGCGCGGCACGCCTTGCATCAAGTCGCGGCCTTTGACCTCGATCGACAGGCCCTCGCCGTCGGCCGGAGCCCGGGCGGTGCCGATCTCCTTCTTGATCCGCTCGGCGGTGGTCTCGCCGATCAGCAGGTTATGGTTGCGGCGCATGTAAGAGATGATCGCCTCGTCCATCTTGTCGCCGCCCACGCGGACCGAGCGGGAATAGACGATGCCGGAGAGCGACAGCACGGCCACCTCGGTGGTTCCGCCGCCGATGTCGACCACCATCGAGCCGGTCGGCTCATGGATCGGCAGGCCCGCCCCGATGGCGGCGGCCATCGGCTCGTCGATCAGGCCCACGCGGCGGCCGCCGGCGTTCAGGCAGCTGTCGTTGATCGCGCGGCGTTCCACGGCGGTGGCGCCTGACGGCACGCAGACGATGACCTTGGGGTTCACGAAGCCCTTTCGGTTGTGAACCTTGCGGATGAAGTACTTGATCATCTCCTCGGCGACTTCGAAGTCGGCGATGACCCCGTCGCGCATGGGGCGGATGGCTTCCATGTGGCCGGGCGTGCGGCCGAGCATCTGCTTGGCCTCTATGCCGACGGCGTGGACGACCTTCCGTCCACCGACATTGCGAAGCGCCACAACCGAGGGTTCGTTCAGCACGATGCCCTTGCCCTTCATGTAGATGAGGGTGTTGGCGGTGCCGAGATCGATGGCGATGTCGTTGGAGATTGCGCCGAAGAGCGAAGAGATCATGGAGGGCCCTGGGAGACTGGGGGCGGGAAAGGGACGGACGCGCCAGCGGGCCGAAACGACTCGCCTACGCTCAAGATGGCGTAGAGTCGTTACGAAATACTGGCGGACTTGGCGTTCCCTGCCCTGCCTACTGGTTGATTTCAAGGCATAATGAACGCCGTGGGCGTTCGCGCCGCACGCGAATTCGTGTGCAGGCCCGCCATGAGTTCGCCACGACGCTCAGTTGTGGCGGGTTCGGAAGAAGCTCGCAGCGCCTCGGGCGGGCTTTGGTGTAGGGTGGCCGGATGTCGGCCGGCGGCGATCTGAGCGCAACCCTGACCCTGCGGCGCGGGGTGATGAGCCGCGTCGGCGTCGACCGCGTGACCCTGATCGAGGCGGTGGCCGAGCTGGGCTCGATCCGTGCGGCCGCCCAGAAGCTGGGCCTGAGCTACAAGGGCGCCTGGGACGCCATCCAGGCCCTGAACAACCTGTTTGATGGCCCGCTGATCACGGCAACGCCTGGCGGCAAGTCCGGAGGCGCCGCAGTCGTTACGGCCCGAGGCCGCGCCGTGGTCTCCGCCTTCCGCCGTGTGCAGGCCGAGATCGACGCCGCCATGGCCAAGCTCGAAGCCGGCCTCGCGGGTGACGCCCCTCGCGACCTTTTCTGGAGTCTCGGCATGCGAACCAGCGCCCGAAACGCCTTGCGCGGCATCGTCATCGATGTCGCGCCAGGAGCGGTGACCAGCGAGGTCACCCTTCGCCTCGCCGAAGGCGTGGACATCACCGCCATCCTGACCCGACGCAGCATCGACGACCTCGGCCTGGAGCCCGGGAGTCCGGCCATCGCCTTGATCAAGGCCAGCTTCGTGATCCTGGCGAAGGGCGAGAACCTGCGCACCTCGGCCCGCAACCAGATCGCCGGTGTCGTCGCCGGGCGCGAGGACGGGGCGGTGAACAGCGAGATTGCCGTCGATATCGGCGGCGGCAAGACGCTCACCGCCACCATAACCCTGGAGAGCGCCCACAGCCTTGACCTCGCTGTGGGGGATCCGATCACGGCCCTCATCAAGGCGCCGCATGTGATCCTCGCGGTCGAGTAGGCCGGGGGGCGGCTCAGCTGGCGTTGCGCAGGGCCTGGGCGATCTGGGCGTCGGTGCGCCTGAGCATCAGGACGCCGACCAAAGCCAGGATGGCGGGCGCGACGCCCCAAAGGTAGCCTGCGGCGAAGAGGAAGGTGGCCGCGGCGATCAGGACGCCGAGCATCAGCTCCGCAAGCGTCACCATCCAGGAGGATTGCCGCCGGCGGCGGAACTCGCTGCGCTTGCCGGGGCGCTGCCACCAGACGTTCATCAACCCGGCCATGACGATCTGAGCGATGCAGCCGGCCGTGGCCGCGAGCGCCGTCAGCGGGGCCATGACCAGCAACGGCACGAGGATCGGCAAGAGCAGCACCGCAACCGGCAGAGCAGCGGCCGCCAGCTTGGCGCGACGGACGAGCGAGGTAGGCGCCGGCGCGCAGACCAGCAGGTCGGGCGCGTCCTCGGCCGAGATGGTGATCCAGGCCAGGCTGCCGGTCACTTGCCCCGCCATCAGGCCAAGCGCGGCCGCCGTTCCCGGCAGGAGCAGGTTCTGGCCCTGGCCGGCCTGGCGCAGCAGCAGGAACCCCAGGGGAACCATATAGAGGACCCGCAGCAGCACCTGGGTCAGCAGCGCCGGGTCGCGGACCAGCAGGCGCAGCTCCTTGCGCAAGGTGGCGGCGAAGGCGCCGGAGACGAAGCGGGCGCGACCGGACGCGCGCGTCCGTGGCGCGCTGGCGCCCACCCCTGCCGCAGCCGCGGCGTCGGCGGCGAAGCGGGCGCCGAGCAGCTGGTTCGCCGCCAGGAAGACCCCGCCGCCAACGCCGACCACCGCGGCCAGGGGCAACGGCTGGCCCAGCAGGGCGCGGAGCGGCCAGTCGAGGCCGGGGAAGCCGTGGAACCGGGGATCGGAGCCGACCTTCATCACCATGGCCCAGAGGGTCGCCGTCTTGGCCCCGCCCAGGATGTTGCGGGCCTGAGCGATCAGGAAGAAGGCTGCGCCGATCAGGGCCGCCAGGACCTGGCCGATGGTGCGCGTGCGGCGGGGTCCGATCAGCCGGAAGAGAGCCGCGGCCAACAGCAGGCCGGCGCCCGTGGCGCCCAGCGCCACGGAGAACAGCACCAGTTCGGCGGCCAGCCAGCCTGGATGCCCCATGACCGCGATCGGCAGCAGGATCGGGGTCGTGACGATGCCGTAGAAGGTGAAGACGGTCGCCGCCACCGCCAGAAACCGCACCGCCATCACCCGCCGCGGCGACAGGGGCGAAGAGAACAGCAGGTCCAGGTCCGCACGCTCGTAGAGCGCCTCGACCGAGGCGGCGAGGGTCTGCGACAGCATCAGGGTGAAGATCATCGCCGTGGCCGCCGCGGCGATCAGGCCGGCGACCGGGATGATCGGCACCTCGACGTGGCGCAGGCCATAGGCCAGCGGAAGACCGGCGGTGACGAGGAGGATCAGCGGCAGGATCAGCATCAGCCACAGCCGCCCGAACCGTCCGCCGCGACCCCGCCCCCGCCTTTGCAGGAGCCCGCGCCAGGACAGGCGCAGTTCGTGCCGCAGCAGCCAGAGCGTCGTGCCGGCCTTCAGCATCACGCTCCGACGGCCTTGATCTCGTCCTCGCCCTCGCCGGTGAGTTCGAGGAACAGATCCTCCAGGCTGGCGCGGTCCTCGCCGGTGCGCGCGCGCAGCTCGTCCAGCGTGCCCTCCGCCACCAGCCTGCCGCGAGCGATGATGCCGATCCGGTCGGCCATCCGCTCGGCCACCTCAAGGATGTGTGTGGTGAGGATCACCGTGGCGCCGGCCTTCACACGCGCCTGCAGCAGGTCTTTCACCTGGCGCGCGACGGCGGCGTCGAGGCCGGTCAGCGGCTCATCAAGGATCAGGAGCTGAGGGTCGTGGATCAGGGCGCCGGCCAGCGCGGTCTTCTGCTTCATGCCCCGGGAGAAGCCTTCGCAGCGTTCCGCACGATTGTCCCAGAGGCCCAGCCACTTCAGCAGCTCCTCGGCCTTGGCCAGGGCCGGAGCCGACTCGACGCCCCACAGGCCTGCCACGAATTCGAGGTACTCCAGCGGAGTCAGCCGGTCATAGAGCATGGGCTCGTCCGGCGCCCAGGCGATCAGGCGCTTGGCGTCGGCCGGATCGGCCAGGACATCGCGGCCGAAGACCGAGATCGATCCGTTGTTGGGCTTCAGCAGTCCCGCGACCATGCGCAGCGTCGTCGTCTTGCCAGCGCCATTCGGCCCCAGCAGGGCGAAGAGCTCGCCGGCCCGGACCGTGAGGGTGAGGTCGTCCACCGCGACCTTGCCGCCGAAGGTCTTGCTGAGGCCTCGGATCGAAAGCGCGTCGGTCATGCGGGCTCCTGGGACCGGCCGACTATGTCCGAAGCGCCCGGCGTCCGGTAGTCGCCGCCCGACGGACGTTCGGATGCAGGCGTCTCAGCCGAGCGCGGTCATCACCACGCCGATCGCCGCCATGGCGCCGCCCGCCCATTGGCGGAGCGACAGGCGTTCCTTGAAGAGGCGACGCCCCGCCGCGGCGGCGATCGGGCCCTCGATGACGCCCACCGCCCGCACCTGGCCTGCCGGGGCCAGCGCTAGGGCTGAGAACCAACAGGCCGACGCCGCCGTCCCGAAGAAGCCGGCCCCCAGCGAGACCCGCCAGGACGCCCAGACGGCGTTCAGTGCGCCGGGCCGGATCGCCGCCAGCAGCAGGACCATGACGATCGACTGTAGCGCCTGGGCGACACAGAGCGCCGCGGTCGCCGAATAGATCGGATGCGCGGGTTCCAGCGCCAGGCCGGCCTGCCGATAGCCGTTGAGCGCCACGGCGAACGCGATCCCGGAGGCCAGGCCGTAGAGCGAGCCCGCGCCGATACCCGTCGCCTGACCGCGGGGCGGCCAGGACAGGGTGAGCAGGGCCAGCGACGTCACGGCCACGCCGGTCCACTGGACGCCGGTCAGCCGGTCGCCGAACGCGAAGAACCCCATCAGGGCCCCAAGCGGCAAGGACGACTGCTGCATGAAGGTCGCCACCGCGAAACCCGAGGTCCGCATGGCCATCAGCAAGGCCGCGGTGGCGCAGACCTGGGAGATGGCCCCGGCCGCCACGGCGATCAGGAACCTCGCACCCGGGTGTGGGGCGGCGTGCGGCGTCAGCACGGCCACGGCGGCGAACAGCGCCAGCGAGAACGGCAGGCCGAAAAGGAAGCGCACCAGTGTCGCGCCCCAGGGGCCCGCGTCGCCGACCAGGCCGCGTTGCAGCGCATTGCGCGCCACCTGCAGCGGCGCGGCCGCTGCGGTCAGAAGAATCCAGAGCATGTCGCCTCTTTTCCCTCCCCTTCAAGGGTAGGGACAGGCCGCGGAGCGGCCAGGGTGGGGAAGTGCGGGCCGGAGTGCGGAGTCAGCGCTTGAACGCGACCTCCCCACCCGTCTCGCTGCGCTCGCCACCCTCCCCATCCGGGGAGGGCCGTCAGAACCCGGACGCGATCGCGCCGGGGTCGGACTTTTCCTTGCGCGCCGTGAGGTTGTTGAGCGCGTTGACGTAGGCCTTGGCCGACGCCGTGAGCGTGTCGGTGTCCGCCGCCGAGCCGGTGGCGATCCGCCCATCTTCCTCCAGCCGGACCGAGACCTGCGCCTGGGCGTCGGTGCCCTCGGTGACCGCGTGCACCTGGAAGAGCCGCAGGATCGCCTCGTGCGGAGCGACCTTGTGGATGGCGTTGAACACCGCGTCGACCGGCCCGTCGCCGGTGGCGTTGGCGGACTTCTCCTCGCCGTCGATGGTGATGGTCAGGAAGGCCTCCTGCGGCCCCTCGGTGCCGGCGATGACGCGCAGGTTCTTCACCTGGATACGGTCGGCGCCTGAGGCGAGCGCGTCGTCGACCAGGGCCGCGATGTCGTCGTCGAAGACGTGCTTCTTCTTGTCGGCCAGGTCCTTGAAGCGCTGGAACGCCTCGTTCAGCGCGTTCTGGCCCAGTTCGTAGCCCAGGTCCTTCAGCTTCTCGCGGAAGGCGTGGCGGCCGGAATGCTTGCCCATCACGAGGTTCGAGGCGCCCTGCCCCACATCCTCGGGCTGCATGATCTCGTAGGTGCCGCGGTCCTTCAGCATCCCGTCCTGGTGGATGCCGCTCTCGTGGGCGAAGGCGTTCTTGCCGACGATCGCCTTGTTGAACTGCACCGGAAAGCCGGTGATCGCCGAGACGTAGCGGCTGGCCCTAGTGATGTGCTGGGTCTCGATGCCGGTGTGGAAGCTGAGCGCGTCGCCGCGCACCTTCAGCGCCATGACGATCTCTTCGAGCGCGGCGTTGCCGGCCCGCTCGCCGATGCCGTTGACCGCCACCTCCACCTGCCGCGCGCCGCCCTGGACACCGGCCAGCGAGTTGGCCACGGCCAGGCCCAGGTCGTTGTGGCAGTGGGTCGACAGGATGATCCGGTCGGCGCCGTCCACGTGCTCCAGGATGTCGCGGAACATGTCGGCGTATTCAGAGGGGTAGGAGTAACCCACGGTGTCGGGCAGGTTGATCGTCGTCGCGCCCGCCTTGATGGCGACGTCGACGCAGCGGCGCAGGAAGTCCTGTTCGGTCCGCGTGGCGTCCTGGGCCGACCATTCCACGTCGTCGCAGAGGTTGCGCGCGTGACCCACCGACTTGGTGATCATCTCCAGGATGTCCTCTTGCGAGGCGTGCAGGATGTGGTCGCGGTGGCTGGGGCTGGTGGACAGGAAGGTGTGGATGCGGCCGCGCTTGGCCTTGCGAATGGCCTCGGCGCAGCGGTCGATGTCCGCCATGCCGGCGCGCGCCAGGCCGCAGATCGTGCTCTCGGTGACCAGCTCGGCGATCTGGCGGACCGCCTCGAAATCGCCGTTCGAGGCGATCGGGAAGCCGGCCTCGATGACGTCGACCTTCATCTCCTCGAGGATCTTGGCGAGCTCGATCTTCTCTTCCAGCGACATGGAGGCGCCGGGCGACTGCTCGCCATCGCGCATGGTGGTGTCGAAGACGATGACCCGGTCTCGCGCGGACTTCGCGGCTACGGATTCATTGGCGGGGGTGGAAGCGGGGGTGGTCATGGCTGTGGTCTCTTCGCGGGGTTTCGTTGGGGTCGGGCTTTAGGGAAGTCCCCTGTGACGCCCGGCCGCGAAGACGCGCAGCCTAAAGAGGCGCCCAGGGGCGGCTAAGCCCCAGCGAAAGAAGAAGCAGGCTGTCGTTGCGCGTGCGCATGGCCTCAGCATCTACCGAAATGGCGGTTAAGGCGCAACCAACTTGCGCGAAATGCCGCGTCAGGCGGGTTCCTAAGCAAGAACCTTGCGCACGGCGGGCCGGGCGGCGACCCGATCGAAGTGCGCGGCGACCTTTGGAAACTGCCGGATATCGACTCCATCGCCCTCCAGCCAGCCGGCGATCGTGAAGAGATAGGCGTCGCAAATGGAATAGGCCTCGCCCAGCACCCAGGGGCCCTGCAGCATCTCGCTGTCGATCAGGCCGAAGCAGGCGGTCTCGTTCTCCGCGACCTTCGCCGTCATGTCGGCGAAGGCGGCCTCGGTGACAGCCCAGCGGTAGCCGCGGTGCTTGTGGGCATGCGCCACATGGACGGTGGCGCAGAGGTAGCTGTTGAACGCCTGGCACTGGGCGAAGGCGAAGGGATCGTCGAGCGGCGCGAGCCTGGCCGCCGGCCAGGTCTGGGCGATCCAGGCCAGGATCGCCGGGGTCTCGGTGAGGACGCCGCGCTCGGTGACCAGGGCCGGCACCCGGCTCTTGGGGTTGACGGCCAGGTACTCAGGCTTCCGCTGGTCGCCGACCTTGGTGTCCATCAACGCGACCTCGTAAGCCGCCCCGGCCTCCTCGAGGGCGATCAGCGAGGCCAGCGAGCACGATCCCCAAGCGTGGAACAGCTTCAGCATCAGCCCTCCGTTTTTTCCCGGCTGCGCAGCCAGTTCCGCGCGCCCCAGCCCAGCGCGATCCAGGCGGCGGCGATCAACACCAGCCACAAGGCGTCCTTGCCGATCTGGCCCTTCATCAGTCGCACGATCGAATTGCCGGCGAAGGCGGTGAGCACGATCTTCGGCACGATGCCAAGCGCCGTGCCGAGCGTGAAATCGACCACCCGCATGGGCGTCACGCCGGCCGCCATGTTGACCACGATGAACGGCGCCGAGGGCACCAGGCGCACGATGAAGCTCGCCAGGAAGCCGTTCTTCCCCACGTGATCCATGAACCGCTTGACGCCCGCGCCCGAGAACCGCTCCAGCGTCTTCGCGCCCGCCGCCCGGCCCAGGTAGAAGCCGACCATCGACGAGACCATGGTGCCGATCCAGCTGTAGGCGAAGCCGGTGACCGGCCCGAAGGCGACCACGGCGGCGGCGATCAGCATGATCTGCGGCACGCCGACAAAGGCCAGCACCGCGAACGCCAGCACCGCCACCGGCAGGGCCCACGGGCCGTGAGCGGCGGTCAACCACTGCTCGACGGTCTGCTCGCCGCTCAGCCCCATCAGCGGCGCGCCGAACAGGAAGACCAGCCCGACCCCGCCGAACAGCAGGAAGGATATCGCCAGCGTCCGCCACGCCTGGGCGTCCATGTTCGACAGGACCTGGAAGAGGCGGCGCATGAGGGCTGAGGTCGCCGATCCGTGGCCGGGGGTCAAGGCGAGCCGGCGCCACTGAACCGATCGTCGCGAAACCGGCATTAAAGCGCGATAGCTGTGCGTCGGCGGTCTTTAGCCGCCGGTCCAGGCGCGGTTGCCGCATCACTTGCGTTGGCGTGAGGCGTTGATGACCCAGTTCGTGTTCGACCAGATTCCGTCCGGTCAGTTGCTGCAGATCGAGAGCACCGACACCGTTCTCTTCCACGGCGGATCCGCCAGCGGGGCGTCGGTCATCTTCGGGATGACGGACAATGGCATATCGACGGTCACGGTGACGTTTGCCGGTCATACGGTCGAGTTCGACACGGGTGTCGTCGTCGCTTCAGCGAATTCCAACCTGATCTTCGACGATGGCTCGCACCTCATCATGGGCGGCCCGCGCAACGAGTCCCTCGATGGCGGCGCCGGCAATGACGCCCTGTTCGGCGGCGACGGGACCGACACGCTCAGCGGCCACGCCGGGGCCAACCTGCTCCAGGGCAATCAGGGCGACGATGTGCTGACGGCCGAGTCCGGTGCGGACACGATCTACGGCGGCCAGGGCGACGACATGATTGCCACGGGCCTCGGCGTCGCCGGCGAGGCTGGCGATTTCGCGCAGGGCAACAAGGGCGCCGACACCCTGAGTGGCGGCGCGGGGGCCGACTCCCTGCTGGGCGGACAGGGCAATGACTCGATCCAGGGCGGAGCCGGGGACGACTTCGTATCCGGCGACCGAGGGGCCGACACGATGACCGGGGGCGCCGGCGCGGACATCTTCCATGTCACGGCCGACGGCTCGGTGGATCGGATCACCGATTTCCACCTCGCCGAGGGCGACAGGGTCCAGGTCGATCCCGGGACGACATTCCAGCTTATGCAGCAGGGCGCGGACACCGTGATCACCCTCGGCGGCGGCGGCAGCGTGGTGCTGGTCGGCGTGGATATGTCGACCCTGCATGGCGACTGGATCTTCGGCGCTTGACGCATCACGGGTTCACCCGAGCGGCGGCTTAGGTTAAACGCACCGGCGTTCCTGCAACCTCGAACCCCACGGGAGTTCTGCCCGCCATGTCGCTCGAATCCGCCGCGCTCGCCCGCGTCAAGCCGTCCGCCACCCTGGCGGCCGACCAGAAAGGGCGCGAGCTGAAAGCGGCCGGCCGCGACATCATCAGCCTGGCGGCCGGCGAACCCGACTTCGACACGCCGGACAACATCAAGGAAGCCGCCATCAAGGCGATCCGCGACGGCAAGACGAAGTACACCAATGTCGACGGCATCCCGGAACTGAAGGAGGCCATCGTCGGCAAGTTCGCCCGCGAGAACGGCCTGACCTACAAGACCTCCCAGGTGAACGTCTCGCCCGGCGGCAAGCCGGTGATCTGGAACGCCATGATCGCCACGCTGAACCCCGGCGACGAGGTGGTGATCCCGACGCCCTACTGGGTGAGCTACTGGGACATCGTGGCCCTGGCCGGCGGCCAGCCGGTCGCCGCGCCGACCAGCGCGGACACCGGCTTCAAGCTGAGCGCCGAGGGCCTGGAGAAGGCGATCACGCCCCGCACCCGCTGGGTGCTGCTGAACTCGCCGTCCAACCCGTCGGGGGCGGCCTATACGCGGGCCGAGCTTAAGGCGCTGGCCGACGTGCTGCTGCGCCACCCGCAGGTCTGGATCCTCACCGACGATATGTACGAGCACCTGGTGTTCGGCGACTTCAAGTTCTCGACGATCGCTGAGGTCGAGCCGGCGCTCTACGACCGGACGCTCACCATGAACGGGGTCTCCAAGGCCTACGCCATGACCGGCTGGCGGATCGGCTACGCCGCCGGGCCCGAGCCGCTGATCAAGCTGATGGCCAAGGTGATGAGCCAGACGACCTCCAACCCCTCGTCGATCTCCCAATGGGCGGCGGTCGAGGCGCTGAACGGGCCGCAGGACTTCATCAAGCCCAACGCCAAGCTGTTCGAGGCTCGCCGCGACCTGGTGGTGTCGATGCTGAACCAAGCCAAGGGGATGCACTGCCCGACGCCGGAGGGCGCGTTCTACGTCTACCCCTCGGTGAAGGCGCTGATCGGGAAAGCGGCGCCGTCCGGCAAGATCATCGGCTCGGACGAGGACTTCGCCGTCGAGCTGCTGGAGACCGAGGGCGTCTCGGTGGTGTTCGGCGCGGCCTTCGGCCTCTCGCCGCACTTCCGGATCAGCTACGCGACCTCCAACGCAGCGCTGGAAGACGCCTGCGGCCGCATCCAGCGGTTCTGCGCGTCGCTCAAATAGGACCATGTCGCGCCCGCAGGACCCGGCTGTCCGCGCGGTCTTCGACGCCTATCCGGAGCCTGTCCGGGCGGCCCTGCTCGACCTGCGCGCGCTGATCCTGGAAACCGCGACGGCCACGCCCGGCGTCGGCGCGCTCACCGAGGCGCTGCGCTGGAAGCAGCCGGCCTACCTGACCGCCGAGACCGGCGCCGGGACGACGATCCGCATCGACGCCCTGAAGGGCTCGACCGACGGCTATGCGCTCTATGTGAACTGCAAGACGACCCTGGTGGACAGCTATCGCCACCTCTACCCGGACCTGGGCTTCGAGGGCCGTCGCGCCGTGATCCTCTCGGCCAAGGCCCCGCCGCCCCGGGATGTTCTGCGCCACTGCATCGCGCTGGCGCTGACCTATCACCGCAAGACGCAGCCCGCGGCTTAGGGCTTCTGGCCGGGATTCCAGGCGGGCTGGAAGTCGCTGTCCAGCAGCCAGTCGACGGGGGCCACCATCGAGCCGATCACGGTGGTCATGAAGGCCAGATCGACATGGGCCAGATCGTCCGTGGCGGCGTGGTAGGTCGGCGGCACCGGCCAGGCGCTGATCGTCTGGGCGACCACGCCGCGAAGGGCCAGCTGATAGTTGTCCGAGCGATGGAAGAAGTTCTGGGTCGGGTAGAGGTCGGGGCCGATGTGAGCGCCGTGCGCGGCCAGCGTCGGGCCGAGGTTGGAAAGCTCCCAGCCGGTCAGCATCAGGGCGCCGGGCCGCTTGGGATCGTCGACCCCGATCATCTCGAACTCCAGGTTCGCCACCAGGTCGCCGATCGCCATGGGCGGGTGGGCCAGGATGTACTGGGCGCCCAAGGCGCCCTCCTCCTCGCAGCCGAACAGGCCGAAGTAGACCGTACGGCGATGGCGCGCCTCGCCGCCCAGTATGCGGGCGAACTCCAGCACCGCCGCCGTACCCGAGGCGTCATCGTTGGCGCCGTGGAAGGTCACGCCGTTGCGGACGCCCAGATGGTCGTAGTGGGCGGTCAGCAGCAGGGCGTGGCGGTCGGCGTCAGGCGCTTTGCCGTGCAGCACGCCCACCACATTGTAGGTGGTTCGCGATCGAGGCGCGCCGCGCGGCGCTTCGAGGCGGGCCTGGCCCTCACCGAGCGCGCGCAAGGCGGCCATGCCCTCAGCCTTGACGAAGATTGACAGGCCGGCCTGCAGCGAAGGGCGCCGCGGCGCGCCGACGATCTCGGTGCGGCCCGGCGGACGGACCGCGAACTCGGTCCAATGTTCATAGATCTGCTCGCTGGCCGGGCTGATCACCGCGAGCGCGCCCAGGCGAAGCAGGTTCTGGACGCCCGGCAGGTCGAAGAACGCGCTGTCATAGACGACAACCTTGCCACTCACCGCCTCGGCGGCGACCTGGGTGTCGTGCAGGAGGATCATCGGGGCGGCCAGGGTCTCGGGCGCCTCGAGCGCCACCATGTCGCGGCCCTGCACGAGGGAGACGTGGCGGTCGCCGTTGGTCACCTCGAGCGTCGGCGGCGAGGCGGCCGTCGGGGTCAACAGTTCGACGGGCTGCAGGTAGAGTTCGGGTCCGAACGCCGGGTCGACCTTGGAGCGCTTCAGGGTGTCGGCGATGAACCGGGCGGCGGCATGTTCGTCGTCGGTCCCGCAGCCGCGGCCGCGCAATTCGTCGCTGGCCAGTCGCTCCATATTGGCCTGGACGCACGCTGCGCAGACCACCGTCCTGGCGGCGTCCGGCGAGGTCGGCGCAAGCGCCAACGCGGCTGCCGCCAGGGCGGCCGCGAACAGGTTTTTCGACTTCACCGACGCTCCGGATCACTGCCGAGCGACGGCGTCGCCCCATGCCAGCCGAAACTGGCACAGGGCGGGTTTGCGCCGCTAGGGGATTAGTGCTTCTCGCGCCAGGCGGCCTTGGCGGCGTCCTTGGTCATGTTCAGGCGCAAGGTGTCGTCGTCGATCATCTCGACCCAACTCATCGGGATCAGGTGATGTTTCAGGCCGGAGCTGAGATCGAGCTTGGTCAGCTCGATGTCCGTGCCCATGACCTTGTCGACGCGGCCTACGTGACCGCCGTCCGAACCCACCACGTCCATGTGTTCGCGAATCTGGGAAGCTTCGATCATCTTCGTCTCCTGCAAGCGGGTTGGGCTTGGGAAACGACGAAAGCCGTGGGAAGTTTCGCCGATGGTTGAACCGATCAATCTCAACAAGGCGCGCAAGGACCGCGCGAAGGCGCAGGCCAAGGCCAAGGCCGGCCAGAACCGGACGCTGTTCGGGTTGCCGAAGGCCGAGACGCTAAGCTCGCGGCTTGAGGCCGAACGGGCCCGCCGGGCGCTCGAGCAGAAGAAGCGCGACGACTAGGCGGCGACGGGCAACGACTGGTCGCGGACGTCCGACGGGATCGAGTCGTAGATGGTCGCCGGCGTGATGCCGAGGCGCTTGCGGGCGGCCTCGAGCGGTTCGGCCATCAGGCGCTCGTAGTCCTGGCCGAGCAGCCATTCGGCGGCCTTGCCGCGCTGATAGCCCTGCCAGATGGCCTTCACGTAGGGAAATTCCTTTGAGCCGCGCGCGCGATTGGCGGCGCCGGCGGCGATCAGCGCCCATCCGAGGCCCTTGGTCTGGGCGTAGGAGAAGGCCACTAGGCAGGCTTCGCCAAGGCCGTCGCGGTGATAGCCGGTGAGGATGTGCCAGATGTCGTGCACGTCGCGGGTGCGCCGGCCCATCCAGGCGTAGGGATGCGGCTCGTCGACGTCCTTGGAGCCCTCGCGGCTGATCTGGATCAGGCCCTCGGCGGAGATGTTTTCGGTCCGGATGAAGGCGCGGTAGGCGGCCCCGACGCTGCCCTCCGGCAGGCTGTCGAGCCAGGCGTCGTCCATCAGCTTGCGGGCGAACTCCGCGCGCTCGTAGGCGATGCGACCGCCCTGCGGGGTGGTCAGCAGGCGATGGTAGGCCTTGGCCGTCGAGGCGCCGTTCAGCGCCCGCATGATCTCGAACACCTGGCCGGTGTCTTCCTTGTCGTTGAGCAGGCGGCGCAGCGACTTCAGCGCGTGCATCCAGTCGAGCTTCGGCGACGCGGCGCGGAAAGTCGGGCGTTCAGCGGTGTCGATAGCGGTCATCAGGATATCCAAACTTAGCGAACGTCACAAAGATGACGCCCCCGTCAACTTTGGTCAAGCGGTTAGATCGTCGCATTTGATCCAGTGGGCGAAACGGCGGATGGGTAGACCATGCCAAGCTTGAGAAAGCGTTCCGTCCAGCTGAGCGGTCACCAGACCTCGATCGCGCTCGAGCCGGAGTTCTGGGCGGTGCTGGAGGCGATGGCGCAGGCCGAGCGCCTGAGCCTGGCGGGCCTGATTGGGCGGATCGACGACGCGCGCGCCGATCGGGCCCTCGCCTCGGCCTGCCGCGTGGCGGCGCTGGCCTTCGCCGGTCGCGGTTAGTCGCGCCCGCCGCGGGCCGTGCGTCGCATCTGGCGCACGCTGAAGAGCCCGAACCGCCAGGTCAGCCAGCCGAACAGCAGGCCTAGCCCCAGGCCGACGGGAATGATCCACCAGCCCAGGAGTTCGTACCCGGGCCGGGGCTTGTCCATCACACCGAGCGCCCACGAGTAGGCGTGGCCTGGCTCAACCCAGAGGCCGGTGTTGCGCGGGTTGAACGGCTTGACCAACGCCGTGATGACAAAGCCCACCGCCAGGGCATAGCCGAACAGCGACACGAAGAAGGCGAAGACGCCGTAGACGCTGAGGCTGGCCAATCGCCCGATGGCGCTGAACACCCGCCAGGGCGAGCGATTGGTCTCAAGCTCGGCAGCGACCCGCTCGGTGACATTGACGCGGGCGACCTCGCGTGGGGAGCCCAGCTCGTCGAGGGCAGCCTCTATCGCCCGCACGGAAAAGTCGCCGGCGACCTTGTCGAGCACATGGCTGCGCAGCTCCGCGATGGTTTCCCGCGCCTCGGAGTCCGGCAAGCCACCAAGGTGGCGCTGCACCTGGTGCAGGTAGGTGTCGAGATGGGCCTTGCCCGCATCGCTGCTCATTGGGTCGGTCCTTCCATCGGGGCGAGCAGGCGCTCGAGCCCCGCGGCGAAGGCGCGCCAGCTCTGCGCCATCTCGCGCACGCGGCCACGCCCGGGTTCGGTGAGGCGGTAGTATTTGCGAGGATGGCCGGCGTCGGCCTCCACCCATTCGGAATCCACCAGCCCCTCGGCCTTCAGGCGGCTGAGCAGTGGATAGATGGTGCCCTCGGGGATCGACATCCCGGCCTGGCTATCCAGGCGGCGCAGGATCTCGAGGCCATAGAGCTTTTCCGGCCAGAGCACGGCGAGGACCGCCAGGCCCAGACCGCCCTTGCGCACCTGGATCTCCCACTTGCCGAGCTCGTCCAGCGCCTGGTCTCGCTTCTCGTTCATGCATCATACCTTGCATATCTATGTATCATGCGTCAACGTGTATGTGGATCTGGAGGTCGGACCATGGCGGCGGATGTGCGGACGGAACTGGAGGCCCTGAGAGCGCGGGAGATCGTGCGGGACCGGGTGCTGAGCGCCGCGGAACTCGCCTGCGCCGCCTGGATCGTCATCGGCCACAACGTCTTCCGCGTCTTCCCGAACGAGGTCCCGATCCTGGCGGTCATCGCCCTGGTCACGGCGCGGCTGGCACGCGGAGGGTTCGCCGGCCTGGGCTTCCGGCGGCCGGCGTCATGGCGGCTGGTGATAGGCCTGGCGCTCGGGTTTGTCGTCGTGCGCTGGGGGATCGGCTACGCCATCGAGCTGCTCACCGCCCACATCTGGCCGCCGATCAAGGCGCCGAAGGGGACAGATGAGATCGTCGGCCATCCCTTGGCGGCGCTGGCGGCCCTGGCCATCGTCTGGACCTTCGCGGCGTTCGGCGAGGAGATCAGCTACCGCGGTCTGATCATGGGTCGCGCGGCCCAGGCGATGGGCGGCGGACGGGCGGCCTGGATCGTCGGCCTGCTGATCTCGGCGGCGCTGTTCGGGTTCGGCCACTACTACAAAGGCCCGGCCGGCATCCTCGACTCCGGAATCGCGGGGCTGCTGCTCGGCGGCGTCTACCTGCTCTCGGGCCGCTGCCTTTGGACCTGCATCCTGGCCCACGGCCTCAGCGACACGGCGGCGGTCATCCTGACCTACTTCGGGCTGAACAACTGAGCTTGGGGCTTACGCGGCGGTCCAGGCGTATTAAATGCGAGGTCCATCCTTTCGCCAGAGCCGCATGTTCGCTGAGCCGCCCCCCGTTCTTGAGCCGCCGGCGATCACCGCGCAGCAGCAGTCGGACCTCGACTGCCTGAGCATCGGCGCGGTCCTGGCCAACGCCACCCACAACGCCGGCCCCAATCCCTGGGCCTCGCGGCTGGTGCGGATCTACCTCGGCCGCCTGCGCAGCAGCGATCCGTCCAAGGAATGGCTGCGGATGACCGTGCCGGAGGACGAGATGAGCTACGGCTGGTTCCTGAGCCACCTGCGCGACTGCCAGCGGCCGCTGCGCCCTGCCATCTCACGGCCGGCGCCCCTCCAGGCCGCCCCGCCCCCACCGCCCATCCAGCCGACAGGCGGCTAGAACACATCACGAACAAGCGGGCGCCCATTCGCCGCCCGACGTGCTAGACGAAACCCGATGTCTTCGCCTGAGTCCGACTTCGAGCCCCCTGCCCTGCGCGTCAGCGACCTGGCCCGCGCCGATGCGCGGCCGGCCGACTATCTGGAAGGCCTCAACCCCGAGCAGCGCGCCGCCGTCGAAGCCACCGAGGGGCCTGTGCTGGTGCTGGCCGGCGCGGGCACCGGCAAGACCCGGGTGCTGACCACGCGGCTGGCGCACATCCTGGCCACCGGCCGGGCGCGACCGTGGGAACTGTTGGCGGTCACCTTCACCAACAAGGCCGCCCGCGAGATGCGTGAGCGGATCACCCACATCATCGGCGGCCAGGCCGAGGGCTTGCGGTGGCTGGGCACCTTCCACTCGATCGCCGCCCAGATCCTGCGCCGGCATGCCGAGCTGGTTGGGCTGAAGTCCAACTACACCATCCTCGACGACGACGATCAGGAGCGGCTGCTCAAGCAGGTCCTCGAAGCCGAGAACATCGATTCCAAGCGGTGGCCGGCCAAGATGCTGGCCGGGATGATCGATCACTGGAAAAACCGCGGCTGGCGCCCGGACCAAGTGCCGCCGGCGGAAAGCGCCCACTTCGCCAACGGCAAGGGCCAGGCGATGTACCGCATGTACCAGGACCGCCTGCGGGTCCTGAACGCCTGCGACTTCGGCGACCTCCTCCTGCACAACCTGACGATCTTCACGCAACACCCTGACGTGCTTGCAGAATTCCACGGCCGGTTCAGGTACATCCTGGTGGACGAATACCAGGACACCAACGTCGCCCAGTACCTGTGGCTGCGGCTCCTGGCGCAGAGCCGGCAGAACGTCTGCTGCGTGGGCGACGACGACCAGTCGATCTACGGCTGGCGCGGCGCCGAGGTGGACAACATCTTGCGCTTCGAGCGCGATTTCCCGGGCGCGACGGTGATCCGGCTGGAGCGCAACTACCGCTCCACCAGCCACATACTGGCCGCCGCCTCCGGCCTCATCGCCGCCAACAAGGGCCGGCTCGGCAAGACGCTCTGGACCCAGGAAGAGGGCGGCGAAAAGGTCGTCGTCCGCGGCGTCTGGGACGGCGAGGCTGAGAGCCGGCTGATCGCCGACGAGATCGAGCGCGCCAAGAAGGGCTCCACCGACAAGAACCCGCGCAAGTACCGCGACATGGCGATCCTGGTCCGCGCCAGTTTCCAGATGCGGGCCTTCGAAGAGCGCTTCGTGCTGCTGCAGATCCCCTACACGGTGGTCGGCGGCCCGCGGTTCTTCGAGCGCGCCGAGATCCGAGACGCCCACGCCTATCTGCGGCTGATCTATTCCGAGAACGACGACCTGGCCTTCGAGCGGATCGTCAACGTGCCCAAGCGCGGCATTGGCGACACTACCGTGCAGAAGCTGCTGCAGTTCGCGCGGCTGAACGGCATCCCGGCGGTGGCGGCGGCGCGGCAGATCGTGCTGACCGACGAACTGGCGGCGCGGACCCGCACCGCGCTGGCCAACTTCCTGCGCGACCTCGACCGCTGGAGCGCCGAGGCCCAGCGCACGGCGCACCCCCGCGTGATGGAGGCGGTGCTGGAGGAGAGCGGCTACACCGACGCGCTGCGCCTCGACAAAGGCCCGACGTCCCAGACCCGGCTGGAGAACCTCAAGGAGCTCGTCCAGTCGATGGGCAATTTCGAGACGCTCGAGGCCTATCTCGAGCATGTCTCCCTGGTGATGGATCTCGACCGCGGGCCGCAGGCCGATGCGGTGCAGATCATGACCCTGCACTCCGCCAAGGGGCTGGAGTTCCCGCTGGTCTTCCTGCCCGGCTGGGAGGAAGGCGTCTTCCCCTCCCAGCGCAGCATGGACGAGAAAGGCGAGAAGGGCCTCGAAGAGGAGCGCCGCCTCGCCTACGTGGGCATCACCCGGGCCCGAGAGGAGGCCCGCGTCTCCTTCGCTGCCAACCGTCAGGTCTATGGCCGCTGGACCAGCCAGCTGCCGAGCCGCTTCGTGGATGAGCTGCCGATCGCCAACGTCGAGGCCTCCTCGGAGACCGGCTACTACGGCGGCGGACCGGGTATGCAGCAGCACGGCAGCCGCTGGGACGAAAGCCCCAGCTTCGGCGCCGGCTACTCCAGCCCCGGCTGGCGGCGCGCCCAGGAGGCCGGCTACCGCGGTAGCCACCCCGGTCGTCAGGCGGTGATCGAGGGCGAGGGTCGGCTGGTCGCCACCTCGGCCGACACCAGCGACTTCAAGCGCGGCGACCGCGTCTTCCACATGAAGTTCGGCTACGGCGCCGTAACCGCGGTTGAAGGCAACAAGCTCACCGTCGCCTTCGAGAAGGCCGGCGAGAAGAAGGTCATCGACAGCTTCGTCGAGAAGGCCTGAGCCTTAAGCTTTCTTGCGGCCGATCGCCCGGAAGGCCAGGGCGCCCAGGCCTGCCACCACCGCCACGCCGCCGGCGACCAGCGCCATGCCCCAGCCGGGCGTGACCTCCAGGCGCTTGAGGATCGGCGGAGTGTCGTCGCCGGTCGTGACGGGCGTCACGGCCTTGGGTTCCAGCGGAGGCGCGACCGGGGCGGTCTTGCGGAACACCACGCCGGTCTTGCCGGGCTCTGCGTCCCAACCGGCCCACGCCTTGGCCTGGGGCGTCGCGGCGTCAGACTTCCACCAGGCCTTGCCGGACTTCGCGGTCTTGGGCAGCGGCGCGCCCAACAGCTTTTCCAGCTCGGCGAAGCTCGCTTTCCACTCCCCGCCCTTGGCGGCCGCCAGGCGCTTGGTCAGAGGATCGTACTTGCTCATCGGACGGGTCTCCCGCGACTCGAACGCTCATCTGCCAGCAATGGCGCCAGCTTGAGGCTGAACCAATAGGCCTGTCGCGCACTGTTAGGTCCGGACGGATGCCAGCGCACAGGTGTTTCAGTGAACTTCCCAGTGAATTTTCCCGTGAGGCTCGAATTCTACGGCGCGGTGATCGCCGTGGCGTCCGGCCTGATGCTCGGCGGCGTCATGCACCCCAATCTCGCGGGCGACGACCGGCCTGCCGGCCCGCAGATCATCGCCGGGTCAGCCGCCGCCCGGTCCGCGGGTCCGCTCGACATGGGCCCGACGGCGGCCAACTACGGTGGTCGCGTTCCGGACTATGTGACCGGCACCGACGCAAAGCGGGCAATGACCTGGACGCCGGATCGGGCGGAGGTCTCTCCGTCGCAAACCCGATATGACCAGGCCGACGCCACGCGGGACGAGCTGCCGGCGCTCAGCCGCGCGGCCTATGACGCCGATCCGCAGCCGACCCGGGCGCACGCCTATCCCTCGCTGAACGGCGGCGGGGACGATGAGAGCGCTCCGACGATCACCGGCTGATCCCCCTCGCCTTTCGAGCGGCCTGCCGTTAGACGCGGGCCATGACCGCCGACGCCGTCCAGACTGTCGCCCGAGGGCCCCGCGCCGTAGCTGAGGCCGCCGCGGTCGCCATCGACGCCAATCCCGCCACCGAGGCGCTCACCTATTCCATCCTGGAGGAGGACGAGGACCGCGACGTCTGGCGCATAGACGCCTTCCCGACCACCGAAGAAGAACAGGCTGAGCTCGTCGCCACCCTGAAGGACTTCCCCGCCCTGCGGGTGGTCACGGAGAAGCTGGCGGACGCCGACTGGCTGGCCATGGCGCTGTCCGGCCTACCGCCGGTGCGCGCCGGCCGGTTCTTCGTCTACGGCGCCCACGACAAGGGCCTGGCCCCGCCCAGCGCGGTCAACCTGCGGATCGAGGCGGGCGCGGCCTTTGGCACCGGCCACCACGGCACCACGGTGGGCTGCCTGGTCGCCTACGACACCCTGTTGAAGCGGCGCGGATTCCCGCGCGTCCTGGACGTGGGTTGCGGCACGGGCGTGCTGGCCATCGCCGCGGCGCGCACCGGCTCAGCCGTGGCGCTGGGCACCGACATCGACGGTCCGTCGGTCCGGATCGCCAACGAGAACGCCAAGCTGAACCGCGCCACCGCGCGCTTCGTCCACGCCAGCGGCCTGAACGACCGGCGTGTACGGGCCAAGGCGCCCTACGATCTGGTGTTCGCCAATATCCTGGCCCCGCCGCTCGTCGCCCTGGCCCAGGATATCAAGGGCGCGTTGAAGCCCGGCGGCGTCGCGATCCTGTCGGGCCTGCTGCGCACCCAGGAGCGGCGGATCGTGGCGGCCTATGTCTCGCGCGGTTTCCGGCTGGAGCGGCGCATCCATCGCGACGCCTGGGCCGCCCTGGTGCTGCGCCGCGCATAGCCGCGCCTAGCGGAACCTCGATCTCCGAGCCGACGTTACCTGCGCCGACCGGCCGACAGGGCCGAAGCGGTGAAGGATTACGACATGTCCAACGAGGGCGACTATATCGAACGCACGATCGAGGGGCCGACCACGATCCGGCGCGAAGAAGTGCACGTGGTGCGCGGCTCCAATAACGCCGGTTGGTGGGTTGCGGCCGTGGTGGCGATCGTCGCCATCATCGGCGTGGCGTTCCTGCTGAACAGCAACAACCAGAACGCCGTTGACCTGCAGGCTGCGCGCGACCAGGGCGCCGCCCAGGCCCAGGTCGAAAACGCCACCTCCAATGCTCAGATGGCTGCGAGCCAGGCCGCCCAGTCGGCGCAGTCTGCGGCCCAGAGCACAACGCAGGCCGGCATGAACGCGGCTCAGGCAGCGACCGACCGCGCCGCGAGCGCCGCAGACGCAGCGGCCCGCGACGCCTCAGCCACAGCGCCTCAGCCGCCGCCCCAGTAGGCGTCAGCCGACCAGCTTGGCGGCGCCGAGCTCGGCCCGCCAATGCGCTGCGCGGGCCTTGGCCAGATCGCCTCGGCCCACCGGCCCCATCTCCTCGTCGTCGAAGACTTCGAGGATTTCGAAGCTGAGCGCCGCGTCGCCGTGCGCGTTCCAGGCCGCCTGGACCTCGCGGTTGATGTAACCCCCGTGCTTGAGGCTGAACCTGAGTTTGGTCTCCTCGCCGCCGAGATTGCGCGAGGCGCTGACCCAGGCCTGCCCGCTGACGGCACAGCGCACCGCGAAGACCCCGCGCGGGACCTTGCGGTCCTTGAAGTCTCGGACGGCGTCGCGACGGGATTGCTTGTCCATGGGCGGCATCTAGGCCGTCGCGACGCCCAAGTCAATTTCACCCGGGTAAAATAAATAGCTCGGCGCTTGGGCGTCGTTCGTTGGCAATGCGCTTGGCGCGCGCGCGCCGGACGGATTACATCGCGGCCCATGCGCCAGACCTTCGATGAATCCACCGACCGCTCGTTTGGGCCCAAGCACGTGCCTCTGATCCGCAAGGCCATGGCCGACCAGGGCCTGGACGGCTTCGTGGTGCCCCATGAGGACGAGCATCAGAACGAGTACCTGCCGGCCGCCAACGACCGGCTGGCCTGGGCCACGGGCTTCACCGGCTCGGCCGGCGCCGCGGTGATCCTGAAGGACAAGGCCGCGGTCTTCGTCGACGGGCGCTACACCCTGCAGGTCCGCGATCAGGTGGATCAGGGCGCCTTCGAGATCCGCGACCTGGTCGAGGGCGGCGTGCCGGCCTACCTCGAAACCGCGACGGCCAAGGGCCAGGTGATCGGCTACGACCCACGCCTGCACAGCCCCGACGCCCTGGAGCGGTTGAAGGCGGCAGCGGCCAAGGCCGGCTCGGAGCTGAAGCCCGTCAGTCCCAATCCGCTGGACACCGCCTGGGGCCAGGCGCGTCCGGCGCAGCCGACGGCGCCGGTGGTCCCTCACCCGCTGCAGTACGCCGGCGAAGACTCCGCCTCGAAGCGTCATCGCCTGGGCGCGGCCCTGGCGGCGCGCGGCGCGGACTCCGCGGTGATCACCGCGCCGGCCTCGATCGCGTGGCTGTTCAATGTGCGCGGCGGCGACGTAATCCGTTCGCCCCTGCCGATCGGTCAGGCGATCCTGAACTCGGACGGCTCGGCGCGGCTGTTCCTCGACCCGGCCAAGGTGACCGCGGACCTGCCGGCCTGGCTCGGCAATGAGGTGCGGCTGGAGACGCCGGCGGACCTGCCCCAGGCGATCGCCGAACTGAAGGGCAAGGGCGTGGTGGTCGACCCGGCGCAGTCGTCGTCCTGGTACTTCGGGGCCCTGGACGAAGCCGGCGCGCGCGTCGGTCGCGCCGAGGATCCCTGCATGTTGCCCCGGGCCTGCAAGAACCCGGTGGAAATCGAGGGAACCAAGCGCGCCCATATCCGCGACGGGGTGGCGCTGTGCCGTTTCCTGCATTGGGTGGCCACAGAAGGACAGACCAGCCCACCGGACGAGGTGGAGGCGGTCTCTAAGCTGGAGAGCTTCCGTGAAGACACCGGGGCGCTGAAGGACCTGTCGTTCGACACAATCGCCGGCGCAGCCTCCAACGGGGCCATCGTCCACTACCGACCGACCCAACGGCTGAACAAGCGCACCGAGGTCGGCTCCCTGCTGCTGGTGGATTCAGGCGCCCAATACCTGGACGGCACCACGGACGTAACCCGCACCATGGCGATCGGCGAGCCGACGCAGGAGATGCGCGAGCGCTTCACCCTGGTGCTGCAGGGCCATCTGGCGTTGGCGCGGGTGAAGTTCCCGGCCGGCACCACCGGCTCGGCGCTGGATGCGCTGGCGCGGATGGCGCTCTGGGCCAAGGGGCTCGACTACGACCACGGCACCGGCCATGGCGTTGGCTCCTATCTGGGCGTCCACGAGGGGCCGCACCGGATCGCCAAGCAGCCGAACATGGTGGCGCTGCGCGCCGGGATGATCGTTTCCAACGAGCCCGGCTACTACAAGGAAGGCGCCTACGGCATCCGCATCGAGAACCTGCAGTTCGTCACCGAAGCGGCGGTGCCGGACGGCGGCGAGCGGCCGATGCTGGGCTTCGAGACCCTGACCATGGCGCCCATCGACCGGCGGCTGGTGGTCAAGGCCATGCTGACCGCCGAGGAACTGGCCCAGCTCGACGCCTATCACGCCCGCGTCCTTGCGGTGATCGGACCGAAGGCCCCGCCTGAGGTCCGCGCCTGGCTGGAAAAGGTCTGCGCCCCGCTGTAGGCGTCCCCCGTCCCTGGGTGCAGGTATAGCCGCCCGCGTCGCCGCGCGGCGGCAGTCTTGCGCTCTGTTGCTTGCAGATGGCCGGCGCAATCGCCCCGACAATTGTCGACGGCCGCCCGGAACCTCCTGAGACCTTCGGTCGTTTCAGCGACCGAGAGCGTTTCTGTGCTTCCCTCTACTTCATTATGCCAGCCTTATGCGAAGATGTATTCGCGGATTGGTAGAAGTATTACTAATGATGAGTTACGCGCGTAACGGCGAATTGTGGCGCAAGCGCTTTCTCGATTGAAACAACGCCGTCATCTCGGTGCGGCGATGGCTTCCTATTTTCTTTCCTTTGTTATCGGCCGCGGGCTCCTTCGCTTCGCCATTATGTGGCGATTATGCGACATATTGGCATTTGGAACGTGAACGACTTCGCAATGTGCGTTGACCCTCAACTACAGTCGAAGCTAACTCCGGCGTAATCGGGGCCTCTTCAGGTCCTGGGTCACACACGTTTTGGGGAGCGAGTCCGCCCTTTGAGGCCGACCGCTGAAGGAGTTGACCTTGAATATTCACAGCACCCGGGAGCGCCTGCTGGCGTCCTCGATGATCTGCGGCGCGGCCTTCCTTGGCCTGTCCGCCACCCAGGCCTCAGCCGCCGCGGCCGCCGCGTCTTCCAATAGCGAAGTCTCGGAAATCGTGGTCACCGGCACCCGGATCCCGACGCCGAACCTGACCAGTGTCGCGCCTGTGACCTCGGTCACCGCCGCCGACATCAAGGCGCAAGGCGTCAGCCGGGTCGAAGACCTGATCAACTCCCTGCCGCAGTCCTTCGCGGCGCAGGGCTCCAACGTCTCCAACGCCTCGGACGGCACCGCGACGGTGAACCTGCGCGGCCTGGGCCCGAACCGCACCCTGGTGCTGGTGGACGGCCGCCGCCTGATGGCCGGCAACCCGACCTCGTCGATCGCCGCGGTCAGCGCCGACCTGAACTTCATCCCGACCGCCCTCGTCGAACGGGTGGACATCCTGACGGGCGGCGCCTCGGCGGTGTACGGCGCCGACGCCGTGGCCGGCGTCGTCAACTTCATCATGAACCGCAATTTCGAGGGCGTGCGGCTCGACGCTCAGTACTCGCTCTACCAGCACAGCCAGCAGAACCCCAGCAGCGTCCAGGAGACGATCCGCGCGGCCCGCGCCGCGGCGGCCGTGCCCGACAACTTCATCGTCCCGGGCGACTTCAAGGGCGGCGAAGGCGACCAGGAGTCGATCACGCTCGGCGTCAATGCACCGGACGGCAAGGGCAACATCACCGCCTACGCCACTCACGTGTCGATCAACGCGGTGACCGCCAACCACTTCGACTACACGTCCTGCTCGCTGAACTCCGGCGATAGCTTCATCACCTCGGGCTGCGGCGGCTCCGGCACCGCCTTCCCGGCGCGCCTTGGCGCCTTCACCGTCAACCCGGATGGCACCGCCACGGTCCGCCCGCGCAACCCGGCCACCGACGTCTACAACTTCTCGCCGACCAACTACCTGCAGCGGCCCGACCAACGCTACGGCATGGGCGCGTTCGCCCACTACGACATCAATCCGCACTTCCAGGCCTATCTGGACGTGATGTTCATGGAGGACAACTCCACGGCGCAGATCGCGCCCGGCGGCATCTTCGTCGGCGGCGGCCCGGGCCCGGGCGGCGCCTACCAGATCAACTGCGACAACCCGCTGATGTCGGCCCAGGAAGCCACCGCACTCTGCGGCGCCAGCGCC
>Ga0105248_10000575_pt1 | contig 41822 bp, 41 predicted proteins | sample KBSS34metaG_FD_81524 | JGI IMG/M metagenome (GOLD analysis project Ga0105248, IMG submission 81524) | Switchgrass rhizosphere microbial communities from Kellogg Biological Station, Michigan, USA - KBS S3-4 metaG | ecosystem: Host-associated > Plants > Roots > Rhizosphere > Soil | place...
AGCTTGCCCGGGCCGGGCGGTCAGCCAACATGCTCGCCAACATCGTCGGCGATTTCTCCGGCATGCAGACGATCATGAAGCGCCTCGCGCTGGTGCAGTTCTTCAGCTGGTCGGCGCTGTTCACCATGTGGATCAACACGACGCCGGTGGTCGCGCGGAACTTCTATCACTCGCCCGACCCGGCGAGCGCCGGCTTCCAGGAAGCGGGCAATTGGGTGGGCGTGCTGTTCGCGATCTACAACGGTGTCGCCGCTATCGCCGCGCTGGCCCTGCTGCCGGTGCTGTCGAAGGCCATCGGCAAGGCGCGGACTCACATGATTTGCCTGCTCTGCGGCGCCGCCGGTTACCTCAGCTTCCTGATGATCCGCGACCCCAAGCTGCTGATCGTCTCGGAGATCGGCGTCGGGATCGCCTGGGCGTCGATCCTCGCCATGCCATATGCGATCCTGGCGAGCAGCCTGCCGCAGAAGAAGCTCGGGATCTACATGGGCCTGTTCAACATCTTCATCGTCATCCCGCAGCTGCTGGTGGCGACGGTGATGGGCTCGATCATGAAGGCGTTCTTCCCCGATCAGCCGATCTGGACGATGTTGGCAGCGGCGCTGGTCATGGCTATCGCGGCGCTTGCAATGCTTCGGGTAACCACCGTCGAGCCGTGACCCATTCATCCATTCTGTCGGACCGGCGAGGGGTGTGGGCCTTCGTGCTGGGGGTGCTGCTCGTGACCGCGGGTGTGGTCGCGCACCTGCCGATGTTCCTGATGGGCCGGGCGACGCACTACCGGCTGTACGGAATGCCGATGGACAACGGCATGGTCGCGGGCATGGCCGCGATCGTTCTGGGCGTCGCCATCGCCGCCTACGGGCTGCTTCCGAAGAATATCTCCGGCCAGCTCGCCGCCAGCCAGGACATCGTCGTCAGCCCGCCCGAGGATGCGCCGCTGTCGCGCGCCCATTGGGTGCTGATGAGCGTGCTGATCATCGCCCTCATCATCGACATCATGAAGCCGGCCAGCCTCGGCTTCACCATCCCGGGCATGGTCAGCGAATATGGAGTGCCCAAGGCGACCGCCTCGCTGGTGCCCTTCTTCGCGCTGACCGGTACGGTCGTCGGGTCGATCATCTGGGGCATCATCGCCGACGTCTACGGCCGCAAGGCCTCGATCCTGCTGTCGGCCGTGATGTTCGTCGGCACCTCGATCTGCGGAGCGATGCCCAGCCTCGCGTGGAACGTCGGCATGTGCTTCATGATGGGGGCGGCCGCCGGCGGGATGCTTCCGGTCACCTATGCGCTGCTCGCAGAGATGATGCCGAGCAAGCATCGGGGATGGGCGCTGGTGCTGGTCGGCGGGCTTGGCGCGGTCGGCGGCTATTTCGCCGCGAGCGGTTTCTCGGCGCTGCTCCAGCCGACCTTCGGCTGGCGGATCCTGTGGCTGCTCAATCTGCCGACCGGCCTGTCGCTGGTCCTGCTTGGCGCGCTCATCCCGGAATCGGCCAAGTTCCTGCTGGCCCGCGGCCGGCGCAAGGAAGCGCAGGCGGTGATGGCGCGCTTTGGTTCCAGCGCGCGGAGCGCCAGCCGCGCCGAGGAGGTCGCGCTCGCCAAGGGCCCGACGGTTGCGCTCACTGGGCGCGCCTTCTTCGGCAAGCTGCTCGCGCTCAGCCTCGCCGCCATCTGCTACGGACTAATCAATTTCGGGCTTCTGTTGTGGCTTCCGGCCGACATGGTCGCGCGCGGCTACAGCATGGCGGTGTCGAGCAGGCTGCTGGCGGAATCGGCGCTGATCGCGTTCCCCACCATCTTCATCGCCGCCTACCTCTACAGCCGGTGGAGCACCAAATGGTCGGTGGTCGGCTCAATCGCCATCGCCGTCGTCGGTCTCGCGGGGGTGCTGATGCTCGAGTTCACCGGCTCGGGCAGTCCGGTCCTTCCGGTCGCATTGCTGATCGTCGGGACCAATGCGCTGATCGCAATGCTGCTGCCCTATGCCGCCGAAAGCTTCCCGCTGCGCATCCGCGGCCGGACGACCGGCACCGTCGCCGCCTGCACCAAGGCCGGAGGCATGATCGCCCAGCTGCTCGCGATACTTGCCCTGGTGCCCCCGCTCGACGTCGTGTCGCTGATCATCATCGTGCCGACGGTCGGCGCGCTGATCCTGGTCGCCTGGTTCGGCAAGGAGACCCGCGGGCGCGACCTGCGCGATCTCGACCCTGACGGGCACACCTTCGCGGCGACGGGGATCTAGGCGCCGGCGATCTTTCCGCGCCTAGCGCTGCATCTGCAGGTTCATCATCTCCGGCGCCATCCCGACATTGGCGTTCATGTGCGCCATGATCCAGATCGTGCCGATCATCACGAGGAACACGATCAGCGCGCCGAAGGCGAGCGCCAGCACGTTGTTGGTGTTGTCGGGGCCGCTGGTCACGTGGAGGAAGAAGACCAGGTGGATGCCGATCTGGGCGATGGCCAGGACGACCAGCCCGACCGCGACGCCCGGACCCCACAGCACCGATGTCGATGCGACCCAGAAGGACACGCCCGTCATCAGCAGCGCCAGGCCAAGGCCGATCACATAGGCCGCGACTTCGCTGACGATATTGTCGTGCGGCGAGCCCGGCGCGACGTCGAGGAGATTGTTTTCGTCTTCGGTCATCACAGAGTCCCGATCAGGTAGACGATGGTGAAGATTCCCACCCAGATGATGTCAAGCGCGTGCCAGAAGATGCTGAAGCACAGCAGGCGGCGAACGATGTGCTGCTGGAAGCCCTTGGCCCAGATCTGCGCCATCATCGTGCCGAGCCACAACAGGCCCGCGGTCACGTGCGCGCCGTGGCAGCCGACCAGGGTGAAGAAGGACGACAGGAAGGCGCTGCGCTGCGGCCCCGCCCCCTCGCCGATCATCGAGGCGAACTCGTAGAGCTCGATCCCCAGGAACACCGCGCCGAGCAAACCCGTCATGATGAGCCAGGCCTGCGTCCAGACCATGTTCGCGCGCTTGGCGGCAATCATCGCCAGGCCGCACACGAAGCTGGATAGGAGCAGCGCGATCGTTTCCACCGCCACCAGGTCGCGGTGGAACAGCTGGTGGGTGGTCGGCCCGCCGTCAGTCGCCTGGACCAATGTCCCGTAGCTCGCGAATAGCGCCGAGAAGAGCACCATGTCGGAAAGGACGAACAGCCAGAAGCCGTAGGGGACGACGATGCTCTTGGACTCGGGCCCGCGATGGCCGAGGCCGGTATCCTCGGACCCGCCGTGGGTCAGGCCGATGGTGGCGGCTTCGGTGGTCATGTCGATTGGCTCAGTTCGTGGAGATGTTCCATCCGGATGCGGCGGCGCTCGCGCGCATTAGCGCGGACCTCTTCGACCGGGATGATGTGCTCATGCTCGTCTTGCCAGGCGTACCAGACGAACACTGCGAAGGCGCCGATGAGGCCGAGCACCGCAAGCCACCAAATGTACCAGATGACCGCGAAGCCGCAGACCGAGGCGAAGAAGGCGCAGATGATGCCGGTCGGCGTGTTGAGCGGCATTTCGATGGGCTTGTAGTCGGGCTCGGCGATCAGCTGGTCCATCTTGATCGCCGTCTGCTTGCGTGTCCAATAGGCCTCTTCGCCGTGGACGTCGGGCAGCACCGCGAAATTGTAATGCGGCGGCGGCGACAGCGTCAGCCACTCGAGGGTCCGCCCGTCCCACGGATCGCCGGTGATGTCGCGGCGCTGGTCGCGGGTCTTGATCGAATAGAGCAGCTGCACGACCGTCAGCACGATTCCGAGCCCGATGATCACCGCGCCTACGAAGGCGACGTTCAGGTAAGGCGCCCAGCTCGGGTCGGGGATGTGCTGCATCCGCCGCGTCGCGCCCCAGAAGCCGAGCACGTAGAGCGGCATGAAGGCGAGGTGGAAGCCGATGAACCAGCACCAGAACACCGCCTTGCCGAGCCGCTCGTCGAGCGTGAAGCCGAACGCCTTGGGGAACCAGTAGGTGTAGCCGGCCATCAGCGCGAACACGACGCCGCCGATGATCACCTGGTGGAAGTGGGCGACCAGAAACAGGCTGTTGTGCACGACAAAGTCGACCGGCGGGATCGCCAGCAGCACGCCGGTCAGTCCGCCGATCACGAAGGTCAGCATGAAGCCGATGAGGTAATAGATGGGCACGGTGAACCGGACCCGGCCGCCGTACATGGTGAACAGCCAGTTGTAGATCTTCACGCCGGTCGGGATGCCGATGATCATGCTGGCGATACCGAACACCGCATTGACGTCGCCGCCGGCGCCCATCGTGAAGAAATGGTGCAGCCAGACCATGTAGGAGATGATGCAGATGGTGAGCGTCGCGAAGACCATTGAGCGGTAGCCGAACAGCGGCTTGCCCGAGAAAGTCGCGGCGACCTCCGAGTAGATGCCGAACGCCGGCAGGACGAGGATGTAGACCTCCGGATGCCCCCAGACCCAGATGAGGTTCATGTAGAGCATCGAGTTGCCGCCGCCGTCGTTCGTGAAGAAGTGGAAGCCGAGGTAGCGGTCGAGCATCAGCTCGCCGAGGACGACGGTCAGCACCGGGAAAGCGGCGAGCATGATGAGGTTGGAGGCGAGCGCGGTCCAGCAGAACACCGGCATCCGCAAATAGCTCATGCCCGGCGCGCGGGTCTTCAGGATCGTGGTCACGAAATTGACCGCGGTGAGCACCGTCCCGACGCCGGATATCTGCAGCGCCACCAAATAGTAGTCGACGCCGACGCCGGGCGAGAAGGCCTTCTCGCTCAATGGCGGAAAGCCGAGCCAGCCGGTGCGCGCGAACTCACCGAGGAACAGGCTGAGGTTCACCAGCAAGGCGCCCGACGAGGTCAGCCAGAAGCTGACGTTGTTCATCGTCGGGAAGGCCACGTCGCGCACGCCGAGCTGCAGCGGAACGACGAAGTTCATGAACCCGATCACGAACGGCATCGCCACGAAGAAGATCATGATCGTGCCGTGGGCCGAGAAGATCTGGTTGTAATGCTCGGGCGGCAAATAGCCCTGCGATGCGCCGATCGCGAGGCTCTGCTGGGCGCGCATCATGATCGCGTCGGCAAAGCCGCGCACCAGCATCAGCAGCGCCAGCACGATGTACATGATGCCGATGCGCTTGTGATCGGTGGAGGTGATGTACTCGTTCCAGAGATATGGCCACGCCTTCATCCGGGTGACCCAGACTGCGACGCCCCCGAGCGCGAGCAGCACGACCAGCGAGGTGATCAGCGGGATCGGCTGGTTGAACGGGATCGCATCCCAGGTGAGCCTTCCGAACAACGTCATGCCTTCGACCCCAGGACTGGCTGGTTATGCTCTGGCGGCGGCACCGGATTGGGCGGCGCCTTGTTGGCGACGATCGCGTCGAACAGCCCCGGCGCGACCGCGCCGTAGGTCATCGGCTTCACATAGCTGCTGGGCTTGGAAAGCTCGGCATAGCCGCGGCCGTCGAGCGCGGGGCCCTGGCCGCGCGCACCCTGTGCCCACATCGCGAACTGGTCGGCCGGGAGCGACTGCACCTGGAACTGCATGCCGGGGAAGCCGTCCCCGCTGAAGTGCGACGACAGGCCGTTGAAGCTGCCGGTCCGGTCCGCCTGCAGGTTCAGGCGGGTGGTCATCCGCGGCATGGTGTAAATCATGGTGCCCATCTGCGGCACGAAGAAGCTGTTCCACACCGTCGCCGATGTAAGGCGGAAGCTGACCGGCGTGCCCGCGGGAACCACCAGCTGGTTGACCGTCGCAATGCCCTGGTCCGGGTAGATGAACAGCCATTTCCAGTCGAGCGAGACGACCTCGACCTTCAACGGCGCGACCTTGGATGCCAGCGGCTTGCTCGGCTCGAGGTCGTGGCTGCCGATCCAGGTGATTCCGCCGAGCAGCATGATGGTCAGGGCGGGGATGGCCCATACGACCATCTCGATCGCGCCCGAATATTCCCAGTCGGGGCGATAGGTCGCTTTCTTGTTGCCGCGCCGGAACCAGAAGGCGATCGCAACGGTCGCGATCATCGTCGGGATGACGATCGCCAGCATGATGGCCGTGGAATTGATCAGGATTTGCTTCTCGGCGGCGCCGACGGGACCCACGGGATCCAGGATTCCCCGGTTGCAGGAGCTCAGCAGAAACGCCAATGCGGTTGCGGGCACAAAACGCCCTCTCGCTGGCCAGCCCTGCCTTCCAAGTCCGATCATGATCCCCCCGTGTGGGTGCGGCATGACGCTAGACAAGCGCGAACTAATCCGGTTTCCGTAATTCTACGTAGTTCCGGCCCGGTACTGTTCCGGACAGCCTTTGTCACTCCCACCGTGAAAGTGACATTCCCAGCGCTACGGGGGCTCCAATCATTCGGCCGGGTCAAGGCGGTTGAAACACATAGACGACGCTCGCCTTGCTGAATGTATCAAGCTTCTTGCGGTCCGGAGGCGGCCGTGTTTCGTATTCGGCACCGACCGACAATCTGAGTGCGAAATTGCCGTAGACGTCGGTGGTCAGTGAAGTGTTGGATAGGAAGCTGTCATTGCCCGTCGCGAGCGCGGCGCTGAATGCCTCCGTGACCTTCAACGTATCGGTCAATTGCCAAGCAAGTGTGGTTCGGCCGTAAGTGCCGAATTGATTTTCGCTCACCCATCGACGTATCTCGTCTCGCGCGCCCCCGGCCCTGCCAGCACGTCCCATTTGACGTGTTCGCTGCTGAGTAGCTGGTAGCCAGGTGCGATGAATTGGCCGAACCGCCGCGACAAGCCTGCGAACGGGGCGCGCTCGTACCGCAGGCCGGCCGCCGCGAACCATCTGGATCCTTCGAAGTTTCGCCGTGCGATATAGTTGGCGGCAGCGCGTTCGGTGGTCTTAATTCCGTCTTCGGTCTTGATGTCGGCCTCGACATCAAATGCGTTCACCCACCGCTTTCCCTCGTGTCTGACGGCTATTGTGCCCGACGCACCCCGTTCCTTGGTGTTGCCGGTGGAATAATAACCTCCAATTGAGACTTCGCCGCGCAGTCCTTGGATCAAGCCCAGCTGTTCGACTTGCAATTTCTTCTCGTCGGCGATCCGGCGCACCAGCGTGTCGATCTCGTCCGCCGAGCCCGGGTAGAGCCGCTTCAGGACATTGACGACGGCCTGCCGCTCTTTCGGATAGGCCTCGGTCAGCATCGCGCGGGCGTCGGGCGGAAGCTGCGCAGCGGAGAGACGGCTGGGACCAGTCAAAAGCAAGCCTGCAAGCAGCCATCCGCCACGTGATGCCATCGACCGGCGCATCTCAGGTAATCCCCGCATCCATCACATCGAGGATCCGGCGCTGCGAGGAAGAGAGCCATCGGGATTTACCCCTGCCGCGCGGGCGTCATCCTCTCGCGAACCACGCTTGCGTCGATGTCCCGATGATGCGGGCCGGTGCGGCGGCTCAGGCGGCCGTTTCGATTGGTGACCCCAACGGGACTCGAACCCGTGTTTTCGCCGTGAAAGGGCGACGTCCTAGACCGCTAGACGATGGGGCCGCACGAAAGCGGCTCGCCGGTTAGGCGAGGGGCCCCAAAGCGTCAAGCAAGCGCGGCGTCCTCCAGGTGCATTTCCGCCGCATTGCCGCCGTTCCACTCGTCGCGCTTGATCGTTCCCGCGAGCCACCAGCGCCGGTCCGGCGGCGAGGAGAGCAGGGCCTGGCCAAGCTCGGTCGCGGCGCTGCGGAAGGCGATCCACTTGAAGCTCTTGCCATCGTCGCCGCAGCCGATGCCGCGGACGTGGCCGTCCCCGACGATCCCGGTCTTGAACAGCCTGACGGGACCCGCGGCCACGCGCGGGCTCGGCCAGCCGGCGCCATAGGGCCCTGCGGCGTCGAGCGCGTCGCACAAGGCCCCGGCCACCCCGCCCGGCGCGAGCAGGGCGTCGAGCAGCAGTGCCCGGTCGCCCCGCGATTTCTCGACGTCTGCAGCCAGCCGCTCGTTGATGAATTGCTGGAAGGCTTCGAGTCCGCCGGGCGGCAGGGTCAGTCCCGCGGCCATCGCGTGGCCGCCGCCGGCGGTCAGCAGGCCGCTGTCCTTCGCCGCCAGCACCGCCGCGCCGAGGTCGACGCCGGAGATCGACCGGCCCGATCCCTTGCCGGTCCCGTCATCGGTCTCGGCGATGACGATCGCCGGCCGCCCAAAGCGCTCTTTCAGTCTTCCGGCGACGATGCCGATCACGCCCTGGTGCCAGCCGGCGCTCATCACCACGATCACCGAGGCCTCGGCCTGGCCTTGCGCCTGCGCTTCGGCCTCCTCGCAGACCAGCAGCTCAATTGCGCGGCGCTCCTCGTTCAGCCGGTCGAGCTCGGTGGCGATCGTTCGCGCTTCCTCTGGATCGGTCGAGGTCAGCAGCCGCACCCCCAGATCGGACTTGCCGACCCGCCCACCGGCATTGATGCGCGGGCCGAGGGCGAAGCCGAGGTCGCGGCAGCTCGGCGGCTTCACCAGCCGTGCCGCCTCGGCCAGCGCGCCGAGCCCGACGTTCTGTCGTGTGGCCATGACCTTCAGGCCCTGCGTGACGAACGCGCGGTTGAGGCTCTTCAGCCGCGCGACATCGGCGACGGTCCCGAGCGCTACGAGGTCCAGCAGGTCGATGACTTTCGGCTCGGCGAGCGCCTCGAAGAAGCCGCGATTCCTGAGCTCGCGGATGAGCGCGACGCCGAGAATGAACGCCATGCCGACCGCGGCCAGATGGCCGTGCGCTGCTCCGTCCGGGCCTTCGTCGAGCCGGTTGGGGTTGATGAGCGCAAATGCGACCGGCAGCAGGCTCGCACACTGGTGGTGATCGACGACGATGACGTCGAGGCCCGCCTCTTTCGCTTCCTGGAGCGCGTCGAACGCCTGCGCCCCGCAATCGACGCAGACCGCGACGCTCGCGCCCTTCGCCTTCAGCTCGACCAGCGCCTTGCCCGACGGGCCGTAGCCCTCCATCAGCCGGTCGGGGATGTAGACGATCGGCTCGACGCCGAGCCGGCGCAGCAGCAGCACCAGCAGCGCAGCGCTGGTCGCGCCGTCGACGTCATAATCGCCGAAGATGGCGATCGTCTCGCCGCCCTGCACCGCATCGGCGAGCCGCTTCGCGCCCTTGTTCATGTCCTGGAAGCAGCTCGGGTCCGGCAGGAAGTCGCGGATCCTGGGCTCGCGGTGGCGCGGCAGGTCTTCCCGCTCGACCCCGCGCGCGAGCAGCAGCTCGTCGATCAGCGCGTCCATGCCGAGGCTGTCGTCGGGCGGCCGCCGCCATCGCCACGGCTGGCCCGTTACCGATCGGTCGATGTTCAGCGCGGCATCCACGCCTCAAAGGTAGGAGTCGGGGATTCCGCGGTCCAGACTCTGCGCCGGTATTCTGTGGATAGCCTCAGTCCTGCCCGATCTCGCGCAGCAGGTCGGTGAACCACGGGACAGTCGCGTCGAACTTCTTGCCGCCCGCGATCCGCTCGAACTCGATCGCCCTGAGCTCGCCGCCGCGCTCCTCGTCCTGCCCGACGACGCCGGACTCGCCGCGCAATGCGGCATCCACCGCGAAGCGCGTGCACTCGCGGATCAGCGCGAGGTCGGCCTCGTTCGCAGCAGCGGAACGCGAGAAATAGCCGCTCTTCTGGACCAGCACCTTGTCGGCGCCGAGCTCGGCCGCGAACTGCTTCGCGAACCATTGGCCGGGGTTGATCTTGTCGAGCTGGACGTGGCCGAACGGGTCTCGCGGCACCTCTTCGCCGGCCTGCTCCATCGCCGCGACGATCTCGGCCACGCCGGCGCCTTCGGAGATGAACAGGTTCACCCCGTCCTCCTCATCCATGATCGTCCGCAGCCGCTTTGCCTCTTCCGCGATGTCGAACGGCCGCTCGGGGATGAAAATGCCATGGACGTCCCAGCGGATCGCGCTGTTGTCGAGCCATTCCGCGAACTTCGCCTGCCGGACCCATTGATGGTGGGCGAGCGCGGTCGCGGCGGTCAGCCAGCCGCAGTTACGGCCCATCACTTCATGAACGACGAGCATTCGCGGATTGGTCGAATGCTCGGCGATGATGTTTCGGGCGTAGAGCGCGCCCTGCTCGGCGGCTGTCCAGGCGCCGAGCGACTGCTTGATCGGGATCACGTCATTGTCGATGGTCTTGGGCAGGCCGACCACCGTCAGTTCGTAGCCGTTGCTGTGCAGATAGGCCGCAAGGTCGGCCGCGGTGCCGTTGGTGTCGTCGCCGCCGATCGTGTGGAGGAAGTCGACGCCGTCGCGACGCAATTGCTCGGCAGCCACGTGCAAGGGGTCCTGGCCTTCCTTGACGAGGCCGCGCTTCACGCAATCCTTGACGTTGGTGAGCTTGACCCGGCTGTTGCCGATCGGGGTGCCGCCGAACGCGTGAAGGCGATGCGCATTGGCCCGGACCTCGTCGGTCACCTCGGCGGAATCGCCGGTCAGCAGCCCGGCATAGCCGTTGCGATAGGCTATAATGCGGATGTCGGGCGCGACCTCGGTGTAGCGTTCGATCAGGCCGCCGACGGCGGAGGACAGGCAAGGCGCGAGGCCGCCCGCGGTCAGCATTGCAACGGTCTTGACTGGCATGGGCCGCCGATAAGAGGCCTAGTCGCCCTCGTCCACCGTGTGTTGAAGCAACTCCGAGCGCACGCGGACGGCGCGTGCGGCGAGCGCCGTCTCGACCAGGAAAAAGGCGAATGCGGCTCCGATCGCCGCCATCGATGCGATGAACAGCCAGGCGATCTCCGTGCCCAGCCGCGTGCGGATGATGTTGGCGCCGAACAGCAGGATCACGACGAGGCAGGTCAGGATCGCTGACGTGACGGAAAGGCCGGTCGCCCAGTTGATCAACGACATCCGCCGGTCGAGGATCTTCAAATCGCTGATCCAGCGGTCATGCTGCGCGCCGCGGCTCGCGAGCAGCCTCGGTTCGATGTCGCGAGTGCGGTCGACGATCCGCGACAGTCGCGACGCGAGAACGTTGAGGAACGCGCCGATGCCGCTGAGCAGGAACACCGGGGCCAACGCCAGCCGCACGATCTCGGCAACCGTGTTGACCGACAGGTCCGGCGTGCTTTCGAACATGGGAGGGCGTCTTACGCCGCTGCCTCGCGTTCGCAACTGGCGACTTCAAGCAGCATCAGCCCATTGACGACGAAGCTCGCCGCAAGGACCCAGGCGAAGGCAGCGATCAGCTCGCGCGTCGGACCGAACACGCTGACCACGATCGTCGATACCGACAGGCCGGTGATCATCAGCAGGGCGAGGAGGAAGTCCATTCCCGCCGACAGCGCCGTCCACGTCCGCACGGATCCGCCCGTTTCGATGGCCTCGGCGGCGAGAATCACGCTCCGCAGCAGCAGCCAGCCGACGATCGGCCAGACGCTGGGGAAGAAATGGGTCTCGGGATTGACGATGAACAGCAGGCCGGCGAGCGCGGTGACGATCCCGGCAGCCATCGCAAGCCCACGCACCTGACGGCGGAGCGAGCCGGCGACGGTCTCGATGAGGCCGGCGGCGATGAGGAGTCCGCCGATCATCGCCGACGGGATCGTTTTGCCCGCCGGCAGCAGCGCGGCTCCGGCGCCCAGCAGGATGACGGCGATTCCGGCGACGCGCAGCGCCCCTGCCCGCACCCGCTCCGACATGCCTTGCTGAATCCGTGTGGCCACGTCGACCCCAATCTGTCGTGCCGCGAACACCGGGCAACGACCAAGGGTTCCATTGCGCCGGTTTCGCCCCGGCCGCGGCTCCGCGCCGCCACCGGGTAATTGCTGATACAGTCGATCGACCGCCCGGGCCACCACCGCAGCGGGGAGGCGGGCTTGGGCGCTCAGTCTGACTTTTCAATCCTTGCGAGCGGGATCGGAACGCTGGCGTTGATGCTGGTCGCTGCGGCACTCGGCTGGTGGCTCAGGAAGCTGCAAACTCGGGGCAAGCGTCACAGCGCGACGGAATCGGGCGAGTCCGTGGCGCAGGAGGGATATCTGCTTGGCAGCGCCTTGGGTCTTCTCGGCCTGCTGCTGGCGTTCAGCTTTGGCATGGTGCTCAGCCGTTACGAGGCTCGGCGCGAACTGGTCGTCAAGGAAGCCAACGCCATCGGCACCGCCTATCTGCGGGCCCAGTTGCTCGACGATCCCTTCCGGACGCGCCTGAGCAATCTCCTCGTCGATTACACGCAAAACCGTATCCAGCTCGCTGAAGCCGCCGGAGACACGAGCGCCTATGCGGCGAGGAACGACCGGATGCTGACCGACATCTGGGCGAACGTGAGCGCGGCCCGGGAATCGGCCCTGGCCCACGGCACAACGACCGCGCTCCTGGTGGCGTTCAACGAGATGATCGACCTGGAGGCGGAGCGAAAGACCGCCTGGGGATTGCGGCTCCCGCGGGAAGTGGCGCTGCTGCTACTGCTGTATCTCGCGATCACCGGCGTGCTCGTTGGGCACCAGGTGGACGGTCCTCGTGGTCGCCGCGCAGCCTTCGTGCTGTCGATCTCGATCGCTCTGTCGATTGCCGTCATGGCCGACCTCAATCGTCCGCAGTCGGGCAATGCCCGCGAATCGCAGGCGCCGATGGAGATGCTGCTCAAGTCGTTGCGGGAACAGCCGCCGGCCGTCTTCGACCGCTTCAATTCCCCGGTCGCGCGGCCGGCGCGATGACGCGTAGCGCTTTCGGGCGGATTTTGTATTCGAGCGGCGTTTCGGCACGGACGACCTCGCCGTCGAGCGATACGGCTAGCATGTGCTTGCGGCTCGAAACTCGCAGCCGCTCGACGTCCTCCACGCGCACCATGTCATCCGGGCGGCTGCGATTCAGGAGCGCGCGGACGCTTGCTGCGATGAAGCTCCGGCGCGTCTTCTTGCGCATCACCATCACGCAGAGCTTGCCGTCCTCAAGGCTGTCGCGCCTGCCGGCGGCGGGAAGGTCGGTGCGATATTCGTTGTTGCCGACGAACAGCAACGGCGTGTCGACGACTCCTTTCCGGTCGTTCCCGGCAAGCGTGAGCCGCTGGTGCCCGAATCGCACCAGGGTTCGAACCGTCGCGATCGCCATCGCGACCGCCTTGGGGCGTCCGAGCCGCCTGCGCTGCGAATCCCTGTCGATGACCAGCAGCGGATAAAGGCCGATCGCGCTGTTGTTGATGAAGATCCGATCGTTCATCTCGGCGACGTCGACCCGCCGTTCGGGGTGCTCGGCGATGAGCTTCGCGGCATCCTCGAGCTTGGTCGGGATGCCGAGATCGCGCGCGAAATGGTTGAGCGTGCCAAGCGGCAGGATGCCAAGCAGAGCCTCGGTGCCGACGAGGGCCGAGGCGGCCGCGCTGATCGTTCCGTCGCCGCCGCCGACCACGAGCATTTCGTCCCCGCGCTCCGCGATGGCCTTGCAACGGACCGCGCAATCGCCGCCCCCGACCAACTCGATCTCGACATCGAGCCCCGCGTCCTTCAGCGCCCTGGCAACCTTGTCGCCGATCTTCGGGTCGGCCGCGACGGCGCCGCCGCCACGGTTCAGCAAAACAACAATAGGACGCTTCATGCGGGCGCTAACGCGTCAGTCGTCCTTTCCGGTGCACTCCCCGATGCGCTTGGCATCGACGTGCATCTTCATCGTCATGCCTTTCTGCGGTCCGGAGCCGCTGCTGTTCATGTCGAGCGAGTAGCTGGTCGGCGTGTAGCTTCCGGCCATGTTGGTGGTCTGGGTGAGGTTCTCCTCGCGGCACACCATCTGGATGTCGATCTTGCCCCCGCCCATGGTGAAATGATCGTAGCGGCACGACTTGTCGGCGCCGAAGAAGTCCTCCTTCGGCTTCTTAACGTCCTCGGGCTTGATGCAGTGGCGGTTCGAATCGTTGCGATGCTTCGCCAGTTCCTGCTTCATCCTGTCGGCATATTGCGGCGGAATCCCGGGCACGTTCATCTCAAGCACCGAGACCTTCGATTCCCACAGCCCCGGCTGGACCATCGTGTTGCCGGTCGTTGCGATCGACTGCTGCACCGCTGTCGAGACCTGGTTGCCGCTCGCATTGTGCAGGTCGACCTCGGGCCCCTTGTTGCACGCCGCGAGAGTCAGGATCGACGCGGCGACGCAGATCACAGGTTTCATCATCAAGCCCCCTCTGATTGGAAGGGCGGACCATAAGGCCGACGCAGGAAGGTTGCCAGCAAAGGCCGCGCCTCAGTTGATTTGCTGATGGTTGGCACGCACCTGCTCGGTCAGGCTGTTTGCCGATGATGTACCGACGTGCCCTTATCGCGCTGTGCCTGGCGCTGGTTGGCTTCTCCACCCTGGCACCCGGGCCCGTCCGCGCCGCGACGGCCGCCGAACTCAACGCGAACGGCCAGGCGGCGCTAAACCGCCTCTATTCGCAATCCGAGCGCGCACGACGGTATGGCCGCGATGCGCGCGCGATCCTGGTCTTCCCCAAGATCGTCAAGGCCGGCTTCATGATCGGCGGCCAGGGCGGAGAGGGTGTCCTCTTCATGGGCGGAAAGCCGGCCGGCTATTATAAGATCGCCGCCGCTTCGTTCGGCTTCCAGGCCGGCGGGCAGTCGTTCAGCTACGCCTTGTTCCTGATGAATGACGCCGCGCTCAGATATCTTCGCAAGAGCGACGGATGGGCGATCGGTTCGGGGCCGAGCGTGGTCGTGGTCGACAAGGGCGTCGCCAAGAGCACGACGTCAACCACCATCGCCAAGGACGTCTATGCCTTTCCTTTCGGCCAGAAGGGCCTGATGGGCGGCCTCGGGCTCGAGGGATCGAAGATCACGCCGATCAGCAAATAGTCAGGCGGCCGCCCGCGCGAATTGCCGTGCGGCGCCCGCCGCCCCATATCGCCGGTGATGGCGATTCAGATCCGCACCAGCCTCGCAGAACCGGACACGGCCGAGACATACGTTCCGCATCGTCCCGCTCGCCCGGACAAGGCCGAGGGGGGCAAGCCCTTCAAGCTGGTTGCCGATTATCAACCGGCCGGCGACCAACCGACCGCGATCCGGGAATTGGTCGAGGGCATCGCCGAGAATGGCGAGGCGAGCCAGGTCCTGCTGGGCGTCACCGGGTCCGGCAAGACCTTCACCATGGCCAAGGTCATCGAGACGCTGCAGCGTCCGGCCCTTGTGATCGCCCCGAACAAGATCCTCGCCGCCCAGCTCTACGGCGAGTTCAAGAGCTTCTTCCCCGACAATGCGGTCGAGTACTTCGTTTCGTACTACGACTACTACCAGCCCGAAGCCTACGTTCCGCGCACCGACACCTACATCGAGAAGGAAAGCTCCGTGAACGAGGCGATCGACCGGATGCGCCACTCGGCGACGCGGTCGCTGCTGGAGCGCGACGACGTGATCATCGTCGCGTCGGTCAGCTGCCTCTACGGCATCGGCTCGGTCGAGACCTATTCGGCGATGACCTTCGACCTGAAAAAGGGGAAGGTCGAGGACCAGCGCGAGGTGATCCGCAAGCTCGTCGCGCTGCAATACCGGCGCAACGACCAGGCCTTCGCGCGCGGCAATTTCCGGGTGCGCGGCGACAGCCTCGAGATCTTCCCGTCGCACTATGAAGACATGGCGTGGCGGGTCAGCTTCTTCGGCGACGAGGTCGAGGAAATCAGCGAGTTCGACCCGCTGACCGGCAAGACCATCGCGTCTCTCGACAGCATCCGCGTCTATGCCAACTCACACTATGTGACGCCTGGCCCGACGCTGAAGCAGGCGATGGAGGCGATCAAGCACGAGCTTGCCGAGCGGCTGAAGGAGCTGACCGCCGAGGGGCGCCTGCTCGAAGCGCAGCGGCTCGAGCAGCGGACCAATTTCGACCTCGAGATGATCGCCGCGACCGGCTCCTGTGCGGGCATCGAGAATTACTCGCGCTTCCTCACCGGCCGGCTGCCCGGAGAGCCGCCGCCGACCCTGTTTGAATATCTCCCCGACAACGCCTTGCTGTTCATCGACGAAAGCCACCAGACCGTGCCGCAGATCGGCGCGATGGCGCGGGGCGACCACCGGCGGAAGATCACGCTCGCAGAATATGGCTTCCGCCTGCCGAGCTGCATCGACAACCGTCCGCTGCGCTTCAACGAATGGGATGCGATGCGGCCGCAGTCGGTGTTCGTCTCGGCGACGCCCGGGCCGTGGGAGATGAACGAGACCGGCGGCGTCTTCTCCGAGCAGGTGATCCGGCCGACCGGGCTGATCGACCCGCCGGTCGAGATCAAGCCGGTCGAGGACCAGGTCGACGACCTCGTCAACGAGGCCAGGCTGACTGCGAAGAAGGGGTACCGGACGCTGGTCACCACGCTGACCAAGCGCATGGCCGAAGACCTCACCGAATATCTCCACGAGGCCGGCCTCAAGGTCCGCTACATGCACTCGGACGTCGAGACGCTGGAGCGCATCGAGCTGATCCGCGAGCTGAGGCTTGGGGTCTATGACGTGCTCGTGGGCATCAACCTGCTGCGCGAGGGACTCGACATTCCCGAATGCGGGCTCGTCGCGATCCTCGACGCCGACAAGGAAGGCTTCCTCCGGTCGGAGACCTCGCTGATCCAGACGATCGGCCGCGCCGCGCGCAACGTCGAGGGCCGCGTGATCCTCTACGCCGACACCGTCACTGGCTCGATGGAGCGCGCGCTCGCCGAGACCAACCGCCGGCGCGAGAAACAGCTGGAATATAATGCCGAGCACGGCATCACGCCGGAGAGCATCAAGCGCCAGATCCACGACCTGCTGGCCGACGTGACGCAGCGCGACGGAGTCGTGGTCGACACCGGGGACGAGGAGCGCCCGCATCTCGTCGGCCACAACCTCAAGGCCTATATCGGCGACCTCGAGGAGCGGATGCGCAAGGCTGCCGCCGACCTAGAGTTCGAGGAAGCGGCGAGACTCCGCGACGAGATCCGCCGGCTGGAGGAAGACGATCTCGGCATCCGGCACGATCAGCGCGTCGCGCCGCGCCCGCTCGGCAATTCGACCGAGGGCAAGCCCGGCACGCGCAAGGGCCGGTTCGGCAAGCAGCAGCGGACGCGCTTCGGCGGCCGCCGCGGCTAGCTCAGCTCAGCACGCCCTTCTTCTCCATCGCCCGCGCGTAAAGGAACAGGCCTACGGCGACGATGATGATCACGTAGGGCATGGCTGCATTCATGCCTTTATGCATGTCCGCGATCGGCGCCGGATTCATCAGCTGGTAGCCAATGCCGAGCACTGCGCCCAACATCGAAACGCCGAGCGCGATGACTGCCCAACGGTGGCGGGCGAGAAGCAGGGCCGAACCTAGCAGGCCGCCCCAGACTCCGAACGCCCAAAGCGCAGTTTCCCACGCCGGAAGCCCGTTCATGTAGGCCATGATCGCGGCGCTGTCGGCGCCCGGCATCATCGATTCGATGTACGCGGCGCCCTTGGTTTGGGTCATGAAATAATCGTAGCATCCAAAGCCGTTCCACAGCAGCGACAGGATGCCGACGATCCACAGATGGACCGGCGTATTGGATTGCGCGCGGGTTGCCATTGGATTTCCCCTCCGTTGCAACGGCCGCTTGCCGCGGCCCTGACGGATCAGGCGCCCAAGCCTCGAAACTGTCAACGGCTGTTGGGCAAGTGCCTCAGGCGACGGCGATTTCCTGCTTCAGCAAATTGCCCAGCGCCTTCGCCAGCGCCTCCAGCTCATAGGGCTTCTGCAGGACGGGGAACCCGTGGCTTCCGCCGACCTCCTCGCTGTAGCCGGTGGTGAGCAGAATCGGCAGCTCCGGAAATCGGTCGCGGACCTTGCGAGCAAGCTCGATGCCGCTGATCCCGCCGGGCATCACGATGTCGGAGAAGATCAGCTTCGGACGCTCGCCGCCGGCAAGCTGTTCGAGCGCTTCCTTGGCGCTGTGCGTGACAACGCCCTCGAAGCCGAGCTCGCCAAGCATCCCCGCGGCCAGCTCGGCAAGCAAGGCGTCGTCTTCGACGATCAGCACGCGGCCCCTGGCCTGCTTGCCGTTTACGCCGTGCTCTCCGCTGGTCGGGCCGCGGCTGGCCGGTAGGAAGAGGGTGAAGCTCGCACCCTTGCCGGGCTTGGATTCGACCGCGATTCCGCCGCCAATCTGCTTGGCGAAGCCGAACACCTGACTGAGGCCGAGGCCGGTGCCCTCGCCATAGCCCTTGGTGGTGAAGAACGGTTCGAACACCCGCTCCATCACTTCCGGCGCCATGCCCATTCCGGTGTCGGACACCTTCAGCGCGACATGCTCGCCCCTCAGCCCGTCAGGCTCGCCCTCGAGCACCACGTTGTGCGCGCTGATCTTGAGCTGGCCGCCGTCCTTCATCGCGTCGCGCGCATTGAAGGCGAGGTTGAGGAGCGCGAGCTCGAGGGCGCCGGCGTCCGCATCGACCGGCCAGAGCTGGTCCGAGATCTCTGTGACCAGCTCGATGTCGCTGCGAAGCGAAGGCCGGACCAACGTCGTGACGTCGCCGAAGAAGCTCTTGAGATCGATCTGCTTGATCTCGAGCTGCTGGGCGCGGGCGAAGGCGAGCAACTGCTTGGTGAGGCCCGCGCCGCGCTGCGCCGAGCCGCGCACGCCGTCGATCATCCGCTTGACCTTTTCAGGATCGTCGAGGTTCCTGAGCGCGAGCTCGCTGGCCCCCATGATCGCGGTCAGCAGATTGTTGAAGTCGTGCGCGAGGCCGCCGGTCAGCTGGCCCAGGGCCTCCATCTTCTGCGACCGGAACAATTGCTCGCGCGATTCCTCGAGCCGAAGCTGCGCCTCGCGCTTCTCGGTCATGTCGCGGGTGATCTTGGCGAAGCCGATCAGCTTGCCGTCCTCGTCCTTGATCGCGTCGATCACCACGCTGGCCCAGAAGCGCGTGCCGTCCTTGCGGACGCGCCAGCCTTCCGCTTCGTAGCGGCCGGTCGAACGCGCGGTCTCCAACGCGCGCTTGGGCACCCCCGCCTCGAAGTCCTCCGGCGTGTAGAAGCGGCTAAAGTGCTCACCGATGATGTCGTCGGGCGAATATCCCTTGATCCGCTGGGCGCCGGCGTTCCAGTTGGTCACCCGGCCCTCGGGGTCGAGCATGTAGATCGCGTAATCGGTCACGCCCTGGACGAGAATCCGGAAGGTGCGCTCGGCGTCGAGCAACGCCTGCTGGGCCGCGCGCTGCTCGGTCATGTCGCGGGTGATCTTGGCGAACCCGATCACTTCGCCGCTTTCGTCCTTGATCGCGTCGACCACCACGCTCGCCCAGAAGCGGGCGCCGTCCTTGCGGACGCGCCATCCCTCGCCTTCGAACTTGCCCTCGCTCCGGGCCGTTTCGAGCACCCTTGTCGGGACGCCCGCCTTGCGGTCCTCGGGCGTGTAGAAGGTCGAAAAGTGCTTGCCGACGATCTCCTCGGCCCGGAAGCCCTTGATCCGCTCGGCCCCCGCGTTCCAGCTCGTCACGAACCCATTGGGGTCGAGCAGGTAGATCGCATAGTCGAGGATCGACTGGACGAGCAGCCGGAACGGATCGTCAGAAATCGCTGCGCTTGCTAACTTCAAATTGCCGGCCAAGCCCCGCCGCTCCTTCTCAGCCGTACACCGGCGCCAAACGCACAACCCGCGATGTGCCTAGTGGTTGCAAGGATTACAGCAGTTTTACCATATTGCCTCTTCCCGAGTTGCCTGTGGGCTTCGGCTGCAGCGACGCGATCTGGCTAAAGAACTTTCCTACACATAACCCACTTGGTTATTACGTCCCGACTCGGACGGAGGCTTCAATGGACGATGTGGATGTGAACGGACTGATCGACGCACTGATCGATCGCGAAGGAGGCTATGCCGATCATCCGGCTGACAAGGGCGGGCCCACCTGTTTCGGAATCACCCAGGCGGTGGCACGGGCGCATGGCTATGCCGGCCCGATGCGGCAGCTGCCGCAGACCGAGGCCGTCGCGATCTACCGCCGGCTTTACTGGCAGAGGCCGCGGCTCGGCGAGATCGCCCAGCGCAGCCCGCGGCTCGCGGCCGAGCTGTTCGACACGGGCGTCAACATGGGCCCTGCGGTCGCGGTCACCTTTCTCCAGCGTGCGCTCACGGCGCTCAACCGCGGCGGCAAGGATTATGCTGACCTGACACCTGACGGGCGCGTCGGCCCGGCGACGCTCGGCGCGCTCGATACCTTCCTTCGTGTCCGGGGCCAAAGCAGTGGCGAGACGGTGCTGTTGCGCGCACTCGAGGCCCTGCAGGGGGAGCGCTATCTTCGGCTGGCGGAGCGCCGGCCAGCCAACGAGGCATTTCTCTACGGCTGGCTGGCGAACCGAATTGGTGAACGCTGACTCACGCGCACGCGTTGAGGGCACAACTTTGACAACTTCCAACCTGGGGATTGCGATGAATCGACTCCCGCCGCCCGGCACCTTCGCCGAGGGCCAGCGTTACATCTACGGTCTGCTCGCGTCCGCTGCGGGCATGTTCTGCGGCGCGGCCGCCGGCGGCATGGTCGCGCTGCTTATGTGGGGCGGCTGGAGCCCGGCCGAGCAGCACGGCATCGTCACGATTTTTGGCTGGGCGCTCGGCGGCTTCATCGCAGCGATGATCGTGGTGATCATTGGCTTGCTCGCCGGCGGGCCGGTCGGGCGCTTCAAGATGACCGCAAGCCGCGACGGCGCGTCGGTCGAGGCCGACCGCGAATGATCCTGCGTTTCCTCAACTGGCAGGGCATCGCCGGGATTGGCGCAAGCCTCGCGCTCGCCGCGCTGCTTCTGGTGCAGCGCATCGAAACGCGCCACTGGAGAAAGCAGAGCGCGTCGTTCGAGCAGCTCTACCGCCGGGAGCAGTCGGCGTTCGCCGCGACGGTCGCCGACTATCGATCCACTGCCGCAAAGGCCGCCGCTGCCGACCAGGCCAATCTGCGCCGCGTCACAGCCCTGCAGAACGCAATCACCGAAAGGACCAGTCATGATTTCGAAGCACGCCTTGCCGCTGCTCGCGCTGACGCTCTCCGCCTGCGCGGCGCAGCCGAAGCCGATTCCGGTACTCGCGCAAACTCACCAGTGCCCGGCTTATCCACTGCCGCCGGAAGCTTTGCTGAAGACCCCGGCAAAGACCGACTTCCTGCATCCGACGCGCTGACCGCGACCGAGCAGGCGATCCAGCTCGACGAGCTGATCAAATGGGTCCGGCTGCAGGCCAAGGTTGACAACAACCCGTCATCTGTAGCGAGTCCTGCGGGCGACTAATCGCCGGGGGATCCGATGAGTCCAGGCCGCCTCAATGCGCTGACCGACGGCGTCGTCGCGATCGTGATGACGATCATGGTGCTCGAGCTGAAGTTCCCTGCCGAGCCAAACCTCGCGGCGGTCATGGCGGTCATGCCGCTGCTCGCCGCCTACCTGCTCGCCTTCGTCAACGTAGCGATATTCTGGAACAATCATCACCACATGATGCAGTCGGCCCACAAGGTCACGGGTGGCGTCCTGTGGGCCAATCATGCGCTCCTGTTCTGCCTGACCTTGTTCCCACTGATGATTCGCTGGATCGATGATGCAGGGCTGGCGCCCTGGCCGCTCGCGTCGTTCGGCGTCGTGCTGGTTGGCTCGGCAGTCGCGTATCAACAGCTCGAAAAAGCGCTCATCCGGGCCGAGGGCGATGGTTCGGTCATCAAGCGTGCAGTGGGCGGCGGCGGCAAGGAGTGGCTCAGCTTCATCTTGTACGTGGTCGCCATACCGGGCGCCTTCGTCTCGCCCTACATTTCCGTCGCCTGCTATGTCGCGGTCTCGGTGATCTGGCTCGTGCCCGATCGCCGGTTCGAGCGCGAGCTGTTCGAGCGGGTCGACCGGTGACCACGTCGCGGCTCACTTCCTTCACCGACGGCGTGATCGCCGTGATCATCACGATCATGGTGCTAGAGCTTCCCGTGCCGAAGGCGCCGGGCATGACCGCGCTCCAGCCGCTGACCATTCTGTTCGTGGTTTACGCGCTTTCGTTCGTGAAGGTCGGCATCTACTGGTCCCAGCATCACAACGTGCTGCAGGCCGCGAAGCGGGTCAGCGGTCAGGTGTTGCTCGCGAACCTCTTCTTCCTGTTCTGGCTGAGCCTGATTCCGTTCGTCGTTCGGTGGGTCGGCGAGGCAGGAATCACGCGCGACACGGTGATTGCGTTCGGCTCGATCATGCTGCTTTGCACCCTCTCCTTCGCGCTCCTGCTCGCAGCACTGCTCGAGGCCAATGACGACGACGCGCCGATTTCGCGGGCGGGGCGACGCGGCCACAAGGGCCAGATTACCATCTTCGCTTATGTGCTGGCGATCGGGAGCGCCTTCCTTTGGCCTTATGTCGCGGTGGCGATCTACATCGCCGTCGCCTGCATGTGGCTGGTTCCCGACAAGAGGTTCGAGAGCCTGATCGACTAGCGCTGCTTGCAAGGGCGAAGCGCGCCACCCACCTCACTTTTCAAAGGAGAAGACTTTGGAAAGTTGGCACGGAACAACCATCCTGGGCGTCAAAAAAGGCGGGAAAACCGTGATCGCCGGAGACGGGCAGGTGTCGATGGGCAACACCGTGATGAAGCCCAATGCAAAGAAGGTGCGGCGGATCGGCGATGGCAAGGTGATCGGCGGCTTCGCCGGCGCGACCGCAGACGCCTTCACCTTGTTCGAGCGGCTGGAAAAGAAGCTCGAGCAATATAACGGCCAGCTGCTGCGCGCGGCGGTGGAGCTCGCCAAGGACTGGCGCACCGACAAGTATCTGCGCAACCTCGAAGCGCTGATGATCGTCGCCGATGCCGAGCAGATGCTGATCCTCACCGGCAACGGGGACGTGCTCGAGCCTGAGGGCGGCATCGCGGCGATCGGGTCGGGCGGCAATTACGCGCTGTCCGCCGCCAAGGCGCTCGCCGATTACGAGCAGGATCCCGAAGTGCTCGCCCGCCGCGCCATGCAGATTGCCTCGGAAGTTTGCGTCTTCACCAACGACCGGCTGACCATCGAGACGATTGAAGGCTGACGCGAAGCCGGTAGGCTGGGCGAATGCTGCTCGACCGCCGAAACTTTGCCGCCGGCTCGCTCACGCTTCTCGCCGGCTGCACGACGGTCGGGGGCCCGCGGCGCTATTCGGACTGCACGCCGCTGGTCCCGGTGAAGGCGGACGCTGGCCGGATAATCCGCACGGTCGCTGGACTGCGGCCATATCGCGAATCGGGTTTCGTGGTCCGCCGCGACCAGCTTGGCGACAAGGCTTTGGTCCATAATTACGGGCATGGCGGGGGCGGCATCACCCTCAGCTGGGGGACGGCGCGGCTCGCGGCCGACCTTGGCCTTCCCGGGCACAGCGGACCGGTCGCCGTGATCGGATCGGGCGCCGTCGGCCTTACCACCGCGCGGCTGGTCCAGGAGGCAGGTTTCTCGGTCACCATCTATGCAAAGGCCCTGCCGCCCAACACGACGTCCAACGTCGCCGGCGGGCAGATCGAAACGGCCTATCTTCACAAGGAGGAAGCGGTCACTCCGGAATGGCGTCGGCAGCTGTTGGCGGCGATGGATTACAGCTGGCGCCGCTGGCAAATCATGGTCGGCGATGAATATGGCGTGCGTTGGCTGACGACCTATGAGGAAACGCAGCTCAACAGCTCCTCGCCGATGGACGCATATTATCCGGCAACCAAGGTGCTGTCCCGGGCAGAGCATCCATTCCCGCTCGACAATGTGGTCCGCTTCGAGACCATGTATGTCGAGACCGGCCATTTCCTTCGCCAGGCGATGCGCGACTTCCAGATTGCGGGCGGGAAATTCGCCATTCGCAGCTTCGCGACGCCGCAGGATGTTGCGGCTCTATCCGAATCTCTGGTGTTCAATTGCACCGGTCTCGGATCGCGAGAGCTGTTTGGCGACCAGGACCTGCATCCACTCAAAGGGCAGTTGGCGATCCTGCTTCCGCAGCCCGAGGTTCGCTATGCGCTGAGTGGCGGGCCCGGCTACATGTTTCCGCGGCCTGACGGGATCATCCTCGGCGGCACCGCCGAGCGCGATAATTTCGATCCCAACCCCGATCCGGCGACGATCGCGAGGCTGGTCGCGCGGCACAAGCGCTTCTTCGACGGCTTCCGCTGCACTGCTTGAAGTGGCTGCCGCCCGCTCCGACATTGCGGAAACGATGAACTATCACACCACTTTTCCCCAGGGCGGGGAGCAAGCCGAAGTGCTGAAAGACAAGCTTACACCCAAGGCGATCGTAGCCGCGCTCAACGAGCATATTGTCGGCCAGGACGACGCGAAGAAGGCGGTCGCCGTCGCACTTCGCAACCGCTGGCGACGGCAACAGCTCTCGCCCGAGCTGCGCGACGAAGTGACGCCGAAGAACATCCTGATGATCGGCCCGACGGGCTGCGGCAAGACCGAGATCAGCCGCCGCCTCGCGAAGCTCGCCGACGCGCCGTTCGTGAAGGTCGAGGCGACCAAGTTCACCGAGGTCGGCTATGTCGGTCGCGACGTCGAGCAGATCGCCCGCGACCTCGTCGAGGAAGCGGTCCGGTTGGAGCGTGACCGTCGCCGCGCCAAGGTCCGCGCGGCGGCCGAGGAAGCGGCGATGGACAAGCTGCTGGACGCGCTGACTGGCAAGGGCTCGAGCGAGGCGACCCGGCAGAGCTTCCGCCAGCGGTTCGCCGACGGCAGCCTCGACCAGGCGGAGGTGGAGATCGAGGTCGACGAGGCACCGAACATGCCATTCGAGATTCCCGGCATGGGCGCGCAGGTGTTCGACCTGAAGTCGATCATGGGCAAGGCGATGGGGCAGGGGCCGCGCAAGAAGCGCAAGCTCAAGGTGCCGGAAGCCTTTCAGCGCCTGACCGACGAGGAAGCCGACAAGAGGCTCGACCCCGACGACATCAACCGCTCGGCGCTCGCCGATGCGGAAGCCAATGGCATCGTCTTCATTGACGAGATCGACAAGATCGCGGTTTCGGACGTGCGCGGCGGCTCAGTCAGCCGGGAAGGCGTCCAGCGCGACCTGCTGCCCCTGATCGAGGGGACGACGGTCGCGACCAAGTACGGACCGCTGAAGACTGACCATATCCTGTTCATCGCCTCGGGCGCGTTCCATATCGCGAAGCCCGCTGACCTGCTGCCCGAGCTTCAGGGGCGGCTGCCGATCCGGGTCGAACTGAAGGCGCTGACGCAAGAGGATTTCGTCCGCATCCTGTCGGCGACGCGCGCCAGCCTCACCGAGCAGTACCAGGCGCTGCTCGGCACCGAGGGCGTCACGGTCAGCTTCGCCGAAGACGGGATCGAGGCGCTCGCCCGGATCGCCGCCGAGGTAAACGAAGCGGTCGAGAACATCGGCGCGCGCCGGCTCCAGACGGTCATGGAGAAATTGCTCGAGGACGTGAGCTTCGACGCGGAGGACCGCCGCGGCGAGAAGCTCGTGGTCGATGCCGCCTTCGTCGACAAGCAGCTTAGCGGTATTGCCCGGAACGCCGACCTCAGCCGCTACGTGCTCTAAAGAAGCTCCAGCCAGTTCTGCCTGCGGTACCTCCACACGAGCCCTTGGGCGAACGGCGACCATGCGCTGGTCTTGACGCCCGCGAGGCGCAGCCGTCCCGCCGCCCAGCTGTTGCAGGTCCTGAACGCGCTGGCCCGTCCCGTCGCGCGATAGAAGGCATCGGACGGACCGTAGCCGGGATGATGGATGTGCTGCGGCCGGCCGCGCGCATCGAGCACGAAATCGGCGCGGACCGCCGCCCACAGCCGGCGATATTCGTCGGGCCGCAGCCGGATCTCGCGCACGGCATAGGCCGGACTTGGGATATATTCGACGTGCATCACCCGCTTGCCGCCGGCGAGTGCCGACCAGATCGTCCGCGGCGTGATGTCCCACCACGTCGGCGTGTTGAGATAGACGCGCTCCTCGCCCGCACCGAACGCGATGAAGCTGGCGTTAGGGTCGATCCTGGTGAAATCGCCAACCGGGACAAACCGCGTCCAGTCGAGGCCCTGGGCGCGGATCGGCATCAGGATGTCGACGTGGATGCCGTTGTCGGCAAGATAGATGGTGGTGCCTTCGGCGGGCTCGGCCCAGCCGCGGTTGACCGGGACCAGCGACCCGATCACCGCCGCGACGAGATACGCAGCCGGCACGGCGAGAAGCAGTGCCAACGACCGGGCAAGCCACTTTCCCGCCTTGGTTTTTCCTCGTCGCCGAGCCACTTGGCGCCCTCCCGCCTTGCCTTGTCGGATAGCCCTGCCTAGATGCCGCGGCCAGGTCGGGGCGTAGCGCAGCCTGGTAGCGCATCACACTGGGGGTGTGGAGGTCGCTGGTTCGAATCCAGTCGCCCCGACCAGCCTTGTCATGGACCGTCCGCGGGGCGGTCGTTAGGACAAGGCTGCTAATCACAGAAAGTCGCGACTTCAGATGTCCAGCCAACCGATGTTGATGATGATGCAGGCCGCTCCCGCGGGCCAGCCGGGCGGGGTTAGCGCCGCCCTGATCCAGTTCTTTCCCTTCATCGCCATCTTCGTGATCTTCTATTTCCTGATGATCCGGCCCCAGCAGCGGCGCGTGAAGGAGCACCAGGCCTCGATCATGGCGGTCAAGAAGGGCGACGACGTGATCACCGGCGGCGGCATTCGCGGCCGGGTCACCAAGGTCGGCGACGACGAGGCCGAGGTCGAGATCGCGCAGGGCGTGAAGATCCGGGTGATCAAGTCGACCATCAGCCAGGTCCTCAGCCCGAACGCCAAGCCGGCGAACGACTGATGCTCGAATTCCCGAAGTGGAAGGTGTGGCTGGTTTCGCTCGTCGTCGCGGCGGGCGTGCTGCTGTCGATCCCAAGCCTGATCGCCGGAACGCCCTATGCGAGCGCGTGGCCGAAGTGGCTTCCGCACTACAAGATCAACCTCGGCCTGGACCTTGCGGGCGGCAGCCACCTGCTGCTCGAGGCGGACGCTCAGGATGCGCTGAAGCAGCGGCTGCAGGCCAAGGAGGACGAGGTCGCGACCGAACTTCGCCGTGACCCGCGGATCGACGTCGGCGACATCTCGACCGCGGGTGGGCGGCTGTCATTTCTGGTGCGAGATCCGACCAAGGTCGATGCGGCGGTGGAGCGGATGCGGCGCCTGAGCCAGCCGCTTCAGCTTACCGGCAACCGCGACTGGGACGTGCAGGTCGTCGATTCGACCCGCATCGTCCTTACGCCGACGCCCGCCGGCACGAACCAGGCCCTCAAGGACGCAATGGGAGTCGCGCGCGACGTCGTCCGCCGGCGCATCGATCCGGGCGGCACCAAGGAGATCACGGTTGTCACCGAGGGCGGCAACCGGATCCTCGTCGAGGTTCCCGGCGTCGAGGATCCCGAGGAGCTGAAGAAGCTGATCGGCCAGACCGCGCGACTGGAGTTCAAGCTGGTCGACCTGTCGGCCGATCCGACGCAAGTCCAGCAGGGCCGCGCTCCGCCGGGCAGCCAGGTGCTGCCGATGGCCGACGGAAGCGGGTTCATGGCGGTCAAGCGCCGGGTCATGGTCTCCGGCGACCAGCTGACTAGCGCATCGCAGTCTTTCGACTCCCAGACCGGCGCGCCCGACATTCAGATCAAATTCAACACCGCGGGCGCACGCCGCTTCGGCCGGGCGACGCAGGAGAATGTCGGCAAGCCGTTCGCGATCATCCTCGACGACAAGATCCTGTCGGCGCCGAACATCAATGAGCCGATTCTTGGCGGCAACGCGCAGATCAGCGGCAATTTCACCGTGCAGAGCGCGCACGATCTCGCCGTCAGCCTCGCCTCGGGCAAGCTACCGGTGAAGCTCAACGTGATCGAGGAGCGGACGGTCAGCGCCGAGCTCGGCCAGGATTCAATTCACAAGGGCGCGATCGCCTCGATCGTCTCCGTCCTCGCGGTGATCGTCTTCATGCTCGTGACCTACGGGCGGTTCGGCGTCTATGCGAACATCGCGCTGGTCGTGAACGCCTTCCTGATCCTCGGGATCATGGCGATGTTCAACGCGACCCTCACGCTTCCGGGCATCGCCGGCTTCATCCTGACGATCGGCGCGGCGGTCGACGCCAACGTGCTGATCAACGAGCGAATCCGCGAAGAGATACGCCGCGGACGACGACTCATCGATGCGGTCGAAACCGGCTATCACGAAGCGTTCCGGGCGATCTTCGACGCAAACGTCACGCACGTGATCTCGGCGGCGATCATGGCCTATTTCGGCTCCGGCCCCGTGCGGGGGTTCGCCGTCGTGCTGATGATCGGCGTCGTCACGTCGGTGTTTACCGCCGTCTATTTCACTCGAATGCTGGTCGCGCTGTGGATCCGCCGCACCCGTCCGCGCGAACTGCACATATAGGCCGCAAACTCCATGAAGCTCCTCAAGCTCGTCCCCGACCACACGAACCTCGACTTCATGCGCTGGCGCAATCTTGCGCTGGTGCTGTCGCTGATTGCCACCGTCGCCTCGATTGCCTTCACCGCCTATCGCGGCCTCAACCTCGGCATCGACTTCATCGGTGGCCAGGTCATCCGGGTCGAGTTCCAGCAACCGGTCAAGATCGACGACTTGCGCACCCGCGTCGCCCGGCTCGGAGTCGGCGAGGCCAGCATCCAGGCGCTGGGCAACGACCGCACCTATCAGGTCCGCCTGCCCAAGCCGGAGGGTCCCGAGGCGGCGTCCAACCAGGTCGTCTCGAAGCTCCGCGCAGCACTTCCTCAGGCCTATCCCGGCGCCCGCGTCGATGCCGGCGAATCGGTTTCCGGCAAGGTCAGCGAGGAGTTGGCGCAGGACAGCGCGATGGCCATCGGCCTCGCGATGCTGGGCATCGCCATCTACATCTGGTTTCGCTTCGAATGGCAGTTCGGCGTCGGTGCGCTGGTCACCCTGGCGCACGACGTTGCGATGACCCTGGGCTTCTTCGCATTCACCCGGCTGCAGGTCGACCTCAACGTTGTCGCCGCCTTCCTGACCATTGTCGGCTATTCGCTGAACGACACAGTGGTGATCTACGACCGGGTCCGGGAGAACCTGCGCAAGTATCGCAAGATGGCGATCCTGCCGCTGCTCAACCTTTCACTGAACGAGACGCTGGCGCGGACCGTCGTGACCTCGCTGACCGTGCTGCTCGCGCTCGGCATTCTGATGCTGATCGGTCCGCAGGTGATCTTCGGCCTGGCGATCGCCATTTTCCTGGGGGTGCTGATCGGCACCTATTCGTCGATCTATATCTCGGTCCCGATGCTGGTGTGGCTGGGCGTCCAGCCAGACTCCTTCCTCAAGACCGACGAGAAGGACGAAGCCGAGCCGCAGACCGCCTGAAGTCGATTTCAGCCGTTCATCCTGGCCCAAGCTTTCTCCGTCCATGCCCTGCTTGGCCTCCCTCCGAGCGCACGCTAATGAGGTTTTCATGCTGAAGCTTTCCCGTCCTGTCGCACTGCTCCTCACCGGCGCCGCGGTCCTGCCGCTGGTCGGCTGCGCGCACGGCAAGGGCAAGACCGACACGGCCTATGTCGCACGCGACGTGAGCTCGCTCTACACGGCTGCCAAGCGCTCGATGGACCGCAGCGACTATGAGCAGGCGGCGAAGCTGTTCGACGAGGTCGAGCGCCAGCACCCCTATTCGGTCTGGGCCCGCCGCGCCCAGCTGATGAGCGCGTTCAATTACTACCTTGCCCGCAAATATACCGACGCCGTCAGCTCCGCGCAGCGCTTCGTGACGATCCATCCCGGCAACGCCGAGGCGCCCTACGCCCAGTATCTGATCGGCATGAGCTATTATCAGCAGATCGACGACGTCAATCGCGACCAGACCAATACGCAGCAGGCCGCAGACGCGTTCAACGACCTGATTCGCCGCTATCCCGACACGCGCTACGCGGCGGATGCGCGGATCAAGCTCGACCTGATCAAGGACCATCTCGCCGGCAAGGAGATGGAGATCGGCCGCTTCTACCAGCGCTCGGGGCAGTGGCTGGCGGCGACCTATCGCTTCCGCAGCGTGGTCGACCAGTACCAGACCACGAGCGGGACTCCCGAGGCGCTCGAGCGGCTGGTCGAATGCTATCTCGCGCTGGGCATGCCCGAGGAAGCGCAGAAGGCTGGCGCCGTGCTGGGCCGCAACTACCCCGAATCCTATTGGTACGCTCAATCGCTGCGGCTGCTCGGGCGCGAGAACCGGCAGGTCCAGCGGCGGACCGCCTCGCGCAAGTGAGGCCAAGGCGGGCGCCATGCTGAGGCAGCTCGCCGTCAATAATGTCGTGCTGGTCGAGCGGCTCGAACTCGAGTTCGAGCCGGGGCTCGGCGTGCTCACCGGCGAAACCGGCGCGGGGAAGTCCATCCTGCTCGATGCCCTGGGCCTAGCGCTAGGCGCTCGGGCCGACACCGCGCTCGTCAGGGCGGGCCAGGACTGGGCGTCGGTTTCGGCGGAAATCGCCCTTCCGGCTACGCATCCCGCGCTGGCGCTCCTCGCCGAGCAAGGCATCGAGCCGGAGCCAGGCGAGGCGCTCATCGTCCGCCGGACGCTGAAGAGCGACGGCGGCAGCCGGGCCTTCATCGGCAGTGCCAGCGTCCCGGCGGGAATGCTCCGCGAGGTCGGCAGCCAAGCGGTCGAGATCCATGGCCAGCACGATGACCGCGGGCTGCTGAACCCGAAGGGCCATCGGGCGTTGCTCGATGCATTCGGGAAGATCGATGTCGCGGCGGTCGAGCGTGCGTGGGCCGAGGTCACGCGGATCGAGGCCGAGCTGATGGAGGCGCGGTCGGCTGCAGCGGCCGCCGAGCGCGACCGCGAATGGCTCGAGCACGCCTGCACCGAGATCGAGGCGCTCGCGCCCGAGGAGGGCGAGGAGACCCGCCTTACCGAGGAGCGCGCGGCGATGCAGGCCGGCCTCAGGGCCGGGGAATCGCTGACCGGGATCGACGAATTGATTGGTGGGTCGGACGGCGCGCTCACGCAATTGCGGCTAGTCGCGCGGCGCATCGAGCGTGGGGCCGCCGACCATCCCTTGCTCGCCGAGGCATTGGCGGCGCTCGATCGCGCGCTGATCGAGGCGAGCGAGGCCGAGGACAAGATAGCGCGTGCCGCGGATGCCATGGCTTTCGACCCCGCGCGGCTGGAACAGGCCGAGACCCGGCTGTTCGACATTCGCGGTCTTGCCCGCAAGCACCGCGTTGAGCCCGACCAGCTCGCCGCGCTGGGCATCGAGATGCGCGGCCAGCTGGCGGCGATCCAGGCGGGCGGCGAACGCATCGCAGAGCTCGATGCGGAGCTGGTCGCGGCGCGCGAGGCCTATTCAGCGTCGGCTTCGACGCTGAGCGAGCGTCGCCATGCCGCGGCCGTTCGGCTCGACGCTGCGGTAGCCGGGGAGCTCGCCCCATTGAAGCTCGACGCCGCCCGGTTCCGCACCGCCATCGCGGCGAGCGAGCCCGGTCCTGCTGGCACGGACCGGGTCGAGTTCGAAGTCTCGACCAACCCCGGCGCGCCGTTCGGACCGCTGACCCGCATTGCCTCGGGCGGCGAGCTGTCGCGATTCATCCTGGTGCTGAAGGTCGCGCTAGCCGAGGCCGGCACTGCGGCGACGATGATCTTCGACGAGGTCGACCGAGGCGTCGGTGGCTCGGTCGCAAGCGCGATAGGCGAGCGCCTCGCCCGCCTGGCCGAGCAGAGCCAGGTGCTGGTCGTCACTCACTCGCCCCAGGTCGCGGCGCGCGCCTCGCACCACTACCGCATCGAAAAGAGCCACGGGCCCGACGGCACGCGGACGACGGTTCGACGGCTTTCGGCAGACGAGCGGCGCGAGGAGATTGCGCGGATGCTGTCGGGCACGTCGGTTACGGAGGAAGCGCGCGCACAAGCCTCGCGGCTGCTCGACGCCGCGTGACGGCCTACGTCGCCCTCTTGCGCGGCGTGAACCTCGGGAAGCGGCAGCTGAAGATGGCGGATTTGCGCCGACTCGCGACGGAGATCGGCCTCGACGACGCCACGACATATATCGCCAGCGGCAACCTGCTGTTCCGCAGCGGCAAGGGCGAACAAGCGCTAAAGTCGGCACTTGAGGCCGCGCTGGCGGAACATATGGGTGCCAAGGTCGGAGTCATGGTCCGCACCGCCGACCAGCTTTTCGGCGTGGTCGCGGCAAACCCGTTCGGCAAGGAAGCACCGAACCTCACCGTCGCGATCTTCCTGGATGCGGCGCCGGCCGGCGACGCAGCCAAAGCCGCGAAGAATGTCGACGGCGAGCGGATTGCGCTCGGAAAACGCGAAATCTACGTGCATTACCCGCGCGGCCAGGGCCAGTCGCGGCTCGCGATTCCCGCGGCTGCGCAAGGCACGGCCCGCAACATGAACACCGTGGCCAGGCTGGCCGAGTTGGTAAGAGAGAAAGCATGAGCAAGGACCGCGCAATCCCGCACAATTTCGAGGGCGAGGAGCTGGAGAGCGTCTTCGTCGGGAGGCGCGACGGCCAGGCACGTCCGACCGTCATCCTGATCCCGACCGTGATGGGCGTCTCCGACCTTGAGATCGGCTTCGGGCGGCAGCTGGTCGAGCTCGGCTACAACGCGCTGGTAGCGGACCTGTTCGGCAAGGAGTTCCGCGGAGCGCCCCGGGACACGATGTTCGGCGAGATGAAGCGGCTGGCGAACGACCGTCCGGCGCTCAGGCGCCGGCTGACCCATGTCCTCGACCTGGCCCATGGCCTGAACGAGGTCGCCGACAGGCAGATCGTCGTTGCCGGCTATTGCTTCGGAGGCATGTGCGCGCTCGACCTCGCGCGCAGTGGCGCCGACGTCGCGGCGGCCGTCAGTTTCCATGGCCTGTTCGACCCGCCGGGCATGCCGCCTGAGAAGATCAAGGCGAAGGTCGTCGCCTTCCACGGCTGGGACGACCCCATGGTCCCGCCGGACAAGGTGGTCGCGCTGGGTCAGGAGCTGACCGCGGCCGGCTGCGACTGGCAGATCCACGCCTACGGCAATGTCGCCCACGGCTTCACCAACCCGAACGCCGCCAAGCTTCAGATCGACGGCGTCGCCTATAATGCGCTCGCTGCCGAACGGTCGTGGACGAGCTTCATCAACCTGCTCGAGGAATTGTTTGGCTGAAACGCTTTCCGAGGCGGATGCCGCCAACCGGCTGATGCGGCTGGCGAAGGAGATCGCCCGGCACGACCGACTCTACCACGACCAGGACGCGCCGGAGATTTCCGACGCCGAATATGACGCGCTGGTCCGCGAGAACCGCGAGCTGGAGGCGCGTTTCCCCCAGCTGGTCCGACCGGATTCGCCGTCGAAGCGGCTTGGCGCGGCGCCTACGACCGGGCTCGCCAAGGTCACGCATGCGAGGCCGATGCTCAGCCTCGACAACGCCTTTTCCGACGAGGAGGTCTACGAGTTCGTCGCGCGGCTCCGCCGCTTCCTCAACCTGCCGCCGGACGAGCCGATCGCGATGACCGGCGAGCCCAAGATCGACGGCCTCTCCTGCTCGCTGCGCTATGAGCGCGGGCGGCTGGCACTCGGCGCGACGCGCGGCGACGGAATGGTCGGCGAGGATGTCACCGCGAACGTCCGGACCATCCATGACATTCCGCACGCCATCAGCGACGGCCCCGAGATCCTGGAAGTCCGCGGTGAAGTCTTCATGTCCAAGGCCGACTTTGAGTCGCTGAACGAGCGGCAGCGGGCGTCAGGCGGCAAGATCTTCGCCAACCCGCGCAACGCCGCCGCCGGCTCGCTTCGTCAGAAGGATCCAAGCGTCACCGCCGCGCGGCCGCTGCGCTTTCTCGCCCACGGCTGGGGCGAGATCAGCGAGCCGCTGGCGACCATGCAACTGCTGGCGATGAAGAAGATCCAGTCGCTTGGCTTTCCCGTCAGCGACCTCTTGAAGCGGTGCGAAACTGTCGAGGAAGCGCTCGCCCACTATCGCAAGATCGAACAGGCGCGGGCCGACCTTCCCTACGACATCGACGGCGTGGTGTATAAGGTCGCGCGGATCGATTGGCAGGATCGATTGGGCGTGGTGGGCCGCGCGCCGCGCTGGGGCCTCGCGCACAAATTCCCCGCCGAGAAAGCCGAGACGACGCTGGAGGCCATCGACATCCAGGTCGGCCGAACCGGCAAGCTGACCCCGGTAGGGCGGCTGAAGCCGGTCGGGGTCGGCGGCGTGATCGTCGCCAACGTCACGCTCCACAACCGCGACGAGATCGAGCGCCTCGGGCTTCGCATCGGCGACCGGGTCCGCATCCAGCGCGCCGGCGACGTCATTCCGCAGGTCGTCGAAAACCTTACCCGCAATGAGCCGCGGCCGCCCTATGTCTTCCCCGATCATTGCCCCGAATGCCAGTCGGAAGCCGTTGCGGAGGAAGGCGAGGTCGACGTCCGCTGCACCGGCGGCCTGATCTGCCCCGCGCAACGGTTCGAGCGGCTGCGGCATTTCGTGTCCCGCGGCGCGCTCGACATCGAAGGGCTGGGCGAGAAGAGCATCGCCGAGTTCATCGAGCTGGGCTGGCTGCACTCGCCCGCCGACATCTTCCGTCTCCACGACCATCGCGACGAACTGCTCGGACGCGAGGGGTGGAAGGAGAAGTCGGTCGACAACCTCCTCGCCGCGATCGAGGCCAAGCGACAGCCCGACGGCCCGCGCCTGCTGTTCGGGCTTGGCATCCGCCATGTCGGCATCGTCACCGCGCGGGACCTGCTCAAATGCTTCGGCACCGTCCAGGAGCTGCGGCATGCCGCTTTATCGGAGGGCGGAGAGCTGGAGCTGGCGTCGGTCCAGGGCGTCGGCCCGGTCGTCGCCGAGGCGTTGCACGATTTCTTCCACGAGCCGCACAACCAGCAGGTGCTCGACGACCTTTTGTCCGAGATCTCGCCCTTGCCTTTCGTCAGCGATGCGCGCGCAACCGAGTGGAGCGGGAAGACCATCGTCTTCACCGGCAGCCTCGAGACGATGAGCCGCGACGAAGCCAAGGCGCAGGCTGAGCGGCTCGGCGCCCGCGCGGCCGGTTCGGTCAGCGCGAAGACCGATCTGGTGGTTGCCGGCCCGGGCGCGGGCTCGAAGCTCAAAAAAGCCGAGGAACTTGGCGTTCGGGTGATCGACGAGGCCGAGTGGGCGAAGATCGTTGCGGAGGCTTGATCTCAGGACCCGAGGGCGCGCCTGACGAGGCCGACGCAGTTGCGCACCGTGCTGTCGTTGATCAGATCTTCCTCCGAAATGCTGCGCTCGCGCAGTGCGAACTCCTCTTCCAGGCGCATTGCGACACTCAGCATGTCGACTTCATCCTTGCCATGGTCCTGGACCAGGTCATCGTCGGCTCGAAGATCGCGAAGACCAAGATCGTCAGCGATCGCAGCGCAGACCTTCGATTGCAGGCCGCTTGAATGCGTTGCTGACCGGCGTAGCCGCGGAGTGGGGGTCGTAACCGGCTGCGGGCCCGGGACCAACATTCTGGGCGAACTCATGATCTTTGCACCGGGCGATATTGGTTCACGATCGTGCGGCCTGGAAGTTCTGAGGCCACTTCCCGCGCGGTGCGCACGATGCACATGACTGAATTGAGCCTGCCGGGCTCAGCCAGTCTTTCATCGATCTGACGTCGGGTAGCGGCGGAATCTTTCAGGCCCACGGCTCAATCACCTAGGGGGAAACCTGGCCACGAGGCGGCTACGGCGCCAAAGCTCGGACCTTACAGGCAAGCGCCGCTGACAGGCGACCTCAATTGCGTCGGAATCACCAATCGCATCGAGCCTGTCCGCGCGAACGAACTTGTGACCGGAGTCTATGTATTCGAGTCGATATTCGGACATGGTCGTCCGAAGTTGTTTGTTTCAGCGCCAAGCGGCTATCGGGAACATCCCCCAGTCAGCCTGAATGGCGCGCAAAATCAAGACATTGGCTATCGCGCGCTCGTCCTTCGAATGAAATCCGCGACGTTCGCGTGCATCTCCGCGAGCAAGTCGGGACGGACGTAGACCATGTGTCCGGCCTGATAATAATGATACTCGATGTTGCGGCGCAGGCTCGACGGGATCGGCAGGTGCCGCAACTCCATGACGCCTTCAAAATAGGGGGTCGACACGTCGAAATAGCCGCCGTTGACCATCACTTTGAAGTCGGGGTTCTGCTTCATCGCCCGGGCCAAATCGGGCAGCACGTTGGGCAGCATGATCAGCGGCTTGTCTGCGCCCGGCGGCTGATGCTTGTAGTCCCACTTGGAATAGATCGGGATGCCCGGCTTGTAGGCGATCTCGGGCTTGTAGCCGAGCCGATCGCGAACATAGCCGTTCCACGCGGCGACATAGGCGGCACTGATTGCGTCGGACTGCGGATCGCCCTCCGCGACTTTAGACAGGGGATCGAGCGTCGGGCCGAGGAACCGCGTGTCGAGAGTGCCGGTCGTGAGCCCGTTCTCGGCCAGGAACTCCTTCTGGAACGCGCCATATTCGATGCGCAGGTTGGACTTCAGCAGGTATGAGACGCTGAGCCCGGTATAGGTCGAAAGTTGCTGCGCGATCCGTTGGCGCTCGAGCTCAGGCAGGTCGCCTCCCTTTAGCAGCGCGGCGGAATAATCGCCGGTCGCGAACGCCTCGGCCTGGCGCAGGAACTCCTGCAGGTCCGCCGGGCGGTTGGGCACCTTGTTGAAGTACCAGGCGGTCGCCGCATAGGTCGGCAACGCGACGATATAGGGCATATCGATGCCCGGATTGAGCTGCGGGTCGTCGGGCATCACGTCCCAATTGAGGATGTCCGACAGCAGGATCAGCCCGTTCAAATCGACGTCGCGCTTCTGGAGGTCGAGCGCGAGCCCCGCGCCGCGCATGGTCCCGTAGCTCTCGCCGAACACATATTTGGGTGAGCTCCAGCGGCCGTACTTCGTCAGGAACTGGGTGATGAACTGGCCGAACGCGTCGATGTCCTGGTCGACGCCGTAAAAGGCCTTTTCCTTGTCTTTGCCGGCGATCCTCGAGAAGCCGGCGCCGGGCGCGTCGATGAACACCAGGTCGGACGCGTCGAGCAGGCTCTGGTCGTTGTCGATGACGCTGTACGGCGCGGACGTGTGACGGGCGTCGGCGGTGACCACGCGGACCGGGCCGAATGCGCCCATCCGGAGCCACACCGTCGAGCTGCCCGGACCACCGTTGAACAGGAAGGTGATTGGCCGACCGGCGGCGGGCACCCCCTGCATGAAATAGGCAGTGTAAAACATCGACGCCTCGGGCTTGGGGGTCGCCTTGTCCTTGTCCTCCTTCGACGCTGCGTCCGCCTCCAGCACGTCCGTGTCGGACCAATCCTTCGCGTGCACGACCAAAGTCCCCGCGACCGCGTCATAGGCAATCGACTGCCCACCGACGGTCACAGTTCCGGTCGAGCGCACCTCGCTCGGATGGAAAAAAGCCTTTGCAGGCGCTGGGCTGTCGCCCTTGGCCGAGCCTTCTGCGTGCGGCGGCTTCGAATGGCGGGCGGCCGGAGCGGCAAGAGCCTGCGGCGCGAGCATTGCGGCCGCGGCGAGGATCATCGGCAATTTCATGGATCGCCTGTCGCAGCGCGCTCGAGGGCAGGCAAGTCCTAGGCAGCGCGCCTGCAGAGAAGCACCGGCCATTCGCCGAATCCGCGGTCCGCGATCGTCAGCTTCCGCTTCTTGTAGGCCTTGGCGACCGCGTCGGCCTGGGAGTCGAGCAACCCCGCGAGAAGGATCGTCCCGCCCGGGGCCAGCGCGGTTGCGAAATCGGACGCAAGCTCGATCAGCGGGCCGGCGAGGATGTTGGCGATGATCAGATCGAACGGAGCGCGCGCGGCGAGCATCGGCGAATCCATCCCTTCGGCCACGGCGAGAAGCAGCTCGCCCGCGCCGTGGCCCACGGGGATGCCGTTGATCGCTGCATTGTCGCGCGCGACGTTCACGGCGATCGGATCGATGTCGGTCGCGATTCCCCGCGCCGCCGGCCACAGCTTCAGCGCCGCGAAGGCAAGCAGGCCGGTGCCGGTCCCCACATCAGCGATGTTCGTGAACCGCGCGCCTTCCCGCTCCAGCCTGTCGAGCGCGGCGAGGCAGCCGCTGGTCGTCGCGTGCTGGCCCGTTCCGAACGCGAGGCCGGCGTCGATCTCGAAATTGATGCGGTCGGGATCGGGCGGATAGGTCGGCGTGTGGACGGTGAAGCGGCCGGCGCGGATCGGCGGAAGGCCCGCCTGGCTCAGCGTCACCCAATCCTCTTCGCCGAGCTTCTCGACCTGGACAGGCCCGCTGCCGAGGCCGCTCAGCACCGCGATCTCGTCGCTCGTCGGCTCATGCTCGAAATAGGCATGGATCAGCCAGTCGTCCGGCCTGGCTTCGTCGGGCTCGTCGGCGACGAGCACCGGTGGATCGGCGTCCGGGAAAGTGTCGTCCGCGTTCGCGATCCTTTCCCCCTGGGCGCGGGTGCATGGGATCGTGACACGGAAGCTCACGGCTTGGTTGGAGCCGCGGACGCCGCTTCCTTCGCGAGACGGTCGTCCAGGGCCTTGGTGCGGCCTGCCGCATAGGCCTTGCACGCCTGATCATCGAGCAGTGGCCTGCCCAGCGCGAGCCGTTTCGGCAGGTTGCTCGCCGAGGGGTGGGGTGTCAGCAAGATCTCGCACGGACTGTCGGCGATCTTGGCGATCGACGCTCGGAACGCGGCGACCACGGCCTGGTGGTCGCTGTAGCGATAAGTATCGTTGCTCACCGGATTGAGGCTATCTGCATAGACGATCGTCCGGCATACCCCGCCATCGCAGCTGACCCAGCGCCAGCTCATCGCGCCTGCGGTATGACCCGGCGTAGCAATCGCCGTCACCATGATGTTGCCGAGCAGCACGCCCTCGCCGTTGCGAACCGTCCTACCGACCTGCGTCGGGGGGAAAGGCTTCACCACGCCGAACTGCGGGTCGTCGGTTGAGGGAACCCCGGACGAGAGAACCTTCGCCGCCGCCGGGGACGTGACCACGGTCGCGCCGCTCAGCCGCTGCAGCTTCGCGATTCCGCCGACATGGTCGTAATGCTCGTGACTGGTGAGGATGAAGCGGATGTCCTGGACGCGATAGCCGAGCGCGCGAATATTTTCGGCGATGAGATCGGCGTCCTGCTCGGTCCCGCCATCGATCAGCACGTCGCCGTCGCGTCCGACAATCAGGATAGAGGAAATGCCGCAGGTCCCGACGAGATAGGTGTTGGCGTGGATGCGAACAGGCGGCGCCGGCTTCTCCCAGTCATCCGATCCGTCGCAAGCGGCCGCCCAGCGCGGGCCGGCGTGCTCGATCGGCGCGCGCGGCTGCTCGATGATCCGAGGAGCCTTGCCGAGCGGGATCGCGATGCCCTGCGCGGCGAGGAAGAAGGCGAGGCTAGCGAACATAGCTTGCACCATTGACGTCGATGACGCTGCCGGTCGCGGATGCCGGCGCCTCAGTCGCGAGCCACCGGATCACTTCCGCGACCTCGTCGGTCGAGGCGACGCGGCCTAGCGGAATGTCGGCGATGATCTGCGCGCCGCCGCGTCCTTCGAGATATTCGGCGGTCATCTCCGATACGGTGAATCCGGGGGCGACGCCGAAGCACAGGATCCCCTCACCGGCATATCCGCGTGCGATCGTCTTGGTCATGCCGACCATCGCGGCCTTGGATGCGGCATAGTGCCAATGCTGCGGCGAATCTCCCCGGAAGGCGGCGCGGCTGGCGATATTGATGATCCGGCCACCGACGATACCGCGGTCGAGGAAGTGGGAAACGGCGAGGCGGCAGAGGTCGGCCGCGGCCTGCAGGTTGACGGTCAGCGTCCGGTGCCAGGCGGCATGCCATTCCTCGTCAGGCGCATTGTCGGCCACAGCCTCATAGATGCCCGCATTGTTGACCAGGACATGAATTTCGCCGCCGAGTTCGTCGACGGCGGTGTCCCAGATGTCGCGCGGCGCCGCCGGGTCCATCAGGTCACCGGCGATGAGCTCGTCGCTGCCCTTGGTCGAATGGCCGACGACTCGATGGCCATGCCCCTTGAGATGGGCATAGGCGGCCGCACCGATCCCACGGCTAGCGCCAGTGATGAGAATGTTCATGTCCCCCGACTACCGCTGCTCGGGCAGCGGGGGAAGGACCCTAGGCGGCGGCGGCCCCGTTCACGAAGGCCTTGGCGGTCGAGTTGAAGCTGGTGATCTGCTCGGAGAAGCGGCCGAAGCCCTGCTCGACCTGGTCGATGTCCTTGGCCACATTTTCGGTGTCGCTGCGGATCGCGGCGATGGTCGAGCTCATCGAGTCAGCGGCAAGCGCAGTTTCGTCGACGGCGGCAGTGATCATCGTCACCGTCTGCGCCTGGAGCTCCATCGCCTCGCGAATGCGGTCGGCCGAGCTCTGCACTTCCTCGACCGTGCCCTGGATCGACGCGTTGGATTCGACCGTCTGGCGGGTGGCCTGCTGGATCGCGGTAATCTTGGCGGTGATGTCGTCGGTCGCCCGGGCAGTCTGCGAAGCGAGGCTCTTCACCTCCTGGGCGACGACCGCGAAGCCGCGGCCGGCATCGCCCGCGCGCGCCGCCTCGATCGTGGCGTTGAGCGCCAGGAGGTTGGTCTGGCCCGCGATGTCGCGGATCAGGCTAAGGATGGATTCGATCGCCTCGACGTGGGCGGACAGCGCTTGGCTGACCTTCACGGCCTGGCTCGCCTGGTCGCCAGCTCGGGTAGCGACACCCGCCGCCACCTCGACCTCGGACCGGGCGTCCTCGATTGCACGGATAAGCCCAGCAGCGGTTTGCGCGGCTTCACGCATCGCAACCGCCGACTGCTCGGCCGCCGCTGCGACTTCGCTGGTCTTGCCGAGCATGCCCCGTGCCGACGCGGCCGTCGACCGCGTGCGCTCGGTGAGCGACTTCGACTGGTCGGTGCTGGCGCGGACGAGATCGGAGACGCGGCGCTCGAACTCGGTGTTTTCGCGGCCGCGGCGCTCACCCGCGTCGATTGCCTCAAGCATCGAGATCTGGGCGAGGATGATGTCGGTCTCAAAGGTGTTGAGGCGCATGAATGCGGCGACGCATGCGGACAGCTTCTCGGCGTCCCCCGTGAAGCGCTCGACCATCCGGCCGACGACGCGCTCCGCGGTCGCCATGCGTGCGGCAATATAGACTGGGACGGCGGTCTTCTGGGCGTAGATCTCGCGGCCATATTCGGCCACGCCCTGAACCCAGTTGGCGTCGACCTTGCCCGCATAGATTGCGGCATAACGCTCGGCGCGTTCCGGACCGAACTGAGCGAGGACCTCCTCGGCGAGCAGGTCGGCAATCGCCTCGCGCAACAGCTGGATGTCCCGCTCGAGCGAGCCGCCGGCATTATAAGCTGCCAGCCGCGCGCTCACCTGCTCGTCCGTCAGTCGCTGCAGCTGTCCAGTGTCGCCGCTCATTTCGTCCGCTCTCCGTCGATAACCCAGGGTGGTTGGCCAAGCTCTTGCCCTGCGAATGGTTAAGACCGGGTTAGGCGGCCGCCGAAACTTGCCTCGCCCCGGGCCGCGCCCTAAGCGGGCGCCATCATGGCAAGCACCCGATCCCGGCCCCTGTCGCCGCATCTCACCATCTGGCGCTGGGGCCCGCACATGGCCGTCTCCATCCTCCATCGGGTGACCGGCGTCGCCTTGTCGTTTGCCGGCCTCGCAATCCTCACCTGGTGGCTGTTCGCGATGTCGAGCGGAGCCGAGGCGTACGACAGCTTCAAGGGGCTCGCGACATCGCCGGTCGGGCTGGTCGTGCTCATCGGCATCACCTGGAGCTTCTTCCAGCATCTGCTGTCGGGCATCCGCCACCTAGTCATGGATACGGGCGCTGCGTTCGAGCTTGGCATCAACAAGACCTTCGCAATCCTCACCATCATCGGGTCGATCGCGCTGACCGCGGCGCTGTGGTTCTACCTGCTGGGAGCGGCGAAATGA
>Ga0105248_10000577_pt1 | contig 41773 bp, 27 predicted proteins | sample KBSS34metaG_FD_81524 | JGI IMG/M metagenome (GOLD analysis project Ga0105248, IMG submission 81524) | Switchgrass rhizosphere microbial communities from Kellogg Biological Station, Michigan, USA - KBS S3-4 metaG | ecosystem: Host-associated > Plants > Roots > Rhizosphere > Soil | place...
AGCGTGGCCGCCGTCGTGTTCGTGTTGGCGAGCGTGATCGTCAGCCGCGTCGGCGTGTTCATCGCGACGCTCGACGGCGAGAAGCTCTTCGTCAGCGTCGGCGCCACCGGGACGACCGGGGCGGTGACGGTCAGCGTCGCGGTTGCCGCCGCCGCATTGCTGCCTGCATCGGTCGCCAGGCCACCTGCGGGAATCGTGTTCGTGAAATCGCCGACGACCTGACCGGCGACATCGACGCTGATCGTGCACGAACCCGCCGCCGGGATCGCCGCACCGGCTTGCAGCGTGACGGACGTGCCGGTCTGCAGCAGTCCCGGACCGCCCGTGCACGTGGTCGAGGCCGTGGCCGCCGGCGCCAGGCCGTTCGGGAACGCATCGACCAGATCCACCGTCAGCGTCGCCGCCGTGGCATTGGTATTCGCCAGCGTGATCGTGAGCCGCGACGGCGCGTTCGTCGCGACGCTCGGCGGCGAAAACATCTTGAGCAGAGTAGGGGCGGCCAGCGGCGGGGCTGCGTCGAAGCCATTGTCGAAAATGCCGTCCGCGGGAGCGACGACTACGGTGTAGTCCTCGACCTGTCCATCGCGATAATTGCCGCACGCGCCGCTCGGCCAGTACTCCGCAAACGGAGACGGCGACAGCACCTTGAGCACGCGCATGCGTGTCGGTCCCGGCGCGGCGCCTTCGGGGACGGCGATGTTGTAGACCACTTCCATGCCGTCGGCGCCGGTCGAGCCGAGCAGCGAGCCGGCGCTGTAGATTTCCTGCGGCTCGTCGAGGATGCCGTCGTGGTTCCAGTCGGCGAACACGGTGTAGGTGTTGTCGTTGAACGAGAACCACGCCTTGCCCTGCAAGTGGATCGCATAGGTCTGGCCGGCCGTCACCTGACCTTCGATTCCGGTGAAGTCCTCGTAGCCGGCGGTCGAGTCGATCGGCGAGGGGTTGTCGATGCCGGCGAACCCGACCAAGGTGATCGGCTCGGCGCGGTCGGTCATGTTCACGGCGCAGTAGCTGTCCGCACTGGGATCGTTCGGCAGCATGCGGAACTGGGCGGTCCCGTGGTGTTCGTTGTCGCCCGAGAAATCGAACGCGCTCAGCGTCCACACGCCCTCGGTCGGCACCACGGCGCTGACGCCGGCGCCGGAGATCTGCGTGTTCGGGTCCAGAACGAAGTCGAATTCGCCGTCGGCGTCCGCGTACAGTTCCTGATCGTTCATCAGTTCGCCGATGTTGTCGGCGGGGTCGCCCAGGTTGATCCTGACGCGCGCGTTCGGAACCAGGCCGCCGATGCGCACCTGGGCGCCGGAGGCCGTGAACTGCGCGAGCGTGAGCTCGGCCGGATCGGTCGCCATTTGCAGGACGTCGTCCGGGTCATGGATGACCGCCAGCGGCACCTGCGCGACATGCTCCTGGGAATCGGTCGCCGAAATCACCTGCTCGCCGAGCACGGAATGCAGCTTCATCGCGTTCACGCGCACGCTGAAGGCGCCTGAAGCGTCGGTGGTTGCCGCGAACCGGCGGATGCCGCCATTCGGGTCGGTCGCGGTGACGGCAACGTCGGAACTCGCCGCGAATCCGCTGCCGGTCACGACCACGCCGCTGGCCCAGTACCAGTATTCGATGATTTCGCTCGTATCGAGCTGGATGGCTGCCTGCGCCGGCGTTCCGGCCTGCGCCAAGGTGCTCGCCGACAGCCAGCCGCTCGTCGCCAACACGAAGACGAACGCCTGCGCCAACCGAAGGATCACATTGGGCGTCTTCGCCCCGGTGTCGAACCTCTTTTGCACGATGCTTACCCCGAACGGATGTGATGATGGGAACGTGACCGGTCCCGCGGTCATGCGCGACGAATCCGCGATGCGATGGGATTGTCGCCAAGCCGCTGCGGTTGTCGCGGGAGCGAGGTTGAGATTCGGTTTCAGGTGTCTAACCGATCTCTAACCGCTCGCTAACCCGATGGGGCGCAAGGGGTTTTCGAGTGCGGCGCAAGGGGCTCGCCGGAGCGGCGCCAGGTGACGGTCGTGGGCTTCGACTACCGGTCGGGACGTGCGCGGGAAGGTTCCGCCAGCGCTCCGGACGGAGGCGGCGTTTCTTGAAGTGCGGCCGGAATCGCGCGTTCGCCCGCCAGCGTGCGAGCCTGGCGCAGCGCGTCGGCCCAGGCCTGCGTGCGCCCCGCCGCTTGATGCACGCGCACCCGCAGCAGTGCCGCGTCGAAATCCTGGCTTGCGGACGGCGCGAGGCGGCCGAGCAGTGCGTTCGCCGCATCGATGCGGCCCTGTCCGATCAGATAGGGAATCATCGATTCGGCGACGCGCAGGGTCTGAGCCGGCAGGTTGCGCGCTTCGGCTTCGGCGAGGACCGCGGTGAATTCGGGTTCGGCCGTCTCCGGGGCGTCGCCGCTCGCGGCCAGTTCGGCCTGTGCCATGCGCCATTCGATCGGCATCGGCGGCGATGGCGCTGTCGCCATGGCCGCCACGGCCTGCTCGCGGCGACCGAGCGCGAGCAGGGCGCGCTGGCGCAGCAGCGCCATGTGAGCGGCGGCATCGGGTTCGTAGGGCTGCAGCTTGGAGATGGCGGCCTCGGCGCGAACCAGGGTGGCTGCGGCGTTGCCCTGGCTCCATGCGAAGTCGGCGTGCACGCTGTCGCGGCGTCCGTCCATGCGCGCCTGCACGGACAGGTCGAGCGCATCGAGGTCGGCGAACACCGGCGTCGTCGCCTCGTGGCGTCCTTGGACCAGCAGCACCGACAGGCGATCGGTCAGCGTCTCCGCGCGATTGAGCGGGTCGCCGATGCGAGGCAGCAGCGTCCAGGCGTCGTCGTTGGCCTGCTGTGCGGCTGCGTAGTCGAGCAGTTCCAGCTGCGCGTTGCACAGCGCGGAGTAGGCGTGCGCACGCTCGTTGATCGCGCCGAAAGGCTCCAGCTGCGCCAGCGCCGCGTTCAGCACCGGCACGGCCTGGGCGGCACGGTCGTACTGCAGCTGGGCTACGCCGAACGCAATGTTCATGCGCGCCAGCGCCAAGCGGTCTCCGGACTGTTCGAGCAAGGTGCGCGCACCACCGAGGTCGTCGAGTCCTTCCTGATAGCGCCCCAGGGTGAAACGCGCGCCGCCACGTCCGCCGAGTGCCTTGCCGTAGTCCAAGGGCTGCAGGCGGCGATCCAGCGTGGCCAGCGATTGCTCGAATTCCCGCTCGGCATCGTTCGCGCGATCGCGCATCATCGCGATCGCGCCGAGGCCGTAGTGGATCTGCGCGCGCCGCAGCGGGTCGCCGGTGCTGGACTCGTCGTCGAGCAGGCGGTGCAGGTCGCTTTCGGCTTCATCCAGGCGCCCTGCGCGGAAGGCCAGCATAGCCAGTTGGTAGCGCAGCTCGGGTTGTGCCGCGGCGGCCGCGGGCGCTGCGGTCAGCAGGCGCTGCGCCGTGTCGAAATCGTTCTCCAGCATCGCGGCCTGGGCTCGCTGCAGGATCTCGTCGACGGCCGGATCGCGTGCCGGTGCCGTCGCGGGAGTCAGGCCGAGCTGCTTGACCAGCACATCCGTGCCATCGCGCACGGCGGCGAGCACCTCCGCCGCTTCGGCCGATGCCGTGCGCTGGTTCCCCGCGTCGTCCGTCGCCTTCAGCGTGGCTCGCCAGCCGCGCGCGCTGCGATCGACGCGGCTGCTGACGACCCATTGCGTCCTCGCATTCCTGAGCAGCGCCTTGGTATCGGCGGCACCGCTGCCGTCGAGAAGCGCCAGCGTCGTTTCGGTCGGTGGCACGGCCAGCCCCGCGGCACGCAGTCGATTGGCGATGACGTCGATCGCGCCGAGCCTGATCCAGGCGTAGTCGTCGTTGCCGCTGTTTTCGATCGGCAGCACCAGACCGCCGTGAGCGGGCGCAGCCGCGCGTTCCGGTGCGGGGCGCGGCGCCGGCGTGCGCAGGAGCAGCAGGCCGGTGCCGGCGAACGCGAGGGCGAGCGCAACGGTCAGCCAGCCCCATCGCGCGGGAAAACGGCGAGGGGATGCGGATGGACTCGGCGTTTCCGCCGCCGCCTTCGCTGCTTCGTGACCTTCGACTCGTACGACGCAGACCCAGTGGTAGCCGAATCGTGGAATCGTGCGGATGTGTCCCTGGTCGCCGCTGTCGTCGTCGAGCAGTCGTCGCGCACGCAGGATCGTCTGTGTCAGCTGCGCCTCGGAAATGTCGGCCTTGCCCCAGACCGCGGCGCCGAGTTCGTCGCGGCCGACCGCCCGCGCGCGGTTTTCGACCAGATAGGCGATGCAGTCGAATACGCGCGCCGGAACGGACAGGGCTTGTCCGTCGCGACTGAGTTCGCGCGTGGCGGGCGAAAGCCGATATCGGCCGAAATGAAAGACGGAATGCTTGTTCATGAGCCGCACGCCGCCATGGTCGCCGACGCTGGGTCGGGCGGCTGGAGCGTCCCGCGAATCCGCGAGGGTCGAGCGACCGGGCCAGATCCGCAGACATTCGATCGCCTGGGTCCTTTCGTGGCGGCCACGCGTCGGCTCCTCGCGCCGAAATCGCGGCTCGTTGAAATTTGCGCTCGAAGATCGTCCAGTGGCATGAGCAGGTGGGCGGCGGAAGGTTGAGTGCACGGAGTGCGGCGAGATCGAAGTATCGGCGATCGCGCTGCGGCCGCGGCATGACTCGGCGAGCCTGTCGGGGCGACGCGTTCGACGAGCGGGTTGGCTTTGCCTGGATTCTAGCCCCGCCGCCGGCAGCAGCGAGATCGTTCGTTCGCGCCCATGGCACAGGGCGGGCGACGTGTTCGGCTGCCGACGCCGAGGCCGCTCCGGTTCCGGATCAGCGTGCTACTTTAAGTGGAAGAGGCGGGCGGCTTGTCCGAGCCGCCAGTCCAGCAACGTTTCATGGCTTCAATCGATGACGCAAGCGCGGCCCGTTCGTTTTGGCGAGTTCAAGCTGGACCCTCTCAAGCGTGAGTTGCGAAAGGGCGACCAGCTGGTTCCGCTGCAGAACAGGGCCTTCGAGTGCATGGCGTATCTGCTGTCCAACCGCGACCGCGCGGTCGGACGCGACGAATTGATTGCGGCCGTCTGGGGCAGCGCGGACGTTTCGGACAATCTGCTCGATCAAATGGTGCTGTACGCGCGGCGTGCCGTCGGCGATACCGGCAGGCATCGCCATGTGATACGGACGATTCCGCACTTCGGCTACAGCTGGATCGCGCCGATCGATCCTGCGGAGGACGCAACCGATCGCGGCGAGGCGATGCATGCGCCGCCGTCGGCCGCCGTGACGCGCACGCAAAGCGCAGCGGCCGGCGAGAGCGGGCGCGAAGCCGGCGGCGTCGCGCCGCCGCGAAGCGAACGGCCATCGATGGGAAGCACCGGCGCGGCTTACGCGCGTCGATACGGGCCCGTCCTCGCACTGCTGCTGTTGTTGCCGGTACTCGCCGTTGGGGTCATTCGTCTTCGCATGCTGGCTCACGCACCGGGCTCGCCGGCGCACATGGGGCTCGTATTGCCGGTCGCCGTGGCTGCCGATTCGTCGACCTCGTGGATCCGGCTCGGTGCCATGGAACTCATCGCCGAGCGGCTGCGCGTCGACGGCCAACCCGTCATGCCGAGCGACAGCGTCGTCGCGCTCGCCAAGGGCATCGATACCGCTGCGTTCGATCCGCCGGCGGCCGAAGCGTTTGCGAAAACCGCGGGCGCCGACCTGATGTTCAGCGCGGCCGCCGAATCGGTCAACGGCCGATGGCGCGTGCTGGTGAAGACGGTGCACGGTCGTTCGCCGCCGCTGATTGCCGAGGCCGCCGCACCGGAAGTCCTCGTCGCCGCTCGCCTTGCCGCCGACCGCATGGCCGAAGCGCTCGGCTTCACGCCGAAGAAGGAGTCCGACGATCATCCTGCCGAAGACGAAATGATCCGCAGGGCGCAGGCGGCGCTCCTGGAAGATCGTCTCGACGAAGCGCGCGGCTGGCTGGCGCGTATTCCAGAGGATTCCAATCAGTTCCCGGATGCTCGCTACCTCGAGGGCCGGATCGAGCTGAAAACGGGGCGCTACGACGAAGCGCGCAAGCTGTTCGCCGCGGTCGCCGACGCACAGGCGAGCGCCGACGAGCCGGTGTCGCGTGCGCGTGCGCTCTACGGCATCGCCATCGCCTACTTCCGCCAGGCCGACCTGGCTTCGGCCGCGCGCTATTTCGACGAATCGGTTGCGCTGCTCGATCGCAATCACGGGCCCGAGGCGGACGCTCTGCTCGGTCGGGTCCTGACATTGCGAGGCTACAACTACTTCCGCATGCCCGACGCGACGGCCGCCGACAAGGACTTCATGCGCGCGCGCCTGCTGCTCGAGAGCAGTGCGGACGCGATCGGCCTGATGCAGCTCGATCTGGACGTCGGCGCCGCGGCCGTCAACACCGGCCGGTTCACCGACGCCGTCCCCTTGCTCGAGCGCGCGGCGCGCCGGGCCGCGGCGATCCATGACGTCGGCTCGGAACTGCGCGCCTGCGTCGAGTTGGCGCGCGTGCGCGTCGAACTCGCCGAGCCGGCCGCCGCGCTCGCGCTCGACAAGCGGCTGCAGGAACTGCTGGCGCTGGTGCAGGAACCCAAGCTCAAGCGTTTCGTCAACGCGTGGCGTGCGCGGATCTTCGCCGTCAACGGCCGCCTGTCGGACGCCGACGACGCGATCGCATCGGCCCTGCTGAACCGCTCGGTGGACGAGGGCGGCACGGCCCCATCGATCGGCGCGCGTCTGGCGTGGGCGCGCGGCGACTTCGATCGGTCCATGGCCGATGCGCGCGTTTCGATCGAGGTGCCGGTCGAGGGACAGGACCCGCGCGATACGGCGGTCGCCTGGCTGATGCTGCTGCGCAGCCAGCTGGCGACCGGCCAGGCCGACGCGGCGTCGAGTACCGCCGCGCGCGCCGCGGACTGGGCGAAGCTCGTCGATTTCGCGCCTGCCGGACTCTACGGAAAGCTCATCGAGGCCGAATTCGCCGCGGCCCGTCATTCCGACAGCGCAGGCCGGAGCTATCGGGACGCCTGGGCACTGGCCAACGAGGAGCAGGTGCCGAGCGACCAGCTCGCCGTCGCCGACAGCTACGTGAGGTATCTGATCCAGACGAACGACCTGGCCACCGCGGCTTCGGTGGCGACGCGACTGGCCGGTTGGGCCGATCGCGATTACGAAGCGGCGCTGCTGCAGCTGCGCGTCTACCACGCGCTGCGCAAGCCGGCCGCCTGGTCGGCGGCGCTGGCGCAGGCGCGCACGCTGGCCGGCGAGCGCGTCGTCCCGCCCGATCTCGCCACGCTGCCGCCGGTGCCCGGATCGCTCTGAGCGCCCCTGCGCGGCACCTCCGCCGCATCGATCGGCCCGCTCGAAAGGCGCGCTAAAGGTTTCGCGAAGGTTTGCGCAATGCGCCTTTTCCTCGCGTGGCCCACGGTCCTGCGATGGTAAAGCGAGCCAGCCGCTGCTCGTGGCCCCATCCTGCCGGGAAACCCACCGATGAACCCATGGAACCGCACCCTGAGAATATGGCCCGCCGTCATTCTTGCCGCCCTGACGCCGTTGGCCCTGTTGACCGCTCGTGTCGGCAGCGCCGGCACTCCCGCAAACGGGCTTGCCTTCGTCATCCTCAATCATCCGCTGGCCGACAGCCTGGATGGGTCGTCGCTGAACGTCGTCTCCGGCGCGTTTGACGACAGCGGACCGACCACGGGCGACTGGGACTTCAACTTCTTCGACGACGGCACCGACGGGCTGACGCTGCGCACGATCGCCACCCACGCGACCGAGTACGTCGTCGACGGCTCGGGCAACGTCGCGGTCCTTGCGCCCGGCGCGACGATCGGGTCGGCGTCTTCCTTTTCTTCGGCGAATGGCGGGCCCATGGCCGCACCGGCGTTGCGCGCCGGCGTCAATGGATCGATCGGCGTGCGTTTCGCGTGTGATGGACGCCTGGCCAATCCCGTTGCGGGCGGCGTGTGCTACGGCTACATCAGCCTGACGACGACGGCGCCGACCGGTTTCCCGGCGACGGCCCAGATCGCCAGTTTCGACGGCGATGGCAATGCGATCCAGATTCCCGGCGGCAACACGCCGCCGCCGCCACCGCCTTCCATGACCCTGGCGCCGACCTCGCTCAGCTTCACGGTGGCCGCGAACGCGGTCCAGTGGAAGCCGCTCAACATCGCCAACGCCGCAGGCAGCGACTGGCTCGTCGTGCATCTCGCGGCGCAGGAAAGCGACGGGGCGGCGGCGACAGCCGGTGCGAATGTCGTATCGACCGGCGGCAGCGCGCGAAAAATTTCTTCGCTGCGTCCCGTTGCGCCGGCGCCCGCCGCCGGTGCTGCCGCTCCTCGCAGCGTATGGGCAGTCAATGGTGATATTTCCTTCGCGTTCGACGACGGCACGATCGAGGCCGCCTATGGGCTGGGCTCGTTGCCGCCGCCGATCCCGCATGAAGTGGGTGCCGTGTTCGTCAATCGCTTCAGTGCATCGGAAGCGTTGACCATCGATTCGGTATCGATCTACTGGCCCGGGCAGACGCTGGCCCAGGGTGACCTGACGGGACTGACGGCGAACCTGGTGGCCTACTACGACGCGGATGCCGACGGAGACCCGACCAACGCCGTGCGGATCGGCGGCGATCATCTGGTCACGATCGATCAGACCGATGCGTTCCAGACGTATCCCACGAGCTTCGGCGTACCCGGTGCAGGCGACGTCTACATCGGTTTCGTCGATCAATGGGCGGTGACGCCCGGGCCGCCGCCGTTGCCGGCGCGCAAGTATCCGGCCGCCATCGACACGACGAACCCGCAGCAGCAGTCCTACGTCTCGGCTCCGGCATCCGGCCAGACCGTGGATTGGAACAACCTCGCCAACAATGCGCAGACCGGTACGATCGACAGCGTCAGCGGCGGCAGCACGGCCGGCAACCTGATGGTGCGGGCGACCGCGTCGCCCGGCAGCGGAGGGGGAGGGCCTTCGTGTTCGGGATCGGCCGTCGATTGGCTGACCGTGTCGCCGCCCGCGATGCAAATCTACCAAGGCGCCGACGACTACGACGTCGTGGTCCGCGCGAACCCGTCGGCGGCTTCGCTGGCGCCGGGCGACTACACGGCATCGATCTGCATCACGTCGAACGATCCCGACCATTCGGTCGTCTCCGTTCCGGTGTCGCTGACCGTAACCGAGGTTCCCTGCCATGCGCAGGACGAAATCTTCTGCGGCTCGTTCGAAGCGGCAGCCGGGACGGGCCAGGCCGGCATCTATCAGACGCGCGAGGAGTTTCTGTCCCATGTCGCCGGCGGCTACTACGAAAATTCGTTCGATGATCTGCCGTCGAGCGACGCGCCATCGCCGGCGTTGTCGTTCTCCGATCCGGCGAGCGGTCTGGCCTACACCGTCGACTCGATCGCCCACAACGACCAGCTGTGGATCAAGGACGGCTTCATCACCGCCAATTACTCGGCCGATCAGATCCTGATCACATTCACCGGAGCACCGGTGACGGCTGTCGGAGGAAACTTCTACGCGAACGACGGATTCCTGGGCAATCCGATCGTCGGCAACACGGTGGTCGTCACGCTGAGCGACGGCACGGTCGAGACCTTCACGACGCAGTCGGCGGACGACTTCCGCGGCTTCACCTCGTCGTTGCCGATCGCGAACATCGCGATCGATACGCCCAATCCGAGCAACCTGTTCGACCAGAGTTGGGCGACGGTCGACAACCTGATCGTCGGCAGCGCGCAATAGGCGAATCGGTCGAGTCCCTGTGACGCACATCGCGGCTGAACTCGCTCCCGCCCCACGTCGTGGATCGCGGGAACGGCTTCAGTCGCGATGCTTTTTCTCTTCTCGCGCAGCCTGCGGGCATCGCGATTGAAGTCGCTCCCACGCCATGCCCGGAGGAGGAGCCCCGCCGGCAAGCCACAAGAACGATCCATCGCGATGTCGGGTTCCGCGACGGTTCGGCGTATCCGTCTTGCGACCCGCCATCCGCGTGCCGCGACGAGCGACCACGGAAGGCGATCGGTCATGCCGAAATTTGACAAGGAGTCGGAACGATGGATTTTCGCAGCGCGCTTTTCTCGCGTCGATCGAAGGTGTACAGGCCTGCAGTTCGCATGCTGCTGGGCGGCTTGCTGTTGTTGGGAGGGCCGTCGGCGCCGCAGGCGCAGGAATTGATGGCCTCGGTGTCCACGGCCGATCTGGTCGAGCAGGCCGAATGGGTCGGTGTCGCGGACCTGGTCGCCGCGGTGCCGCGCATGAACGCGCGCGGCAACCTGGTCGTCACCGATTTTTCCTTCCGCCAGCAGCAGACCTTGCTCGGCACACCACCGCCGGTCGCGTTCACGCTGTCGCAAGGCGGCGGAACGCTGGGCGGCATCACCGATCACATCAGCGACGCGGCCGAACTCGAAGTCGGCAAGCGGTATCTGATCTTCGTGCGTCCGCATCGCGGCGAAGTGTTCCCGCCGTTCGTCGGAGGCGCGCAGGGCGCATTCGAGATGTCGACGGACGGGCGTGCCGTCTCGCTCGGAATCGCGCACGCGGCGACGGATGCCGCGCAGCTGATCGATCAGGTTCGCGTGCTCGCCGCAGCGCGAGGTTCAGCACCGGCACGCGAGCCGCAGCTTGCCTCGCCGCCGCAGGGCCTGGTCTATCCGGCGAAGACGTTTCTTCCGCTCGCGTTGACGCCTGCGCCGACGGCATCGGCGTCGACGCCGGCGCCCGAGGTCGATCGCATCGGCGGCCCGCAGCCTGCGGCGACTGCTGCGGCCGGCTCCGTGACCCGTCAGGCGATCGGCGGGCAGCCCATGCGTTCAATCCAGCAGCCGGACTGGCACTACGACCATCGCATCAATCCGCCGGCCATCATCAACGGCTTCCCGCACGATTGGGTGTGGCATCCGTTCGAAGAAAACCAGCTCGCCTATTGGAACCAGTACGCCGGCGAGATCTTCCGCGTCTACACCACGCCGACCGGCAACTGGGCCTGGGGCAATGGCGTGTTCGATCTCGCCGGATTTCCGTCGAACGACGACATGGTCGCGCAGTTCGGCGAGGGCTGGGGCGCCGGCGCGCTCGGCATCACCTATTCGCGCTGGGACAGCAACAACGTGACGATCGAGGCCGATACGGCGCTCAATCCCGCGCAGTGCTGGACGCTCGACGATCGCTGGGGTACCGACGACACGGCTGCCTGCTGGAGTTTCCGCCGCACGATGCTGCACGAGGTCGGCCACACCTGGGGCCTGCGCCATCCGTGGGAGACCCAGGCCGTCAGCTGGGACACGGTCCTCAACTACACGCCGCACGAGTACCGCTTCCCGACGCTGTTCCTCGACGATACCTCCGCTGCCCGTGATGCATTCGGCGGCCTGCCGATCCACGACGCGGCGATCAGCCTGTACACGACGTCGCTCGACACATCGCCCGGCGCGCAGTCCGCGCTGTACACGCCGACGCAGACCGGCAACGTGTCGATCCATCACGGCGAAGATCTCGCCGCTCGCATGCCGAACCAGTTCAAGATCGAGAATACCGGCACCGACGACGTCGTCTCGCCGGAAATCGATTTCTATCTCACGCAGAACCGCATGAGCTGGGACGGCACCACGCCTTTCATCGGCAGCGGTACCGGATCGACCGTGCCGGCCGGCTGGGTCTACACCTTCTGGCTGCCGTCGCTGCCGATCGCCAGCTCGGTGCCGACCGGCGACTACTGGCTGGCGGCCTATCTGCCGGCCGGCGACGCGGTGCCCGCCAACGACAGCGCATGGGCCAACCAGGCGACGCGCGTGCACGTCGACAACAGTCCCGGCACCTTGTTCCCGGGGGCTGCCTGGCAGCTCAGCGAAGTCGGCAGCCTCGGCCCGGCGGGAACGTGGTCGTTCTATCTCTCGGCGACGGGCGGCACGACCTACGATCTCAGCCTGTGTCCCGCCGACGGCGGCTGGGCTTCGTTCGATACGGTGGTGACCGTGTACGACGGCGGCACGGCCGTCGCCAGCAACGACGACAGCTGCGACCTGCAGTCGCGCCTCACCTGGACGGCCTCGTACTCGGGCACGTTCACCGTGCAGGTCGCGAGCTACCAGGCCGAGTATCAAGGTTCGTTCCAGCTGGCCTACATCGCCGAAGTCGTCGATCCGGTCTTCCACGACGGATTCGACTGAACGTGTCGCGACTCGCATGGCGCTCGTCGCCGTGCGAGTCGCGCGCTGAAGCCATGCATCCCTTCGGCGTCGCGGCAACGCGCGACGCTCAATCGCCCTTGAAGGCGCTCGCCAAGGTCGCATCCCACCGGCCAGCGCTGCCAGGATCCCGCCTGCGCTGCGCCTTCCGAGATCGCAGCCCACGGGCGTCTGGACGGCCAAACGACCGCTTCGATCGATCTCGCGCCGCAGCATGACGGCATGACTCACCGTGATTTCGCGACGCTTCGACGACATGGAATGCTTCGCGGACTGACTGGGTTTGGCGCGTCGAGAGCAGGCCGGCGAAAGCGGCCGGCGTCCGAGCGCCCTGGGGAGAAGGTGCTGAATGAGAGTGCGAAGCATGGAGTGGACACGCCGGTCGTTGGCCGGCGTGCTGGTGGCGATTTTGCCTGTGTACGGTCTGGCTCAAGATAGCCAGGATGCGCAGAACGCGGCGCCGACATCGGGCGGTGAACAACTCGAACAGATAACGGTCACGGGCTCGCGCATCCCGCGCGCGCAGGTCGAAGGCCCGTCGCCGATCACGGTCATCAAGGGTTCGGATATCGATGCCGGCGGTTTTCGCAGCGTCTTCGACGTCTTGAGCTCGGTCACGCAGAATACGGGGCTGGTTCAAGGCGAAGATTTCGGCAGCACCTTCACCCCGGCGGCGAACGTCATCAATCTGCGCGGCCTCGGGCCCAACCACACGCTCGTGCTGGTCAACGGTCATCGAGTCGCCGACTACCCGGTCGCCTACAACGGCTCGGTCAATGCGGTGGACCTCGCCAATATTCCGAGCGTGATGGTCGACCGCATCGAGATCCTCAGCGGCAGCGCGTCGGCGATCTACGGTTCGGACGCGATCGCCGGCGTGGTCAACATCATCTTGAAGGACAAGCACGAAGGCGTCGATCTCTCAGTGAAGGTCGGCAGCACCGAGCAGGGCGGCGGCGACAACCAGCGCATCCAGCTGATCGGCGGCGGCAGCTGGGGCGATCTCAGCGGCATCTTCGGGCTCGAACTGACCCACCGCGACCCGATCTGGTACGGCGATCGCGCGCTCACGAACACGTATTCGGGCTATTCGCCCGGCAGCGTGCCGCCGGCGATCATCGCCTTGCGCGATCCTGCGTCGGGCAACTACTACGATCTGCCGGGCGCGGGTTGCGCGGGGCTCGGCAACCTGATGCATGGCAGCCTGATCAGCGTCAACAGCGCGAACTACGACGGTTCCTACTGCAGCAGCGACCAGTACTACAGCAATCGTACGATCCAGACGCAGAAGAAGCTCGCGACCGCCTACGCGAACCTGCGATATGCGTTGAACGACAGCACGCAACTGTTCGGCGATTTCATGTTCGGATTTTCCGACATCAAGAACAACGTGCGGTCCTTGTCGTGGTCGGCGCCGGGCGGCGCGTTCTGGAACGATGCGACCGATCGCCTCGAAACGTGGACGCGTGTGCTGACGCCCGAAGAGATGGGCGGCAAGAATGCGAGCGACAGCACCTACCTGCAGCGCGCATTCAACTTCACGATCGGCGTGAAGGGCGACATCGGCCCGTCGGACTGGCACTACGAAGTGGCTGCCAACCGCTCCGACTACACGAGCGATCAAGGCCGCGTCCGCCTGCTCGCGGGCGTCGATTCGTTCTTCCTCGGCCAACAGACGGGCACGCACGATTTCGAAGGCGAGGAGTTTCCGTCCTACAACGCCGATCCCAATCGGCTGATCACGCCGCTCACGCCTGCAGAATTTCGCGACCTCACGGCGAAAACGATCGAGCACGACAAGGCGTGGACCGAAGATCTCAGCGCGAGCTTCACCGGCACGCTGCTCCAGCTGCCGGCCGGTCCGCTCGGATTTGCCGGTGTCGTGGAAGCTGGGCGCCAGGGCTATCGCAACTCGCCCGACCCGCGCATCAATGACGGCGATTTCTGGAATCTCAGCAGCGCAGAGGTCAACGAGGGCAAGCGCAACCGATACGCGGCCGGCTTCGAATTGAACGTGCCGGTGCTGGCCGAGGTCACGGCGACCGGCGCGGCGCGCTACGACCGCTACACCTACGGCGGCCAGGAGATCGGCAAGAGCACCTACAACCTCGGTCTCGAATACCGGCCGGTCGAGAGCCTCCTGCTGCGCGGAACCTACGCCACGTCGTTCCGCGCGCCGGACATGAACTATCTGTTCGCCAAGAACACCGTCGGCTACGAGCCCGGCGATACCGACTACTACCAGTGCCGCCTGCAGAACCAGCCCTACGGCAGCTGCGACGTGCAGTACAACATGAACTTCAGTTCGTCCGGCAACACCGAACTGAAGCCGGAGCGCGGCCGATCGTTCACCTACGGCTTCGTCTGGTCCCCGACGAGCAGCTTCGACTTCCAGGCGGACTACTACCGCATCCGCATCAACGACGAGGTGACCAATCTCGACTCGGACCAGCTGCTGCGCACCGAAGCCGATTGCTTGCTCGGTGCGACGCCGAGCGGCACGCCCGTCGATCCGACGTCGCAGCTCTGCCGCGACGCCTTGGCGCGCGTCGTGCGCAATCCAGGATCCGCGCCGGTCAATCCGAACCAGGTGACCAATCTGCTGCTGAATCCGATCAACGCGGCGACCGAGCGAACCCAGGGCATCGACCTCAGCGCGAACTACCGGTGGAACACGAGCCGATGGGGCAAATACCAGCTCCATGCCGCGTTCACGCATGTCCTGCAGCACGAATACCAGCAGTTCCCCGGCGATCCGGTCTACGACTATCTCAACGACCTGTTCTATCAGTCCGACTGGCGCACCAAGTCGAACCTCGCGCTCAGTTGGAGCCTGGGGGCATGGAGCGCGACGCTCGACGGTACGCGCTACGGCCGGATCCCGACGAACGACTACAGCGCGCTGCGCAGCGCGTACACCTTGTTCAACGGCAGCGTGGGCTATCGGTTCGACGATCGCGCCGACGTACTGGTGAGCGTCAACAACTTGCGCAACTCGTCGCCGATCGACAAGACCGGCGGGTGGCCGAACTATTCGGCGGGCTGGTACGACGCCTATGGCCGCCAGTGGTGGGTGCAGTTCAACTACCACTTCGGCCCGAGCAAGGCGTAAGAGGGATTGCGCGTATCGATTCCCGATCGTGCCCATCATGCGCGTAGGAGCCGTCCCTTCCCCTGCGAAGCGGGGGAAGGTGCCGAAGGCGGAAGGGGGCGCTTTGCTTTCGTCGCAACGCGCCGAGTCCTCGTGACTTCCGGCAGAAGGGGCGCGGCCGGGGAGGGACTAGGATTCGACATCGCCGCAATGCATGCGAAGCGCCCGCCTATCGACGCCGGGATCGTTCGTGTACAGCGGGCACTCGTCGCACGGATCGCGGATTTCATTCCATTCCATTTCGACGTCGGGCGAGGATCCACTCCAGTGCCACACTTCAGACTGCCGATGGAACCCCTGGAATGAATGCAATCGCAGCCATCAATCGACAACCGGGCAGGGCCTGGCGTGTCATCCAGTTCGCTCCCATTCGCCTCGTCGTCGCGATCGTGGCCGTGGTCGGCTTCGTCATCGCGGTGCAGTGGTGTGCAAGTGCGCTTCATGCTGCGCCGGGCACCGGGGCGGGTTTCGTCGCCGCCGTGTCCTCCGTTCTGGCCGCCGGCGGCGTCTACTTCGCGTACGTCCACCTGGTCGAACGACGGCCGGTGACGGAACTCGGCCGCGCCGGGGCTCTCGGCGAATTCGGTCTCGGCTCGCTCGTCGGCGCCATTCTGTTCGGCACCACTGCGCTGATTCTCTGGCTCGCTGGCGTGTGGCAATTCGACGGCTTCAACGCGTGGACGGTCCTGGTGTATCCGTTGTCGAGCGCGCTTGCCGCGGCCGTCACCGAAGAAATCCTGTGTCGCGGCATCCTGTTTCGGATCGTCGAGGAAAGCCTCGGCAGCTGGCTGGCGCTCGCGCTCTCCGCAGTCATCTTCGGAGCGCTGCACGCCTTCAACCCGGGCGCCACGCTGGTCAGCAGCGCGGCGATCGCGCTCGAAGCCGGCATCCTGCTTGCCGCCGCCTACATGTACACGCGCCGCCTATGGTTGCCGATCGGCTTGCACTTCGCCTGGAACTTCACCGAAGGAAGCATCTTCGGCGCGAGCGTCTCCGGCAGCAAGCCGCACGGTCTGTTGATCAGCCATCTGGAAGGCCCAGCCCTTTTGACGGGCGATCGCTTCGGGCCTGAAGCATCGATCGTCGCCGTGCTGGTCTGCCTTGCGGCCGCCATCGCCTTCATGGTCTTGGCCCAACGCCGCCGATCCATCGTCGCCCCCCTCTGGCGGCGCGGCTGATCTCGTTCGTGTCGCCGCCCATATCGCCGGGGCGGGAGTAACGAGAGCGGTGGCTTCCTTTTCGTGGCGTAAGTTCTGCCGGACGCGCGTTCTTCGAGCAGCACGGCGCCGATGAGACGCGGGCGGCTGACGCGTGTGAGAATTGCCTGACTGCCGGGTCCCGTCGACGTGGGAAGTGTCAGTGCATCCATGACAACCGCCACTCGCCTGATCGAACGCGACGATGCGCTGCACGAGCTGGAAGGTCTGCTCGCTCATGCGGCGAGCGAGCGCGGTCGCGTCGCGCTCGTGGCGGGAGAGGCGGGGATCGGCAAGACCAGCCTGATGGCGGCGCTGATCGCGCGCCACCCCGACTGTACCGTCTGGCAGGGGGCGTGCGATGCCTTGCAGGCACCGCACCCACTGGCGCCGCTTTACGACATCGCACGCGCGCATCGCCCCGCATTCGCCGCGCTGCTCGACGATCGTGAACTCGGGCGCAGCGCGCTGTTCCAGCAGATCGTGCGCGAACTCGAATCGGCGACGCGCCCGGTCGTGTTCGTCGTCGAGGATGCGCATTGGGCCGATGCCGCCACGTTGGATTTGCTGAAGTTCCTCGGTCGCCGGATCGGGCCGCTCAAGTGTCTGCTCGCGGTGACCTATCGCGACGATGAAATCGACGCGTTCCATCCACTCCGGCGCTTGATCGGCGAGCTTCCCGCCGATGCGACGACGCGGATCGACCTGCCGCGGCTGACGCCAGCGGGCGTCGAAGCCTTGGCGCGCATCGCGTTCCGCTCTGCGGATGGATTGCACGGGCTGACGCAAGGCAATCCCTTCTTCGTGACCGAACTGCTGCGCCATGGCAGCGAAACCGTGCCGCATGGCGTGCGCGATCTGGTTCTCTCGCGCTACGCACGCTTGTCGCCGGCGGCGCGCGCCATCGTGCAGCTCGCATCCATCGTGCCGACCCGCACGGAAGCCTGGCTCATCGAGCGCATCCTGGCGCCGACCCTCGAGGCGCGAGACGAATGCCTCAGTTCCGGATTGCTCGTCGCCACGCAGGAGGCCTATGGATTTCGACACGAGCTTGCGCGCGCAGCGGTGGAGTCGGCCTTGTCGATCCCGACCGCGCAGGCGCTGCACGCGAAAGTGCTCTGCGTTCTCGAAACGGAAGCGCCCGGCACCTCGCTGGCAAGACTCGTCCATCACGCCGTCGGCGCCAGTGCCGATGATGCCGTGCTGCGTCTTGCGCCGGCAGCGGCGCGGCTCGCGGCCGAGCGCGGCGCGCACAAGGAAGCGGTCGCGCATCTGAGGCTGGTCATCGCGCGCGCCGCGACGCTGCCCGACGAACAGCGGGCGGCGTATCACGAAAACCTCTCTTACGAGTGCTATCTCACCGAGCGCCTGACCGAGGCGATCGAAGCGCGCGAATCGGCGCTCGCGCTGTGGCGCCGGATGGGCGACGACCGCAAGGCCGGCGCGACGTTGAGATGGCTTTCGCGGCTCGTCTGGTACGACGGCAAGACCGAAACGGCACGCCGCTACGCCGGCCAGGCGATCGCCGTGCTGGAGCCGCTGCCGCCCGACCGCGAGCTTGCGCTCGCCTACAGCAACCGCGCGCAGCTGCACATGCTCGCCGACGAGCCGAGCGAGACCGAAGCCTGGGGATTGAAGGCGCTCGCGCTCGCGACCGCGCTCGGCGACCGCGAGATCGAGTCGCATGCGCTCAACAACATCGGAACGGCGCGCATGGTGGCCGGCGATCCGCGAGGCCACGACGACCTGCAGCGCAGCCTTGCGATCGCGCTTGCCGACGGGTACGAAGAGCACGCGGCGCGCGCTCATACGAATTTTTCGAGTGCGACGGTCGCTGCGCACCAGCTGGCGCTGGCGCGCGTTCGCCTCGACGAAGGCATCGAGTACTGCGAGCTGCGCGACCTCGATGCGTGGGCGCGCTACATGCGCGTGCAGCGCGCCGAGGTCGCACTCGCTCTCGGCGACGTCGCGTTTGCCGTTGCCGAAGCCGAACGCGTCCTTGCCATGCCTTCGGCGGCGCAGATCAGCCGCATCGGGGCGCTCGCCGTGTGCGGACGCGTGCGTGCGCGATGTGGCGATCGTGCTGCGGACTCGGCGCTGGACGAAGCGTTGACGCTCGCGCGCATGACCAACGAGTTTCAGCGCACCGGGCCGGTCGCGGCGGCGCGCGCCGAGGCCGCCTGGCTGCGTGGCGATGTCGCGGCGATCGCGGCGGAGGTCTGGGCAGTCTGGGATGGAAAGAAGGCGAGTCTCTCGCGATCCTGGACCACCAGCGAACTCGCGTGGTGGCTTCACTGCGCCGGTGCGCTCGGGGCCGCCCCCGAGAACTGCGTCGAGCCGTACGCCTTGCAGATTGCCGGACGCTGGCGCGAAGCGTTGCAAGCCTGGGAGGAGGCCGGCTGCCCCCTCGAGGCTGCGCGCGCATTGGCCGAAGGCGACGTCGATGCGCAGTTCGAGGCGCTCGATCGATTCGAACGCCTTGGCGCTTCGGCTTACGCCGATCGGCTGCGCAGGCACCTTCAGGAAGCCGGCGTACGCGGCTTGCCGCGCGGCGAGCGCGTCTCGACGCGTGAACATCCATTCGGTCTCACGCGTCGCGAAGCCGAGGTGTTCGAGCTGCTCGTGGCGGGACTCCGGAACCAGGACATCGCGCGGCGGCTGCACCGCTCGATCCGTACGATCGATCATCACGTCGCCGCGGTCCTGTCCAAGCTCGGCGTCGGCTCGCGCGCAGAGGCGATCGCGCGAGCGCATGCCGAAGGCCTCGTACCCAATCTGGGCAACGGCGCCGCCCAATCTAGGTAGGTTCGCCGAAGTCGGCCGGATGGCCGTTTCGTAACCTGTTCTCGCGGCTGATCGAGCCGCGAACCGAACAGGAATATCCCATGAAGACGATGTTTGCGATTCTTATTCTGGCCGTCTCGATGATGGCGTACGCGTTCGACGCACTGGACGCCCCACACCGGTACGTGGTCGAGCGCACGTTCCCGAAGGGCGCGCTGGCCGGGCTCGACGCCGCCGCGAAGGAGAAGGTCAACACGACCAACGCTCGATTCGGCGTGCACTGGGTGATGTCCTACGCGAACCAGGACGAGACGAAGACGTTCTGCATCTACGAGGCGCCCAACGAGGACGCCATCCGTGCGGCAGCGAAGGCCAACTCGATTCCGGTCGATGCGATCACCGAAGTTCCGGTGACGCTCGAATCGCACTGACCCGACACCCATCCCATCGAGGAGAGCAGCGATGCCGCGCTACCTGATCGAACGCGAGTTTCCCGACGGACTCCACATTCCGATGACCGAAGCCGGCGCACAAGCGTGCGCAAGCGTCGTCGATGCCAACGCCGTCGACGGCGTGACCTGGCTGCATTCGTACGTATCGCCCGACAGCAAGCGGACGTACTGCGTCTACGACGGGCCGACGCCGGAGGCGATCCGTCGCACCGCAGCTCGCAACAACCTGCCGATCGGCAAGGTCACGGAAGTCCGCTTGCTCGGGCCGTACTTTTACCGCTGAGTGCCGATCCGGCGGCGGTCTGGCGACGGTTGCCGTCCCAGACCGCCATTCGACGCCTGGGCGGCGTGAATGTGCCACCCTCATTCGCCGTCGAAGACGCAATCGATCGAACGCGATGTTCGCCCGACAGTGGTAACGTTCCGATGGCGGCTGCGGTCCGTACATGACCCGTGGGTTCGCACGATGTTCGAGTCGGAGGTCCAACGATGGCGCGTGCACTTGTCGTCAAGAAGCCAAGCCCCACGGCGACCGGAGAACCCGTTGCCGGCCCGGGCCGCAAGACGAAGCCGAAGGCGAGCGAACCCGGCAAAGAATCCGGCAAGAGCAAGGTCGCCCAAGTCTCGGCCACGACGCTGCCTGCCGCCATGACCGGCAGAGCCAGCCCCGCGAAAGCCAAGGAGGGGGACGTGCCGGTTTTTGCCTACATCCGCAGCCTGCCGCAGCCGCAACGCGGCATCGCCGAACGTGTCGACGCATTGGCGGCCGAGACGCTGCCGGCTTTGAAGCGCTCGGTGAAGTGGGGCATGGCGTGGTACGGCGTCGGCGACGGCTGGTGCTTCTGCTGCGGCGGTTTCGCCGGGCACGTCAAACTGACGTTCGGGCATGGCACCTCGCTCGATCCCGTGCCGCCGGTCACGCCCGTGGGAATGGGCAAGACCTCGCGGGGCGTGGACCTCGCGTCGCTGGACGACCTCGACGAACGCCAGGCCGCCTCGTGGATGAAGCAAGCCACGGCGATCCCGGGCTTCGGGAAGAGGCGATGAGCCAGACGAATCTCGTACGGTGGACAGCGCGAAGGCCGAGAGCTCTTTCGCCGATCTGGAATGCGAACTGATCGGCCGACGCTGCTTCGGCATTCAAACGAAGGCGCCGCCGGTGGCGGCCTGGTCCGCTGCTGCAGTCGTCCGCATTGCGGATCGCATGGGTGGCGGCGTCCCGTCTCACGCTGCCCTTGGCGTACCGAAATGCACATTGACCGCGTACGAGCGAGGCTCGAAGGTGCCGATCGTCAAGGTGCCGCTGTCGAACAATGGCTCGCCGGCCGCCCATCGGTTAGCGGCATCATTGCGGCATGGTTTCGAAGCCGGATTCGAATACACGGTCAGACAGCGAAAGGCGGTAGCGAAAAATTCCGGCGTCGCTGCCCACTCCGATGCGCCAGGTATCCGTCGCGACGCGTTCGGCGTTGAGCTGATCGCGCAAGCCAAGCTCGAGCCCAAGAAACGGGCTCGAAGTGATTTCGCTGCCGTCCCGGCCGTCGATCAGATGCAAATGACCGCCACTCGAGACGAGCAGCCGATCGGCACGCCCATCGAGCGGCTTCGCGGCGTCTATGTTGTCAGACAATGTGAGCGAGCGAAGATATGTACGCGAGGCGAGATCGTAGAACGTGATCGAGTTTCCGTACTCGATGCCCAGCTCGGGGCCTGTTACTCCATGCTCGACGATGAACGCCGAGTCGTTCATGACGTCCATGGTCCATGCGAGAAGATGCGTCACTCGATTGAACGCACGAAGACCCTCGGGCAATACCGCGACAATATTGTCTCCTGCACCGAGCTCGGGCTTGAATACCAGCACCCCGTTGATCCATTGGCTCGGCGGCCCCATCGCCACCGACTCCCAAATCAACTCGCCGCTCTGACTGTAGGCATGCAGCTTCGCGCCCGTGTTCGCTTGGAATTGCGGCTGGCTGGCAACCACGATGTCGTCGATGCCATCGCCGTCCATGTCGACGGCAACGACGTCTCGCAGCGATCGCATCGTGAAGGGCGGGTCGAAGGGGTCTCCGATCTTGAGGTAGATGGTATGACTTGCAGCCCCGACGACGAGCACTCGTCCGTCATAGGTCGTCGTGCCCGCGACGACGATGCGAGGCTCTCCTCCCGGCGTCGGCGGAACGATCGGTATGATTCGATGCGGCGCTGTCGAAACGATGTCGTCGTCGACCATCGGATCCGACTGCCACAACGATGCCCCCGTGTTCATGTCCCGGAACTCGAGACCGCCCGGTGCGTCCCAGGAGGCCGTTCCTTGCGCGGTCACTAGAACTGCCCCTATTCCGGTGCTCGCGATGGTGGAGACGTTAAAGGGCTGGTTCCTCGACGTGGCTGACCATAACGACGGGTTTGGCGCGAGTAGATCGAGAAGACTCACTGTCAACGCACCGGCCGCCGCGATTTTCTTGGGCCCCGACGCGTCCAGGTCCACCGGGGCAATGGCATCGAGTCCCTCGTTTCCGAACTGATAGGTGTGGCGAAGGTTGTGCGTCGCGCTATCGAGGACGCTGAGTCCGTACGCGGGCGATTCGGCAAATAGAATCTCGTCGACGTCATCGCCATCGACATCGCTGACTGCGAGGGCGGTCGGGGCAAAATAGATCGGCTCCTGGTAGTCCCAGATCGGCGAGTAGGGTTGGCCGGAAAACACGGTAATCGAATACTCGCCCGTCAAAAACGAACGGCCGGCCGGATCGGCGAGCCGTCCGGCGGCGAGGTGACCGCCAAACGCATCGGGATAGCTCCAGTCCACCGCTTGCGTTGCGCCGTCGATGATTCGTCCCGGCGCAGTTCCACCGACGATCAATTCCAGGGCAGGATCGGCGTCGAGCTGCGCGAGGAGCAATTCGCCGCTGCCATTGGACGGCATGCTCCACTTCTGTTGCCCCGTCGCCATCGAAAACGCCGCGAGCGTCGTATCATTGCGCACGACGATGTCGGGTACGCCGTCTGCGTCGATATCGCCGACAGCGGAATTGGAAACCTGATCCAGCGATTGAAAAGACGAGGTCTCGCGGAGCGGCCAGCCGGTCCACTCTGCAATGCGGCCGTTGAAGTAGACAACACCCAATGATGGACCTGCTACCGGGTCCGAGAGACCGAAGATGTGTTGAACGAAATCCGTTCCTTCGGCGGGCAGCGAGATTGACTGCTTGACGGTGATGTCACCGGTCGTGCTGCGGCCTACCACGTGGATGGAAACGGCACTGTGCAGCGATGCCAAGCCGGTGAAGGCGAGGTCGTCATTTCCGTCGCGATCGAAATCTCCGGTTGCAAAGCCGAAGAGGCCCGGCTGGTCGAAGCCTGGGTACTCGTGCCCAAGTTCAGCGAACGCGGGACCGGCTGGCGGAGCGGCATGGAGACCAGCAGCCGACAAGGTGCCGACCGCAGCGGCAGCCCGCATCACGTTGCGAAGCGAAAGTGCGTTCAATGGTGCATCCCCGACCCGGTCCAGCGCAGCCTCCTGTTCGGAGGTCCCCATCGGACTATGGTAAGTCGACTGCTGGCGCGCCGGATAGGTTGAAAGCGTGGTCGTCCACGCGACAGCCGGTTGACGTCGGCGGCTTCAGATTCCTGCCGAATGCCGGCCGAGAGGCGGCGTCGGAATAGAGGGCGATCCGGAAATGCGGCCTCCGCAGCCCATAGCAGAAACGAAAAAGCGCATCACACGGGTCGTTTCACAAAGGCCGAACTCACGGGGCCGGCCTGCTTGGCGGTCGCAGCAGTCTCGCGATCACTAGTCGGCGCGGGCCGATTTCCTTAGAGATGCAGAACCCGATCCTTTCGGCACCGAATCCGCTAGTAAACTGCAGCGTCCCCACTATAGTTTTGTGTAGGGAGGCCGTCGCCGCATGCCATGCAAGCGTATGCTGACGCGCCTCCGAGGCTTCGTGCACAGCGTGGTCTCCACACAAAGATTTGGGTGCCTGCATGGTTCACGAGAGACAAATTCGGCTGCTCGCCGTGGACGATCATCCGGTCTTTCGCGAGGGTTTGAGCTTCGTCATCGGCGGGCAGCCGGACATGGTGGTCGTGGCTCAGGCGAGCAATGCGATCGAAGCTGTTTCGGAGTTCCGTCGCCACAAACCGGATGTCACGCTCATGGACGTCCGTCTTCCGGTCGAGAGTGGCATCGACGCTCTTGCGACGATTCTGAGCGACTTTCCGCAGGCGAGAGTCGTCATGCTCAGCAGTTTCGGATGCGATGCGGAGATCCAGCGTGCCCTCAAGCTCGGTGCGGTGGCCTACGTTCTGAAGTCGATGCCGCAGAAGGAAATACTGACTGCCATTCGTGCAGCCTACGTCGGGAGAAGCCACATTCCGCCGGATGTGGCGGCTCGGTTGACGGAGCATTTGGGCAAGACCGATCCGACTCCAAGGCAGCTCGAGGTTCTCGACCTCGTGAGAAACGGGCTGCGCAACAAGGAGATCGCAGCTCGGCTCGGCATCTCCGAAGCGACGGTCAACTACCACATCAAGATTCTCGGGGAGAAACTGGACGCGAAGGACAAAGCACACGCCGTCGCGATTGCCTTGCGCCGCGGTTTCTTGAGTCCCTAGGGGCGGCCCTCGGCGATGAGCCTCCGGTCATGCGCAGTCGTACGCTGTCTCGCGCTGCTCTGTGTCCTTTTCGCGCCCTGCGCGACTTCGGTTGCCCGCTCGCTTCAAATCTCGCAATACGGCCACAGCGCTTGGCGACTGGCCGATGGCGTCTTCCCGGCATCTCTTTACGCCATCGCCCAGACGCTGGACGGCTACCTGTGGATCGGAACGACGGCGGGGCTGCTGCGTTTCGATGGCGTGCGCTTCACGAATTTCTCGGAAATCGAAGATGCGCTGCCGCTGCCTTCGAACGCCATAACGGCTCTGTTGGGCGCGAGCGATGGGAGTCTCTGGGTCGGCACGAGGGCGGGTCTGAGCCGTTGGGCGGACGGCACGTTGAGCAACGTGCAGTATCCGGTGGATCTCGTGCCGTCGAAGATTGCGGAGTCTGCCGGCGGCGATGTCTGGGTGACCAATTTCGATCGAAATCGGGAGCGCAAGGCGCGCTCGCCTCTGTGCCGCGTCCTTCCCGGGTCCTATCGATGTTTCTCGGAAGACGAGGGCCTGGCCTACCGAGGCGATGACTTTTCGTTGGGTGGGTTGGCTTTCGATCTGGATGGATCGCTGGTCTTGGGCACGGCCTCATCCGTCTTGCGATGGAAGCCCGGAGAGGTCGCGACGCCTTTCGAGCTGTTCGGCGCCGATACGCGCGGCGCGCCGCGCGTGGTCGACATCGCGCGCGACCCCAATGGCTTTTTCTGGGTCGGCGTGCAAGGAGACGTTCCCGTTAGGGGACTCATGCAGCTGAAGGCCGGCGTGCTCGCGACTGTGCGCATAGGTGGATTCGATGGGGCCACGCTTTCAGTGACCAGCTTGCTGGTCGACCGAAGTCGCGCGATCTGGGTAGGCACCAAGCAAGGGCTCTGGCATATCGCGGAAGACAAGGTCGATCGATACACGAGTGGCGACGGGCTCACCAGCGACGACGTCAAGTCCCTTTTCGAAGACCGCGAGGGAAACGTGTGGGTCGCGACCACGAACGGGCTGGATATGTTTCGAAGTCTGCCGGTGGTTCGCATCGGCAAACGCGAGGGGCTCTCGGAAGATCATGTCGATACCATCATGGGCTCGCGAAACAACGAGCTTTGGGCGACGGACGGCAACACGATTAACATCGTCGGCCCCGCCGGAGTGCGATCGATCGGCGTCGAGGACGGAGTGCCCGGGCAGCAGATCACGAGCCTGCTGGAGGACCCCGCCGGCAGCGTCTGGGTTGGAGTCGACAACGGGCTCTATGTCCTGGACGGCCATGATTTCCGGGAGGTCAAACGAGGCGACGGACGTCAGATTGGCCGAGTCGCCTCGATGGCGCGGGACGTCGACGAATCCATCCTCGCTTTGACGCTGACTCCGGAGCGCAGACTTTTCCGCTTTCGGAAGTCCCGCGTCATCGATGAGGCAGTGCTGCGCGATTCGCCGCCGGTAAGGACGCTCGCTGCAGGCTCCTCGGGTATCTGGCTCGGCTTGCTCGGCCGTTTTTCAGGCGACTTCGCGAAGTACGAGGATCGCGCACTGAAGGAAGTCGTCACGTTCGAACACAGCCCGGAATCGTTCGTGCAGCGACTGACGGTGGAATCGGACGGCTCGGTGTACGGATCCACTCGCATTGGACTGGCGGCGTGGAGGAACGGTCGCAAGCAAATGCTCACGAAGCGCAACGGGCTTCCATGCGCCTATCTCTACACGCATATCTTCGACGAGCACGGCGATCTCTGGTTGTTTGCCGAATGCGGATTGATGCAGGTTGCGCGCGATGAGGTCGAGGCGTGGTGGCGAGATTCGGAACGCGTCGTGAAGCTCAGGCATCTCGACCCCATTGACGGTGCGCATTCGGGCTACGTGCCTTTTGTTGCCTCGTCAAGGACCAGCGACGGGCGATTGTGGTTCACCGACAGCACCTCGGTTCTCACCATCGATCCCAACCATATTGCGGCAAACGATGTTCCGGCCAAGGTAATAGTGGAAAGGATCACCGCAAACGGAAAAACACGGAGCGCGAAGAGCGGCCTTCGTCTGGGGCCTCTCCTGCGCAATCTGCAGATCGACTACACCGCCACGAGTCTCGCGGTTCCCCAGCGCGTGCAATTTCGATACAAGCTGCAGGGCAAAGAAGAGGAGTGGACCGACGCGGGCACGAGACGCCAGGCGTTCTACAACGATCTGGATCCGGGTTCCTATACGTTCCAGATCTCGGCTTGCAACAGCGGTGGCGTATGGAATCCTGCGATTGCGGAATTCCCGTTCGTCGTGGCGCCCGCGTGGTACCAGACCACACTCTCCCACGTCGTCGCCTTGATCTTGGCGATGGCCGCCATCTGCGCCCTGTATGTCGCCCGCGTCAGACAGATCAAACGCGCGATGCACCTTCGGTTCAGCGAACGCCTCGAGGAACGAAACCGGATTGCGAGAGAGTTGCACGACACGCTGCTGCAGACTATTCAAGGCAGCAAGATGGTCGCGGACGGCGTGTTACACGAGCATGGCGATCGCGATCGCTTGCGTTGGGCGCTGGAAAAGCTTTCCGAGTGGCTCGAGCGCGCCGTTCGAGAGGTACGCGCTGCGGTCGATTCCCTTCGCGTTCCGGTTGAGGAACGCGACGACCTGACGGAGGCGTTCAGGCGCGCAGCCGCCGAGCTCTCCGGTGTGCAGCCGATGGAAATCTCACTCTCGACGGAGGGCACGCCTGCAGAGCTCGGTCCAGCCCTGCGAAGCGAGCTCTATCGCATCGGCTATGAAGCGATTCGAAATGCGTGTGCCCATGCCCAGGCGAAGAAATTGACGATACGGCTCGTCTACGGCAAAGATTTCGAGCTCGTCGTGACCGATGACGGCAGTGGCATCGACGAAGATACGCGCGCGCAAGGAAAGCCGGGTCATTTTGGTCTGCGGGGCATGCGCGAGCGAGCGTCGCGCATCGGAGCCAGTCTGTCGATCCGCAGTACCGTGGGCGCGGGTACCAGCGTTCACCTGATCGTTCCCCGACGAGAAATATCCCGCTCGCGCTCGCCATTGTGAGCGCCCGATTTCATGCCGAAATGCCGGAGCCAGGTGCGCTGTGCGCGGCACATGCGGCCCTTTTCGATACACCGTGATCGTCCTCCTTCGTCGACGGCAACTCGAAGGGCAGGGCGGGCGCATCCAATCTTCGGGCGACGACGGCCGCGTGGCGTGCGCATCAATCTCCAAGCGCGCGTCGAGAAAAGGATAGGGCTGCAGCTGCAGATTTCCATAGGGGACCAAGGTTGGCGAGAGGCCACAATCGTCTCGTCCGTTCGGTAGCGCTGCGAGCGATTTGGAATCCACCGCATCCGTCGCCGCCTGCGTATCGCTCAGCACGGGCGGAATCCCACAGGGTCATCTGGAGTTCTGAGAATGAACAAGTTCGCGGCCGGTGAATCAGGAGGGTTGGAAACGGCGCCGACCCAATACGTCGACGCCCATGGGATCCGCTTCGCCTATCGCAAATTTGGGCCAGCGATCGGAACTCCACTGATCCTGTTGCAGCACTTTTCGGGCAACATGGACGCCTGGGACCCGGCTGTTGTCAATGCTCTGGCGGTCGATCGCACGGTGGTTGTGTTCGACAACGCCGGCGTCGGTCGCTCGACGGGTCGCACTCCCGACAACATCGCTACGATGGCCCGCGACGCCATCGCTTTCATCACGCAACTTGGCTATTCCAAGGTCGATTTGCTCGGCTTTTCTTTGGGCGGCTTCATCGCTCAGGAGATCGCCATGGAGCGCGGGCCATTGGTTCGCAAGCTCATCCTTGTCGGTACTGCACCTCGGGGTGGCGAAGAACACCTGCTCCAGGTTCTCCAAGAGGCTTTTTCGAAGCCCGATACGCCCGACCCGCGCTTGCCGCTGTTCTTCACGCCGTCCGCGGCCAGCCAAGCCGCCGGCAAGGCGTTCCTGAATCGGGCCTATGCGCGCACCGAAGATCGCGACGTCGAGAGCGGCCCCGCCGTGACCGATCCGCAAGCCAAGGCACTGATTACCTGGTGCGCCACGCCCGACCCCGATCACGCGACCTTGCGCGGCATCAACCAGCCCGTGCTCGTGGTCAGTGGCAGCCACGACACCATGCTGCCGGCGAGCAATGCCTATGCAATGTTCTCGGCCATGCGCAACGCGCAACTGATCCTCTATCCCGACTCCGGTCACGGCGCGCTGTTCCAGCACCACGAACTCTTCGTCAATCACGCTCGAACGTTCCTGGATTCCCAGGCAGCAACGGAAACGCAGCAGGCTGCGTGAGGCGGAGCCGTTCGCCGCCGCCGATGACCGCCACGCCGATCAGACGGCCTGATGCAAGAACGCGATTCGAGTCGGCACAACATCGAAGATGGAGAGTCGTCATGTTCACTACAAGCATCGCCATGCGTCGCGTCGCACTGCTCGCGATCATGTTGGCCGCTCTTCCGACTGTCGCGCCCTGCGTCGAAGACATTCGAGAGTTGCTCTGCACGCAGGCATACGCGAAGAGCATGCGCACGAAGACGATGTTCCAGAAGATCGACGCGAATGGCGACGGCAAGGTCACGCACGATGAAATCGTCGCTTACTTCGGGAAGATCTTCGACTCGCTCGACGTCGATCACAACGGAGTGCTGGATGACAACGAATGGATCGGAGCGCGAACCAGCGTTCCGGTGATCAACTATTCGAGCGGTGGCTATGCCAAACAGCTGGCGACCGAGCAGATGATGAGGCTGATGGATCGAAACAACCACAAGGTCGTCAGCCGGCAGGACTTCATTTCGCAGCACGAAAAGATATTCGACGCCATAGCGAACGGGCACAACGCACCCTTGGACAGCGACCACTGGCTGGCCGCGCATTTTCCTGGATAGGCAGGCGTCGGTCTGTGGTGTGGGACCTATCGTGATGAACAGGCGTGCGTTCTCGGCTGCCGCAATGCCTGTTGTGGCTGCCTCTCTGATTTCGGCGCGCAGCAGCGAAGCTGCTTCGGCTCCTTTGAAAGCACGCACTGTCGTACTCGTCCCCTAGGTGAAGGCCAGCCACCTGTCGTTGATCGCTCATCCGGATGGAATCGCCGGTTTGATCCTGGAGGCGGCCGGACGAACGAAATAGATGAAACGGAAGACAGCCAGTTATTTCCCCCAACAGTCGACAAATCCGATGAACTCTTCAAGGAACACTGAAATGAAACCGATCATCGCAGCGATCGCTGCCTCAGTTCTTGCTGTTTTTGGCTCTGCCCAAGCGGCGGAAAAGCCGCCGATCGCTCTGGTACATGGCGCGTTCGAGGATGCCCAGGTGTGGGGCCATGTCTCCGCCAAGTTGAAGGCGGACGGCTATCAGGTCGTTGCGGTCGAGTTGCCGGGACGTCCGGGCGCTCCGATGGCGCCGGACAAGGTCAGCCTCGACCTCTATCGCGACACCGTCGTGAAAGCGCTGGGCAATTTCCATCGTCCGGCAGTCGTGGTCGGTCACAGCTTCGGTGGCATCGTCATATCGGCGGTCGCGGAGCAGGTACCGAAAGAGGTCAAGACGCTCGTTTTCGTCGCCGCATACCTGCCGCATGATGGCGATTCCTTGGTCTCGCTCGCGCAGCAGGATGCCGACGCCAAGATCGGTCCACACCTCAAGATAGAAAAGGACAAGGGAATTGCCACGATCGAATATTCGGCCCGAGCCGACCTGTTCGCCAATGCCGCGCCCGAGGCTTTGCGAAAGGCCATACCCGATCTGATCCTCGACGAGCCGCTTGCGCCGTTGGCAACCCCGGTTCATGTGACCGACGCCCACTTCGGCAAGGTGGACAAGGTCTACGTGCATACCCAACTCGATCAGGTGATCAGCCCCGCGTTTCAGGCAACGATGGTTGCGGGCACGCCGGTCCGCCGCGAGTTTTCTTTGCCGACCGGCCATACACCGTTCCTGACCGACCCGGATGGCCTCGCCAAGGCGATCGAAGATGCCGCGAAATAGATCGTAATTTGCGGCGATATCGACTCCGTGAGGGCAGGCGAACGTGTTATTCGCCTGCCCTCAATGTAGCGCGCGAGCATTGCCGGTGCTGATGCCCGCCCGCCCTGGGGGGCGTGGCAGCCTGCGACGCTGGTTCACGAACGCGTCGATGCGGGTCGCCCTCATTCGGCACGTGATTGAAGTGAGCCTCGACGACGCGGCTCGCGGCGGCGCGAGAGTCGCAATCAGTCCGCTCCACAAAAGCCAGTCCAGGAGCATGAAATGAAAGCATCAACTCCATCCGTTCAGACACCAGCCGCCATCGGCGCCGAAGCGCCGGCTGCAGAGAAGCCGGCCATCGTTCTCGTCCATGGTGCATTCGAAGACGCGCATATCTGGGACGCTGTCAGCGCCCATTTGCAGGCCGACGGCTATCGCGTGATCAACGTCAATCTGCCGGGCCGTCCAAGCGCGCCGATGTCGATGAACCTCGTCAATAGCGACGTGTATCGCGATACGGTGCTGAAGGCGATCGACGGCGAGACGCGACCGGTCGTGCTGGTCGGGCACAGCTTCGGTGGCATTGCTGTCTCGGCGGTCGCGGAAGCCGTACCGGCCAAGATCAAGACCGTTGTATATCTGGCCGCCTACTTGCCGAAGGATGGCGAATCCATGCTGTCGCTGGCCAAGCAGGACCGCGACAGCAAGGCTGGACCGGCGCTGCACATCGATGAGGTCAAAGGCATGATTTCCGTCGACTACGCGGCGCGCGCCGACTTGTTCGCGAACGGTGCACCGGAAGGTTTGCGCAAGGCGTTGCCGGATCTGATCATCGACGAGCCGCTGGCACCGATCGTCACGCCGGTGAAGTTGACGGCCGAACGCTTCGGCAAGGTCGACAAGGTGTATATCCACACGGCGAAGGATCAGGTCGTCAGTCCTTACCTACAGCAAGCGATGGTCGCCGCCACCCCCGTCCGTCTGGAACTGACGCTCGACACCGGCCACACGCCTTTCCTGACCGATGTATCGGGTCTGGTCGCCGCGATCGAGCAGGCAGCAAAGTAGGAAGAAGGTACGTGCTGGCCGATGACCCGTAGCGGCGTCCTCTTGAATTCTCACGACAAGGAAATCCTGTGTTGCGTCATTCTTTTTTGTTGATGGCTGCGACTGCGGCGTCGCAAGGCGTAACCATGAGCGGCACGACGGATGCGTCCCATCCGAAAGGTGCGATCGCGGCAATCGTCGATTGCGGGGCATTCAAAGCCAACAAGGACGGTTCGTGGACCTCCGTTCGTCCGACGACGATCGGATCGGTCACCATGACTGAGGGCGGTACCTTCTTTCCCGGCGTGCAACTTGAAGGCGTGGATGTGGTTGCTTCGCTGGATAGCGCATGCCGGGATCACAAGAAAGTCGAGAAAGGAACGTCCGAGTAGCGCTGAGCACCTGTTCTTACTCATGCAGGAACGCCGGTGGCTTTTCTGGTCCCGGGTTAGAAATGTGGGATTGCCGCGTGCGCGTCACCGGATGCACACGCGGCACGCAGCGCTCCGCCGGCGAGGCCGCAATCGGACTCGCGGCGCTGGTCGGGGCGCATCACGCCGAGGGAGGAATGCCAGTCATGTAAACGCAGAAGCCTGCGTACCGCGATGTCAGCGGCAGATGGTGTCTGGCCGACTTCTCGGCCCACCGGCCCGTCCGTGGCCGAAAAGGATGACAAACGTTTCACGAGCGCCGTACTTATCCGCGCCTATACTCTGCCGACACATACTCGGAGGGTGCGACGATGAAGGCTGGATGGCTGGTGGCGGCATTCCTTTCGGCGGCATCTGCGCATGCCGTGGCGCAAACGTCGGTTGTGGGAACGGCGTCGAACGACACGATGACGAAGGCGGAACTCACCGAACGCCTCGCGACCTCCACGCCGGTCGCCTTGTGCAAGAAGGACACGCCCATGCGCATGTGCTTCTCGACCACTGCCGAACAGTGCGAAGTCGCCATGGTATCGGCCATGCGTGCGTGCACTCAGCGGTTCGACGAAAAGATCCCGGCCAAGATGACACAAGGGCAGGCGAAGCAGTTAGGCGAGTGGATCGGACAGTGCGCCGTCGATGCTGTCGAGGCAGCTCATGTGGACGCCAAGCAAGATAGTCCGGGCTGCCGCACCGTGGCGAGCAAATAGGAAATAGACAGCAAGCTACGCTGCCTTCGCCTCCGGCCGCTCTGTCCCGCTAGGTCATCTCCGAACCCTGGTGCCATCAGGGAGGCCGAGCGCAACGAGCCCGCGGCGCACGAGCCGACGGATCGTGGCGTTGTCCAAGGTCTGCAGCGTCACGAGGAATGCGGTCTCTGCCGTCGCGGGAACCGGCAGGTCGATATTTCTCGGCCATCGGGTGAACGGCCGCGGTTGTGTGTTGCCCCAATAGGTGCCCGTGGCGCCGATGCAGGCTCCGCAGTCTGCCCCGGAGTCGGGTCTCTGTAGAAGCCGAAAAGCGCGCCACCTGGCGCGCTTTTTCGTTGCAGAGGGCGCACTCTGGTCGGAGAAGATGGCGCCTGTTGAATGTCTTACGCAAAAGCGCCGTACCCCGGCCTCAAACGTGCAGTGGGGGAGCGCTCGCTCCACATCGGATGCTCGTCATTGTTCGAACCCGTTGGCGAACAGGGCGTCCGCGGCATCGAACGCGACAAGCGCGCGCCGACCGGACTTACAAGGTCAGTCTGCGTGGCGGTGTGCGCAGGTTCGCGATCACTCGTCTCTGGAGGCAAATTCCCGTGAACAGGGAAATTTGCAGGGTATTTCGCGTCTCCGGGAGACTATTTCGGGGTGGAGATGCCTGGAGAGCGAGGCAGGACGCGGAGATTCGCTCCAGCATAGACGAAAAATCCTGCGTCGGAGCAGGTAGCGAACAGGGAAGCAACAGGAAGCGAGCGACGATGCGCCTGCGCGCAGATCAATTATGTGCGATATATATGGCTATTTGAAGTCGAAACTTTCGGCTCAGGACTCAGTGGGAGCTTCGCTCGCCTATCAGCCCGCCGCGCGCGATACCTTTAAGTCGCAATTCGATGCGTGGTCTTCTTATATGGTCTATGCCGGTGCAAATCTTGGATTCGTTATGAGCGGCAATTTGGCGCCGGGATATGCAGAGCTTACGATTGTGCGCGACAATTCGGATGAGTCGCGCAGTGGGTTTCCGCTTCTTATAACTCAGGGCGTCGATGGCGTGTGGCGTATTTCTGAAATGTAAATTCTTTCGATACGCTCGAAAATCAGGGGTAGTCATGAGCAAAGATCAATTTTATCGTTCATCTGAAACCATAACTAGAATACTTTGTGCGTTTCTATTTTTTGCCGGGTGGATTGCGCTTTCAGATGCGATGTATTCGTCGTCAGCTCGTGCGATCAGAGTGCCGTTTTTTATCTGGGCAATGACGATTGTCTTGTGCGGTGTCGGGTTCATCATTCGACGGAGCAGAAATAAACCCACACTTTATTACTTAATCGTTGCCGCACTATCCGGCGCTTCGATGCTCTATCTGGCTTCCCATATTGCCTTGTAGTCGCGGAATTTTTAAAAAAAAAACAAGCGCAGGTGTCGAACATGTTCTCCATGCCTCTAAAAATGCTTCTGTTCATCGTCTCGTCAGCCGTCTGCAGTGCGGCTCTCGCATTCGACACGGAGACTCACGCTCTCATCACGCGGGAAGCAATATCTCGATCGGGGCTTGGTGACGGGACAATCCAGGCGCGAATGCTGCTCGATCGTCTCGATCAGAACAATATATTCAATTTGTTTTGGAAGAGCCAGAATGATCACTTCGGCCCCACTCCATTTACGACCAGCCCCTGGGGTGAAGTTACGGACATTATGACGCCCTCCGTCGGTCTGGTGTCTGAGAGTATAGGTAGCGTCACTCAGCCGGGTATAACGACGTGTGGTACGTATACTTCTAGTAGTGCCGGTACTGTTCTTCAGCGAGCAGATGGGGCTTTCGAGAAGTTTAAGGGAGTGGGGACTTTCGGGTACTAATGGAGAAAGCGTGTGCGGAACCTTGTGTAAGTCGGGTGTGAGTTACTGCTTCGCCAATCTCGACGTCGAGGGTCCTTCGCCCATAGAGGGGCGGGCTTAGCGTTGCGTACGGCAGTGTCGGTCAATGGCATGGGGTACCAGTGGTCCGTGGTCGCGGTCGCCGGGGGTATCGAGCCGAGTAGACGTCCAGATACCCCGGCTTATACCCCCAGTGTACCCCGGATGTAGACGGAAGACCTCGGACGATGTGGGACGATCGCCCAAAGAAAAACCCCGCTTTGGGCGGGGTTTCTGGACTTCGGCGGACGTCGCCGGAAAGCTATTTGGCGGAGCATCTCGTATTCGAACTCACGTTACGGATAAAGGCACTGGTGGATTCTGTGTCTTGTGGACCTAGTGATCTTGTTGGACGGACAACCAACCACCGACAAAGCCCGCCCGCGCCAAACCGCGCAACAGATTGGGCACGCTTCGAGTTGCATTCCAAATAGTATTTGTCTTGTAGTTGGCGATCATGCAGAGGATAGGTCCCTGGTTATCGCTAAGGTAGTCATGGTCAACCCAACCTAGGCGCGCATCAGCGCTACCGGACCGAAGACGAGCGCGGTTGTCTCGAAAGCTCGGGTTGAATGCATCGTAAAATCCGTACGAGCCGTACAGCCGCCCGCCTTGGAAATTGCGCAGGGCACGGGCCGCCGGGATACAGATCTCAGGCGCAAAGGGTATGGACGCGACTGCCGCAATAGGGGCAAGTGTGCCGCGGTCATCTTCATCAGGCATGCCTTTCGGTCCGTAGGCTGCATAGCCATGAAAACTCGTTGGCGCGCCTTTGAAAGCAATGACGACATCACCCGGCCCATTGCTGGCGCTCAAGCCCCAGATGTCCTTCGAATAGCCGTCCCATCCCATGGGATTCGCAATGGCATATTCGCGTTGGGCGTAAGTGGCGCGCCGGCTGTTCTCGAAATAGTCAAACCCTGCGGCCCGCATCGTCGCATCGCGGATGCTGCGAAGGTCAACCCACACGGCTGCATATTGATGCGCAAAGTGGGGCCCGAACGAGAGATATTTGCGAGCACCTTCTCCACGCCAATAATTCGGGAACGGCGCCGACCAGGCCTCATATGCGCCGTCCTTGGCCGGATGCGTACCTGAGCCGAGCGCAAGTAGATACAGCGGCATGCCCTCGTTATAACCATCCCAATTTCGTTCGATGAAGCCGCTCTCGGGCGACCAGCCCATTGAGAGCGCCTTACCTCCGATGCTGTGAGCCTGTACCCAATCCCATTCGGTGCGATCCAACAGAAGCTGGGAAAGTCGGCGGATTTCCTTTTCCTGCTCATCCTCGCGATCAAACCAGCCTTGCGCGACCACCATGCCCATCTGAAGCCACGTGGTATCAACGGTGGAAAGCACTGACTTACCAAGCCTTAGTCCGCTCTCCATATCGATGAACTGATAGTAGAAACCGCGATAGCCGCCGCAGCCTGAGCTTTGTTCGCTCTGCGGCAGTTGCTCCAAGAACCGCAGTGTGCGCAACGTCAGGTCTCGGGCTTCGCTCCGGGTGATCCAGCCACGCTCGACCCCAATCGGCCAGGCAGTCAACCCAAAGCCTGTCCCCGTGATGCTGCACACTGACGGTGTCAACCAGCGATCAGCCATCAGGCCGTTGCGATGATTGACACGCTCCCAATAAAAATTGAATGTGCGGTGCTCTATATCGCCGAGCAACTGCGAGTCCGAGACACGCGTCGCTATGGCCTTGCCCCAGAGAGAAGTAGAGGCAATTCCCGTGATAGCCGTGCAGACAAACTTTCTCCGCGTCAGTGTCATCACTTCGCCGGACCAATTTTCGCAACGGCTGCTGAGTCTCCTGCGTCGCTGTTTGCATCGCAAGCGATCCGTGATCGCTCTTCTCCTGAGTGGCTATCCATGCATTTGCCAGCTGAACGAGAGCAGGAATCGACGCGGCGGCGAAGAGGTTCTCGCACAGTCCCGCGATGTGACTTTCATCCACCGCACTTCAACGGCGGGGGATTCCGCGGACCACTACCGCGCTCCGACATCCTCGCCGACGCTGACCGCAGGCGCGACGAGTCGTCCTCATCAGGAGCCCATCTCGCAGAGCTCCTAATGACCTTTTCGCCAGTTCTGAAGGTCGCCGACTTGTTCACGGGCGTAAGGTCAACTGCTGTTGCTCCGCCAGAGGTCGGTGGCGGCCCGCTGCGCTCGCCGCACCCAGGGCTTCGGCTTTGCAAAGCCAAGCCAATGCCGGCCGACGACGATCGGTGGGCAGCCTGACGATTTCGCAATACGTGTGCAGTCGCTTCGAGAGACTTGCGCGGTATCAAAGGTGTTGCGGCACACGGCTGCGTGGCAGAGCAGGGAGACTGGCACTAACCGCTCAACGAGCGAGGTTTGCAAGTTTCCAGCTCCGAACTCGCGAAATCCCCGGCCGGAGACTTCCGCCGCAAATCGAGCAGTAGTCGGCTCGTGCTCGTGCAGCAGTTCGGAACCCAAAACGCAAAATCGCGCCACAGGGGCGCGATTTGCACTATCTATCGAGTCGCTGTCTCTGATAGAGACAGCTCGATGGCGGAGAGGGTGGGATTCGAACCCACGTTACGGCATAACCGTAAACCGGATTTCGAATCCGAAAAGATACGATAATCAACAACTTGCACCAACACCAACCAACTGATTAGCCGGCAGTTTTGACAGATGTAAAGATTGGTCGGTGATGGCCATTGTTGGTGCCGTTGTCCCAAAATTGTCCCAAATCTGGGGAGGGACGGCTCATGCCTCGAATCAACGCTAGAACGATGGCTGAGATGATCGCGTTGCCGGCACATGCTCAGCTAGGAGTGCTTGAGAGGCAGAAGTATCCGAAGGAGGGCGCCAGCCAGTTCATGCGTCCGTACTACGCGCCAGCGATGGATGCCATCAGAAAAAGCTACAGGTCGAGCAATCCGATTGCGGAGATTGAGGCGGCGATCACTGCGGCGCAGTCCTTGGGGAGCAAATCGCGAAGGGTCAATCTTGATCGCGCGCTTCACGCATTTGCCGAAACGGACCAAGTTGATCGCAAGTTGCAGGTACACAAGAAATCCAAGGCGGAGGCAGCTCTAGGATCGGTTGAGTTGCGTGCGTCGCCTGACATTGAAGCGTTCGATGGGAAGCGCGAGGTTGTCATCTACTACAACTTCAAGATTCTTCCGTACGATTCGGAAGCGGCAAAACGCGTCATGGAGATTGCTTGCTGGCTTTACGCGGAGAGCGGCTTAGCGATGTCGCCCGCGCAGTTCGAGCTGATCGATCTGGCTAGTGGAATCCTGTACCGGGGCAAGTCTGTTCGTCAGGCAACGATCAAGCAAATGCAAAAGACTGCAACGGTAATCGAATCGATTTGGGACTCAATCTGAGGCGTGAGCCTGCTCCGAGACTTGGGGCGCGCCGCAAGGCGCCTATTGCAATCTTGTCCCCGCACACGTCCGGTGATCTTCGGCTAGCGAGGATAAGGATATGGAAGAAAAAATCGTCACTGCGATAATAGCCGCCAGTGTCTCCCTCGTGGTATCGCTGTTCGGCGCGCTCGGCACGTGGCGCCAACTCGTCGCACAAAGGGAAAAGTTGGAGAGAGAGATCGACGTACGCCGATCGGAGAAGCTCTATGAGATTCGCCTAAGGGTATATCCGAAATTTTTTGAGATCACGCGCGTATTGATGGGGGCGTCTGACGTTGATCGTTACTCTACTTACAAGACTGTCCGCAATGAACTTAAGGTGTGGCGCGGCGGAGAGCCAATGCTGGTATTGAGTAAGGTGGCTCTGGAGGCGACATATGCGCTCGAGGTCGCTCTGCGCGCCAATCCAGAGAATGGCGCGACGCGACAGTATAGCCAGGAGCAGATCGCAAAAGTTTGGAAACTACGCCAACGTGCCAGAGGAGCCCTTCGCCGAGATATCGGATTGCTATTCGGCGACGACAAAGAGGCAGATTTCGTCGGTGTACGGAGTCGCTAGCGAATATCGCTGGCGCTCCCACAAAATTCGACTTTCTTCGTTGGATCTCGCCATGCCCACCACCGACCACGACCCGCAAATCGTCCGGGCGCTCGATCAACATGGAAAGCATGCGGCGGCTGAAGCGCCCTCGGCGGGCGCGGACGAGAACAAGCCTGCGAACCAGGCTTTAAGCAAGCATCGATGGCGCCGCGTGCCCTTCATCGAAGAGGACGACCCACCGCGCATTCGAAAGTCCCTCAAATGGATTCTCGCCGTAGGCGGTTTCGCAATATGGGTTTACGCCTTCTACTTTCGCAGGTAGGCGCCCACGGGAGATTGATCGCCTCTATTCTCGACGACGCGGGCTATGCGCACGGGCGCATCGACAAGATGCTGGCGGATGTGGGGTTGGGCGCGGGCAGTGAGAGGCTGAGCGCGACAACCCGACGTAATAGGTCTGCGCACGCAAGAGTCAATTTCCAGTGCCGACGTGCATGCCGAGAATCTCGCAGTCGCGCGCAATGATTTGCGGGTCGTACAAGAGCCCCATGACAAAGTCCTCATTCTGATGCATGGAAACAAACCCACCGACGAAGCCGAACATTTCGGATCTGTCACCGTCCGGCCTCAACACGGTGAACGCTCCGCACACCCGCCGTTCGGTTGGATTGTCCTTCATCGATCGAACGATCACTTCGGTCAGATGAGCGCTTCGCCCATTCTCTACGTCCGTGCCAATTGCCGCCAAGAGTGACTCAAGCTCGCTTCTTGTGGCGCCTCTCGGTTTACCGAGATTGTCAGCTAGGGCTTGTGTCGCCTTTGGAAGCAGGAGGATTCGTGTATTCGCGTTTGCCCAAAAGGCAAGGACTGCCAAGAACGCGATCACACATCTGCCGTAGAGCTTGCAGCTACGCATGAGGATCACCTACGCCGCCAACCTGTGCTCGTAGTACGGGTGCCGCTTGTCGTCAAAGATCGCGTAGAGCGCATACGGCGAAGTTGTCAGGTGCAGGAATCCGTCGTGACGTCTAACCGGGCTTAAGACACGGGTTGACGGCAAGCCGCTCGTAAACTGCATTGTGGCGGCTGCGCGGGGACGTGAATGTCAACTTTCGATGGTCCGGGCTCGGACGAAAGACAATAGCTATTGGACCCTTCCCGCGCACTTCGGCTGTAACGTAGATATCGCCTGAAAACACGTGATACGTCATGGTTGAGGCGACACTGCAATTGAAGCCGTAGTTGACGTACTTTCCCGTCGATGTGAACTCGAAGACATCGGCAGGCGTTCCGTCTTCGTCCGAGGTAGCGGTCCACACGCCGGTTATCCACGTAGTGTCGTCAGTGTGAGCTCCCGCAGCAGCACTTACGAGCGCGAACGCGGCTGCAATAGTAAGTCGATGCGGCTTTCGGCGAATTGGACGAGTCATGCCGCAAGAGGATATGAGAGATCGCATGGCGATGCTACGGGTCGAAGTCTCACGGAGAGAGAACCGCGTCAGGGCGCGGGTCAGGATACGTTCAAGGGGGCAGCCGTCGACGCTGGCGGCGGGCGTCTCAGGGATGGAGAACATGGAGCTCCATTCCAGATGCCACTGTGAGCGAGCGCTAGCCCTCCGAAACTTCGAACGTCACGCACGAGAGAAGCACTGTTGCGTTCCGCAGCTTGCGAACGGATTCGACGAAGTGCACATATTTGCTTTCGTATTCGGCAGAGGCCGCTTGACCACGTGGGGCCGAATGGACTGAAACCCGCTCAATGTCCGAGAAGTTTGTGGGGCCTGAGCCGAATCCTGGGTCAAGTAACGCGGTGGCAGTCACGTGGTTACCACGAGGCAACGGCCAACCCCAATACTCAGCGTCGTCAGCACGATACTTGACCGTGAGGTGCAAAGGACATCCGTCGCTTACCGAGTATTCGGCAGCCTGGAGGCATTCGACGAAATCACGGAACTCTCGAAAAGCATCCATTTTTTGCTAGCACTCTAGCCTTAGGTTGCCGACCGCGACTGTCGCGATCTTACCGTGGTGCGGGCTCCGGAGTTTGACGCGCGTGATGGCCGGATAGAATCTCACGTCTAAGCTGTTGCGGTCGAAGCCGCTACGACTAGCGATCGCGGGGCGCCCCGTCAGCCGGCCAGAGGGGTGGCCGTCGCCAAACGGCTTGAGGAGGCCGGCCTCGGGGCGTCAGAAGAATCTTGCCTGTGGCGTGAAGTGACCGTCAAGAATCGGAACGCGCGAGCGGCCGATCGATTCCGAACGATGACACCGAGGGCAGTACGAGGAATCATTCGGAGTAATGGCACTCCAAGCTCACGCCAGACTGCAGTCTAGCTCGAACGGGCTCCGGGCCTATGGCCTACGGAGCCCGCAAGATCGGTTCGAATCAGGATCCCGAGTTCGCACTGTCCGGAGCTGGACAGTTTGCGGGCGCGTCCGGCTTGCACTGACCGGTGCCGCCCCCGCCATCATACTGGTACTGATCGAACGACGGATACCAGGGACCATCGTCATAACCGCTGGTCGAACCAGGATCTGGCGTGACATCGCGGGAATACGTGGTATTTCTCGTATAGCCATTCAAATGCTCGACGTAGCTCACGCTGCCGACCCCTGGCGGAGTGCCAGCGGGCGGAGGTGGCGGCTCCGGCGGAGGAGGCCCGGGCGGCGTCGAATCGAGACCTATCGCGCCGTCACCACCGTTCCAGTGTTCTGCCGTCGCAACGACAGAGCCGTTTGCATTGCGAACTACATACACTACTACACCAAGGCCGACGGTCGAATTGTTTGCCACGAACTGACTCACTGCCTCCTTAATAATTGCCTGATCTGTCTCAAGCGTGCCGGTCACGGTGACAACTATCTTTCCATCGCGCTGTGTCACCGTCTTGCCTGACTGCGAAAGCAAGTGGTCCTGCTTCGCCGTAGCGGCGTCGGCGACTGTTGCGAGAAACAACACCCCGAACAGGGCCGCTGCTAAATCTCCCTTCCTGAACGTCGCACTCATTGCAACCATCCTCGTTGTTAGCCTTGCGGTGCCCCAGACGCCCCAGATCGCCGCAACATAGTCAGCGACAGCGGGATGCTAGCAGCTACATGCGCGCGGAAAATGCACTTGCGCCTAGAAAACGCTTGGGCTCACATGAATTTACAAATTTCTGCGGTAGCAGATTGTGACGAGAATCGTGGCGCGGTGGTTACCAAAGGTCGCAGACGAACGCCGGCCCCTCGGTGCCGCCGACGATGCGCAGGCGGCTCTGTCCGACGGCTACTTTCGGTTCTTCTCGACGATCAGCTTGGCCCGTAGCTGGGAGTGGACGAACCTGTAGAGTTCGCTGCTCGACATCGTGCACCCATCCATCTCCGGGAACGTTCGCAAG
>Ga0105248_10000578_pt1 | contig 41772 bp, 35 predicted proteins | sample KBSS34metaG_FD_81524 | JGI IMG/M metagenome (GOLD analysis project Ga0105248, IMG submission 81524) | Switchgrass rhizosphere microbial communities from Kellogg Biological Station, Michigan, USA - KBS S3-4 metaG | ecosystem: Host-associated > Plants > Roots > Rhizosphere > Soil | place...
ATCACAGATGACAATCGAACATTGAACGATGATCATTTCTTCACTTCATTTCACAGAACGGGAGGCGCTCGTGAAGCAGGTCGTGATTCTTATCGCCATGCTGGGTTTCGTACGGGCAGCCGCGGCTCAGAATGCCGACGATTATCGCGGCGGCTGGAGAACGGATAGCGGCGAGGCCCACATCTACGAGTTCTCGATTCGCGGCGCAACAGTGAGGGGTATCTACTGCACCTATTGTGCCGACGCCACCACTCTGGCGTTTGTCGACGGGACGTTCGGTCCAGAGGGGATCACGTTTGAGGTCACTCATGTGAGGGCAGACGGCAGCGCAAGCTACAAGGACAAGGCAGTCGCGAAGTTCAGTCAGAGCCGGCTCACAGTGACAGGTACAAGCGGCGCGCCCGGCGGAGGCCGCTTCGAGCGCGTTCTGATCAAGGATCCCCGGGGACCGGACCCCATACCGGCAATGGTGTCGATTCTACCGAAAGGCCCGCCGGTGCCGGCTAACCCTCTCCGTCGGAATCCGGATGGCGCCGATGGCTTGCCCTATATCCAGCCCGGCCCGTGGAAGTCAAAGCTGACGGAGAAAGACGTGATCGGCGTGTGGCTGGGATTTGGTGTCGGGGCGCCGAAACAGTTTTTCATCATTAAGAAGGTGGGCGACAAACTTCGAGGAATGGTGTGCGGCACATGCGACAACCCATACACCATGGCCGCCCTCGACGACTTCGTCATCGAGGGCGAAACGCTGCGATTCAACATCCTGCACGAAGACTGGGCTGATGGGGAGCTTCCCACGTTCTACAAGCACGTCACCGCACATCTGGGCTGGAACGAGATGCGCTGCGTCACAGCGGCCGATCACCAGCCTGCACCGCCACCTCCGGCGGCGGGTCGTGTCCCCGGATTCTCGCTGCAGGGCCCAATTCCGATCGAAGCCACATCCGGCAACGTCTGGCCCGAATGGCCGCCGAAGAATACGTCTTCGCCCCGCTAGCCGTGCCATGACAGACATTCTGCTCTCCGACAGATTTCCGCGAGCCTCAAGGTACAACCCGGAGTGGCTTGTTGCAAGCTGCAGTGGCGCAGCGAACCCCCTGTGGATGACCGAGTGGCTGGCGGAAGTGATGCAGCTGCGGCCGGGTATGCAGGTTCTGGATCTCGGCTGCGGCCGGGCTGCGTCGTCGATCTTCCTTCGACGAGAATTTGGCGTTACGGTCTGGGCTACGGACCTGTGGTACAGCGCTGCGGAGAATCTTCAGCGGATACGAGACGCCGGCATGGAAGACGGCGTGATTCCGAGTCGTGCCGACGCGCGGGCCTTGCCGTTCAAATCAGAATTGTTCGATGCCATTGTTTCGATCGATTCGTTCTTCTACTACGGCACTGATGATCTGTATCTGAACTACATCGCTCGTTTCCTCAAGCCGGGAGGTCGTCTCGGTATTGCAGGCGCGGGACTGATGCAGGAGCTGGGCAACTCTATTCCAAAACATCTCGCGAATTGGTGGACCCAGGATCTGTGGTGCCTGCACTCGGCCGCATGGTGGCAACGACACTGGGGACGAACGGGCATTCTCGACGTCGAAATTGCGGACACCCTTTCCGACGGCTGGAGATACTGGCGCGACTGGGTGAGAGTCGTCGCTCCGGAAAATCTTCAGGAAATCAAAACTATAGAAGAGGACGCGGGCCGATATCTGGGATATGTCCGAGCTGTCGGGAGGCGGCGCAGTGATACACCTTTGATGGACCCCGTTGACTCGATCCCCTCCCAATACACGAAGAAACGGTTGCTCCGGCCGGAGTGACGGGCTTTCTCAAAGTGTCGCCTCATGCAAGGCTACACTTTGATGCAAGAAGTACGACTTATTTTGCCGTGTCGCGTGGGACCGGTTTGCCGTAGACCTCGATCCAGGAGACGTCGGAGTATCCGCCGTCTCCGTGGCCGCTTCCCGGAGAAAGATCTGCGAACCCGATTTCATCTACTTTGCTGAGATCCACGGTGGCGAGCACTTTGCCCTTGGTCAGCACCTTGGGCATTTCCGCTTTCAGCCAATGCACTTCGGCAAAGTAGAATTCGCTCTCGCGATAGTCGAACGCGCTTGCGTCCACATGATCGCCGATCAGATAAGTTCCATCTGCAAGCTTCAACACCGGCCGGACTTCGTGAAATCCCGACGTTTTGAGATACCACTTCATTCGAGCCTTGCCGGTTAAGTCGACATAGCTCGTCTTATGCTTCAGTGTGACGGCGCACGCGGAGTTACACAGGCCTGTCCAGATATGATTGACACTGCCTTCGTTCGTAACGCCAAAGTCATCTTTGTTGCCAGGGCCGTACTGCACGAGTTCCAAATCCGGATTGGTCACGGCATCCTGCGTTAGCGGCGTCATCGCCGTGTTCTTCCACGTCTCCTTGAAGAAAAGCGAAAGAGGCGCCGCTTGCCCGCGGCCACCCGCGCGCTGTTGGGCGATGATGCTGAGTCCGATCGACGAGAGAAGGAGCAGGCACAGTACGATTTGAGAAATGAAACGAGAGATCATAGCTTCCTCCAATGTGCGTGGACTCTATCCCGGATACTCGATCCGGGACAAGTCTATCCGTCACGCTCTGCACGAGCGTCACGCAACCAAAGGGCCGAAGCGAACTAGTTTTCTTCCAGGACAAAGTACCGAAGCCGTCCGTCGCGCTCAACCTGCAAAACGAGAGGAGCCCCGGCCTTCTGCATCGCCAGGCTCATCCGCAGGTCGTCGAGCGTCGACAACGATTGCCCATTCAACGAATGGATGATGTCGCCGGGAACCAACTCATCGCCCAGGTACTCCGACGTTCCCGAACGTGCGGCGACCAGAATCCCGTCTTGTGAGCGCAAATCTCCGAGGATTTTTCTCACGCTGTCATTGAGTTCCATCCCGAGAAAACCTAACAGAGGAACCGCGTTCTTCTGCGGATCGACCATGTCCGCCAGGCGCTCCGGATCATCCTCCGGCTCCGCTATGGTTACTGTGAAAGAAATGAGCTTGCCTTCTCGCAGAACGTTCAGTTCGGCAGTGTCGCCGATCGAGTAATGATAGGTCTCCAATGAAAAGTCGCGCGCATTGCGGATGTGGCGACTTCCGATCGACATGATCACGTCGCCAATGCAGAGTCCTGCCGTTGCCGCGGCGCCATTGGGATTAATGTCTTCGATCAGTGCGCCATCGTAAGGCTGCAATCCAAGACCTTCCGCCAGAGGCTCTGTGATCGTTCGTAGCGCCACGCCGATCTGCCCACGGTGAACATGGCCGTCCTTTTTGAGTTGATGGAAAGCGTAAGACACCACGTTGCTTGGAACCGCAAACCCCAACCCTTCGCTGCCACCCGATTGCGTCAGAATGAATGTATTTAGACCCACAAGCCGGCCGTTCACATCCACCAGCGGGCCGCCGCTGTTTCCGGGGTTGATCGGCGCATCTGTCTGGATGTAGATCCGGGGGTCATCAGAACTGATCTGACGAGCTACAGAACTAACCACTCCCATACTCATGGAGTTGTCGAGTCCGAGTGGGGACCCGAATGCCAGAACGAGTTCCCCCTGATGGATCGTATCGGAGTCAGTAAATTCCAGAGGTGTAAGGCCTTCGGTTGGAATCGAGAGGAGGGCCAGATCCAGATTGCGGTCAAGACCCAGGAGAACCGCATCAAACGATGCGGTTCGTTGTGAGCCACCGTTCAGTTGGACCGTGATATGACGCGCTCCGTCCACGACGTGAGCGTTCGTCATGATCATGCCATTCGGCGAGATGATGACTCCCGAACCGGTTGAGCGCTGGCGTATCAGGACATTTGTTCCGGTCTGACTTTGATCATTCATCAACCCATAGCCCGTCGCAACAACCTGCACGACCGATTTCGATACGCGCTCGGTCAGGTCACGAAGTTGATCGCTGAATTCAATCAAAGAGGCTTTCTTGTCCGGAGACTGCGGTTCAGCGTGCAGCTCTCGGACTACGAAAAAAATGGAAAAAAGGCTGACCAACGCCTTCGTTGTTTTTGAATTCATTATTCCGTCCTGGTTAAGCTGACAACCCCTTGTGGAAAGCTTCGTATGAAGATAACTACCCCTGATACAGCATTAGAGCGTGAGATGGGTTTGCGGCTCATTAAGTAAGTCTTAATTCCAGTTAAGGTGGGATGGGAGTTACAGGGCGTCCGATGGCATTACCCGCAGCCGTGTTCAATGCGTTTTTGCCAACAGAGCTACCTTCGCTGCTATCTGCGGTGCCATCCATTACTTTCCTTGATCATGCGGCACGGTACAAGTCGCGGTCGCGCTACCGGAGTTACCCGCAACGTCGGATACTCGCGCGTTGATCACGTAGCTCCGGCCCGTGCCATTGCCTAGCCGCTGCGCACGGACTTTCACCGTTCCGCCCTGGACAACGATGTCGGAGGCATCAACAGGCTCGTTACTGACAACGCTCACGGACAAAGTGTTGGCAGCAACACCCGACCCGTTGTCCGATGCCGTTACCGCGGCGACCTCAACGAGCTTATTGTTTGGAGGCCAGATGGTGCACTTGACGGGTAAGCCGGAAAATGCCGGCGCGGTGGCGTCGATCTTGAAGCTGAGTGATTGGACGGATTCGACATGGCCAACCTTGTCCACGGAGCGGTACTGAAGTCGGTGCTCGCCATCCCCGGTCACCTGGAATGGGCCAGCATAGGTGGCCCAACTGCCACCGGAGTCGAGCAGGTATTCCGTATGATCCAGGTCCAGGTCCTTGTCGCTCGCCCTAAGAGTTACCGTTGGATCGCGGTACCAGCCGTTAACTGGGCTTGGGGACAGCTCGGCAACAGTCACGGGCAGGAAGGCGAAACCGCAGCTTATGTCGTCCTCTCCTCCGAGACTCTCCATTGCTGCCTCGGTCTCATGTTTGAACTTGGCGATCAGACCATCGCATTTCGCCTCTTTCGTCTGAATGTTTCCACCGCACTTGAAACTGCTCGCGACATTCGGATCGCCAGCGCCGTCATAGATGGCCGTCTGGGGAAATGGGCACAGCGGACGTGTTCGGCCCCCTCCCGCAGACATGATGGAATCTGGCGCAACACCGTTCTGAGCCCAGTCGACCATGGTATCGAACAGGTTTTGAGGCTGTGGACCCGCTCCGCCCCCGCAATGCTGAACGCCGGGCGCGAGGAAAAAACGGAAGAACGGAGACACATTGTCCTGGCCTCCGTAGTAGTCGAGCACCTCGCTGTAGTAATAGATGTTCGATTGAAATGGAATGAGTTGATCCGCGAGGCCTTGCCACATCAGGATCTTCGCGCCATGGTTTTTGGCGAGGTCCAGGTTCGGTGTGCTCATGTTGATGTAGTCGGCGACGGTGTTGGTGGCGAGTTGCGTGAGGTCATTCAAATTAGACAGGGGGCTGGGTCGCCAATCGAAGGTCATATCCTTATTGGCCCAGCCAAAGACACCATTGAACCCTGTGGCTGGCGGAATGCCTATGCCCAGAGCTGCTGCACGGCCGAAGGGAAACCACACACGACGTCCGAGGTCGTTCCGCGCTCCATCCAGGGTTATATCGACTACGGATGCCTCAGTCGTGGTCAGGCAATCTGGGGCGTTCGCCGCACCAGGCGCACCGCAAATGTTGACTACCGCACCAGCCTTACACATACGGGGTTCGGTCAGGAGATTGTCCACGACCCCGTCGAGGGCATCGCACGCTTTCACCAATCTATCGACCGTGGCCGCGAACTTGGCAGCGGTGACAGAACCGTTGGCAATGTCCTTGTTCGCCCATCCCCCGATCATGGGACCCGCGGAATTTTGAACGTGGTTGGTGTGGGGCGCGCCGATGAGAAATCCGTCAAAGTCATTTCCGTATTTCGCGGCGAGTACAAGACCCTGACGGCCTCCGGTCGAACAGCCGTCCCAGTAATTCCGAACCGCGGGTTTGCCATAGTAAGTATTGGCCAACCGTAGCGCCCACTGGTATTGAAGGCGCAAGCTTTCGCTGAAGAAGTCTTCAATCTTGCCGAGATTCAACTCATGCGTTGCCTGAATAACTCCGAATGCGGGATCCTGGCCGACATGACCGCCGTCTGTTGACGAGCCGACGTACCTCGCGTTCGTTGCGGGCGTGACTGCACTGAGCATACCAACCAGACCGCCACCGCCCAGATTGCGGACCTTCCCGTTCCACGCGCCTTGTCCATCCACACCGCCGCCTGAACCACCATCTGCCGTGTTCGCGGGCAGTCCCACACGCAACCCGATCTGCTGAATCTCGCCTGCCGCATAGCCGAACGCCGTTCCGCCGCGCTCCGACACAATGAAATCCACCCTGCAAAAGGCCGGGTTCGGGCCGACCGGCGGTACCAGTGTCGTCGTGTGCGCGAGGACCACCGGATTTCCCGTGAGTCCAAACTTGGGATCGACATTGAGCTGTGCGCAGGTGGGTATTTGCGCAAAGGCTGCGGCCGAAGCAATCGCCATTACCGTAACGAACCCAAACGAAAGAACGAATAATCGTCTCATGGGTACTCCTCCCGGCACGGGCCACGCAAAGTGTTTGAAAAAATTTGACCGGATTATTGCATAACGCGGATCCGCCGTCTCGGGCGGGATTTACGCAAGGAGGAGGGCGCGGCGCGGGCGAGGTGGCCAGGTGTGTGAGCACAAACGCGACACACCTGGGTCACGGTTCAAGAGACGTACAGCAACCGGTCAGATCCGCAAATCAGGAGATCATGACCTTGCGGGGAAACTGAGAATTGTCCTCGAGGAACGTCTTTTTCGTGGCGGTCAGTTCCGCCTGTGTCGGTTGCACAGCGCCATTGGCATTGGTCGCTTTCGAAACCAGAGTATGTTCGCCAGGTGTCGCACCCTCCCACACATACGTAAACAGTTTCCAGCCGAATTGCGTGTTCGACTTGTCCATGGTTGCCGGCGCCCATGAACCCTCGTCAATCTTCACTTCGACGGATTTGAGCGGCGAGCCGTCATTCAGCGCAAACCCGTGGACAACGTGATGGTTTCCGCTTTTCACAACGCGAGAAATCACGGACTTGGGGCGCATGCGGGAGATTTCGGTTTCTTTCCATACCTCCTGGCCGCCCACCATTTCGCTTCGGAGCGTGAGATACCACCGCGCCTGGTAATGACCAACGAAGCGAGTCTCCTGTACGTGGATCTGCGTCAGCCATTTCACGTTGGCAACCCCATACCAGCCCGGCATGATGAGCCGAAGCGGAAAGCCCTGATGTTTTGTGAGGGGGTCGCCGTTCATCGCGTACGCGAGAATCGGTTCGGGCTTCATCGCGTTCTCGATGGTTATGCTGCGGCCGAAGTGTTGATCGACCTTGTAAGTCTGCCCTCGGAACGGGACATCAATCTCGCCATGATCGACTCCGAAAAAGACTACCTCTTTACCTTCTGACTTCACGCCTGCCGCGTTCAAGAGATCTTTCAGACGAGTTCCAGTCCACAACCCTGCAGATGCCAGCCCCTGTAGGCGTCCCCGACTGTTGCCGGAACACTCAAAACCTACCGGGACTTGTACAGACGGCCGCTTTCGAATTTCGTCCATTGTCAGTTCCAGCGTCTTGTTGACGGTGCCATCGACCTTCAATCTGAAAGTCGCCGGATCGACTTCGGGCTGGCCATGATGCTGCGTTGCGAAGAACTTTTCTTTCGGCGTGTACGGGCCGTCGATCGTGCGAATGTCGAGAAAACGATTGGGGGCATTCGGGTCGACGGTAAAATTCATGTTTGCAGGAATGTCCGTGAAGGGCACAGCGGTTTCGCCCTGCAAGACCGCGGGCATCATCGATTCCGGTAGCCCCAGGGTTGCCAATGTCGCGGCGGTGAGCCCGGCTTGCAGCATTTCCCGGCGGGTCATTTTGATAGTCACGATTTCCTCCTTCATGAAACGAGCGAACGGTCCGACCCGGTGTTTTTATCACGAGTCCGACACTAACGCGAGAGCCCGTAGGCTCTTTTGATAGATACTTAGTTACCGGTGCCTGTCGCCAGACGGCCCTGCATCCCTTCACCCTGAATAGTCAAATGGTCCACAAATGATTGAAGAACGCGATTCCATGCCTCCCCAATCCGCTGATCGAATTGAGCGTCCTGGATTCGAACTGTAGCCACAAGACTCTCTTTGAATCGGTCGTAAAGTTCCGGAGGGAACGCGCGATGTCGCTGGACCATGCCATGCAGGACCATGCGGCCCTCGACGGAATCCAATTCAACGTCGAACAATATGCTGAATGCGCCACGAAGCATCCGAACCTGCCGCGAGACATCAATGTCGCGAAACGCATCTCTTACCCGCACATCACTTCCGATGAAGATTTCGTAGAACTGATCGAGGAAGTCCTGGCGTTCGCAGCAGCGGTTATAGCTGGCGCGGACAACTTCACGGTCGGAGCCGCCCCCGGTGAGCGCCTGCCTCACTTCGTATTCCACTCTCCGAAGGCTTGCATAGCGCGCGCTGGGATCTTTTTCAAGCATGCGCAACACGATCTTTTCCAGTTGTGGATACGTCTCATGGATCGTACTGAGAGGGGGCGGCGGATCCTCGCATTGCTGCTTCATGATGCGGAACGGGCTCGGGCCGGTAAACGGGGGAGCCCCTGTGAGCATCTCGTAGGCAATGAGACCCAGCGAATACTGGTCCGATCGGCCGGTGATCGGAGCCCCCAGACACTGCTCTGGACTCATATATGTCGGTTTGGCAAGCAAGCGGTCTCCGGGACGGCCTTTCTGGTGGGTTGCTCGAGCATAGGCGATGCCGAAATCGGTTACAAAAGCTTTCCCATGACGATCCAAAATGATTTTTTCGGGCCGAAGTGAATGGTGGATGACTTCATGCTCATGAGCGTGCGCCAGTGCTCCGGCAACCTGTACGAGAATCTGTTGCGCTGTGTGTGGCGACAAGCCGCGTTGTTCCCGGATCGTTGAAGCTAACGACCGCCCATCGACAAAGTCGGTGACCGTTAAGTAAAGATCCTCCTTACGTTCGACATTGTGCGCCACGATAATGTTTGGATGCTGAAGGCGGCTGGCTGTCTCACTCGCCCTGACGAAGGCTTCGTAGAGACCTTCATTCAAAAGCATCGTGTGGATTGTTGTTACTTTGATTGCGAAGGTCGCCTTGGCAGCTTCAACGGAACGCGCTTTGAACACAACCGATGAGCCGCCGCGACCCACTTCGTTCATGAGCTCATAACGTCCGGATAAATGTTTTTGCAGTTTGTCCCGAATATCGCGCGCCGCTTCGAATAGTGCTGAGGTTTTCGGCGGAGAGGCCAGCCTTTGATTTACTTCATCCACTAATTGCCGAAGTTCCTTCGGCGTTAACCTGCCGTCATCGCGCGTGAGTTTGAGCCCTTGAACCTCCTGTTGACCCAGAGGAATCGAATTTTCGATATCTTCTGCGAGAAAACACGGGAAGAGGGTGCCGCGACGCTTCGCTAGAGTGGATTCGTCCTTGACGAAGTCGCTCTCCACGGAGGCCTTGGTCCAGAGAACGAGAACACAGCGCGCTTTCTCCAACGCCCCACTGATCGCGCGTTGAAAGGAATCGCCGATCCCGATGCTCTTATCGATCCAGACCTGCAAGCCGGCGGATTCCAAAGCAGTCTTTACCGAGTGAGCTAACGCAGCGTCCTCATGCGCATAACTGATAAATACATCAAGTTCGGCCATTGCGTTGATCGACCTTTCCGCGCTGGAGGGAAGCGCGGCCATTATACGTCCAAACATAGTATTGGAATACGTCGCCGCATTGCGAGCATGGCCGCAGCCACCTGTCCCCTGTTCGCGCTATTTGTGATAAGTTCGCGTAGCATTCCACTCGGAGGCTTAACGCGATGCTGAACAGCCGTGCCGCAGCACTTGGTTTGGCCTGTGTTCTGGCCACGATTCCTGGCAGCTTTCTGGCGCAGGATTCCCGAGCTTTCCTGGCCAATGTCTCCAAAGCCATGGGGGCGGATGGTCTCCGGACGATCCAGTTTTCCGGCATGGGCTCGAGCGCCGGCGTCGGCCAGAATACGAATCCGAACTCTCGATGGCCGCTGGCGAGGGTTAAAACCTACACGCAGGAAATCGACCTCACGAGTCAGGTCGCGCACACGCGGCTTGTACGTATTCAAGACAACGCCGATCAGGCACAGGAACGCTATGTTTCCCGCTTTTCTTCATGGGATATCCAATCCAGCTTCTGGCTGACGCCATTCGGCTTTCTCAAGGGAGCGGCCGCCAACAGTGCGAGTCTGAGGTCGGACACAGTTCAGGGAACGAAGTACAACGTCGTGAGTTTTAGTCTCGACAACAAGTACAGGATCGTCGGGTACATCAACGATAAGAACATTGTTGAACGCGTACAAACCTGGATCGACAACGACGTCCTCGGAGACATGCTTGTCGAGACTTTCTATGACCTCTATAAAGACTTCGACGGCGTGAAGTTTCCCACGTCGATCATCGAGAAGCAGGGCGGCTTTCCGGTGCTGATTCTTTCTGTCACTGACGTAAAACCCAACACGAACGTCGGTATCCAGGCTCCCGCACCTCCTACAACGAATGCGCCGCAGCAGGTATCTGTGCAGGTGGAGAAGGTGGCGGATGGCGTCTATTACGTTAAGGGAGGCACGCACCACAGCGTCGCTGTGGAGTTTGCGGATCATGTCGCGGTGATTGAAGCGCCGCTGAATGAAGAGCGATCGCTTGCGGTGATCGCGGCGGTGAAGCAGACGATTCCTAACAAACCAATTCGGTATCTGATCAATACCCATCACCATTTCGACCATGCCGGCGGATTGCGGACGTACGTTGACGAAGGGGCGACTATCGTCACGCACGAAAGTAACAAGGCGTTTTATCAACAGACGCTCGCGGCGCCGCGGACTTTAAATCCCGACAGGCTCGCGCGGTCACAAAGACAGCCCAACATCGAAGGCGTCGGGGACAAGAAGGTGCTGAGTGATTCCACGCGTACATTGGAACTGCACTGGATCAAGGGGAATCCACACGATGACGGAATTCTTATGGCCTTTCTGCCGAACGAGAAGATCTTGATCGAGGCCGATGTGTTCACGCCGCAGAGTGGTCCGGCAAGCAATACGACCGGCGTTGCGGCCAATCCGAGCACCGCTAACACGGTGGAGAGCGTCGAAAAATTGAAGCTCGATTTCGAAACAATCCTGCCGCTCCATGGCCCTGCAGTGGCGACGCGCGCCGACCTTTATAAAGCGATCAATAAGCCTGTGCCCGACATAGCGGCAATCCTGGCCGCAGCGACGCCGGCGCCGGTAGACCCGGGGCGTCGCGCACTCGACACCGCATGCACCGTTTGCCACAGTCTCGAGCGGATTCAGACGAAGAATATGCCCCAGGACGATTGGGTGCGGATCATCGACGACATGAAAGGAAAAGGCGCCATTCTGCAGGGGAATGACGAGGCGCTCCTGTTGGAGTATCTGGTAAAGAACTACGGTCCGAAATAAACGGCTGCGCCGCGGCTTCAGTTCTTCTTCATCAACTGCTCGAACAGCGCGAGCGTTTGAACTTGCCGCACCGGCGCAATTCCTCCGCCGCGGTAAAACGCGTCGGCCCAGTTCATCGGGGTTCTTCCCTGCTTGTCTTTCACGTCCAGTTTCGCTCCGCCGTCGACGAGCGTTTGAACTGCGGCATTCCATCCGCGGAATGCTGCGCCGTGCAGGGCGGTCAGGCCGGAATTGTTCACCGCGTTGACGTCCCCGAGCTGCATCGCGAGCTTCACAGCCTCAATCGCCTCGCTTTCCGGCCAGGAGAACGTGCTTCCCACCAGGTATCCGACGCCGGATGCCACCATCAGCGGTGTCGTGTTATCAAGGGATGGGATATACGGATCGGCGCCATACGCCAGAAGCATGCGCATCATCTTGACGTCGCCGGCGGCAGCAGCGCGGTAAAACGGCGTCGCTCCGGGTTCCGGTAACCAGGTTCGATTCGCGCCGCCACGAAACGGTGGCTTCGCGGTCAGGCGGGCATTCACATCCGCGCCACGTTGGAGCAGGGACTGCGTCAGTTCCAGCGCTTCGGTTTTGTCTGCGGACGGTCCCGGGGTATCGGTCGTGTCGAGATTCCGCATTTCAACCAATGCGTACAGAGCGGCTTTGCCGTCTCTATCTGCGAGGTTCGGATTGGCGCCATGATCCACCAGATAAGCGGCGACTTGATAGTTGGCGTTCAGGATCGCCATCAACAGCGCCGTGCTCCCGTTGCCGGACAACATATTCACGTCGGCCTTACCATCCACGAGGACCTTCACGGCGTCGAGTCTGTTTTCTCTTGCCGCCAGCATCAGCGACGTCACGCCTCCGGTTCCCGCGCCCGGTGCGGGTGGCGCAGGCGGCGGAGCCGCGGCCCCAGCCGCCTGTCCGCGAGCTGGCACTGGAGGAACCTGCCCGGCCGGTGCTGCCGCGGCCTGCCCACGTTGCACAGCCTGTCCAGCCTGTCCTGCCTGCCCCGGTTGACCGCCCTGTCCAGCCTGTCCTGCGCCGGCCGCGCCTCGATTCCCACCGCCGCGACCTCCCGCTCCAGCACCACCTCCGCCACCCAAACCTCCACGGCCGGCGGGAGCCACAATCTTGGAACGCGCGTTCACCTCGGCTCCACGATCGATGAGCAGTTTCACCACGGCGGGGTGGCCTTCCGATGCGGCCCACATGAGAGCGGTCTGCGACTTGGAATTTTCCTTGGCATTCACGCTCGCTCCGTTATCGAGCAGGACACGAACCGTGTCCAGGTTGCCGGTCCGTGCCGCCATCATTAATGGAGTCTCACCCAGGTCCGAAAGAGCAGCATTCGGATCTGCCCCGGCCTGTAATAACTTTCGGGCGATGGCTGAGTTTCCGTTCTGGCAGGCCAGCGACAGCGGCGTGACTCCGAAGCGGTTCGCCGCCTTTACATTGGCTCCCGCTCCGATAAGTATCTGGACCATGGACACATCATCGAAATGCGTCGCCCAATGCAGCGCGGTAGAGCCATCGGGCTGCGGCATGTTCACATCGGCTTTCTGCTGAAGCAAGGTTCGCATGGCCGATACATCTCTTTTCATGGCCGCGTCGGCGACGTCACTTGGCGCAGCGGCGGCGCAAAGAACCGCCGCCAAAACCACAACGCAGGGTCCGCCAATCCGGAGTGCTATGCGCATAAATTTTTCTCCAGCTAGATTTCAAGCAGCCCGGTGCTGTCTCCGAAACGTTCCTTTGGTATGTCGGCTTTGTGCAACACAGTTAACAGCAGGTTGGCCAGCGGTGTGTGCTCCGGATACTTTGTGTGGCGGCCCGGGCCGAGTCTTCCAGAAGCTCCACCAATCAGCATGATCGGCAGCGGCGAGTGATCGTGAACGTCGCCGTTGCTCATGGTGCTGCCGAACATGACGAGTGTGTGATCCAGCAGGTTGCCGTCGCCGTCGGGCGTCGCCTTCAGCTTGGCGAGAAAAGTCGTCAGAATAGTTGTGTGGTAGGTGTTCATTCTCGCGAACGACCTCTTGGCTTCCGCAGCGCCGGAAGTATGGGATGCAGAGTGGAAACCCGTCGTGATACCGCTTTCGGGGAACGTGCGGTTGATCTTGTCACGGGAATACATGAACGTGGACACGCGAGTGATGTCCGCGGTGAACGCGAGGGCCTGGAGCTCATGCATTAGCTTTGCGTGCTCGTGCCATGACTGTGGAATGCCGGCCGGGGCATCCGGAGAGGGCAGATCCGCCGTCACCTTTGTGACCGCCTGAAGTCTTTTCTCCAGACCGCGGACTTCATCCAGATAGTCACTGAGCCGCGCTCGGTCGCTCGGGCCGATCGTCTTGCCGATGCGAGCTACATCGCTGGTCACCGAATCCAGGATGCTGCGATCTTCTTTTCGGCGAGCGAGCCGCTGTTCCGGCGTGCTTCCATCGCCGAACAGACGTTCGAAAACGGCGAGCGGGTTCCGTTCCATCGGAAGAGGCTTCTTCGACGTCGCCCATGAAATGGTGTTCATGTACGAACAGGCGTAACCGTCATCGCAAACGCCGGTGTAGCTGGTGTCTTCGATGCCAAGCTCGAGTGACGGCAACGGAGAATCCTGACCGATCCTTTCGGCGATGACCTGATCCAGAGTCGCCGCCAGATACGCATTCTGGCCGGCATTGCGTACTGGAGGAGTTCCACTCAGATACGCTGCTGCGGAACGCATGTGATCGCCGCCGCTGCCATCACCTGCCGGAGCGGCCTCGAGTCCGCTGACGATGTGCAACTGGCTCTTGAACGGCTCCATCGGCCCAAGGATGGTGGTCGTCTCGAAGTTCGTGCCTTCGGTCTTCGGCGTGAGTTCCTCCATGATCATTCCGTGGGGAAGATACACAAACGCATATCGCGTCGGGGCGGCTGTGGCCGCAGACTTCACCGGAGTCTGCGCCGGCAGCATCGCTTCCATGAAAGGCAACGCGACGGTAACGCCCACTCCGTGCAGGAAGGTGCGTCGGGGAATGTGCCGCTTCGAGATAAACATGGAGCCTCCTTAATTATGTTGTTCCGCGTTTGATTGCGATTTCGTTCTCATTTGGAACGGTTGACTCTGGACAATTCCTAGGATTAACGATGAAAACTTGTAGTTGTTCTGAGATGCCTGCCTAACGATCGAGCGAACGACCGGCATGTCCCGGTATTGGGCTCCGCGACCAAGTGAATATGTCAGAAGCCTTTCGGTCATCGTGCGAACGAATTGATCGGAATAGTGCAGCAGTCCATCGCGCAAGCTGTCGGGGCCGTTGACCTTTGTTCCGTCAACCAATTCTCCGGACGCATCGATCGTGCTGCCTCCGTCTCGCGTCCTCCATTTGCCGACGGCGTCGAAGTTCTCGAGGGAGAAGCCGATGGGATCCATGATCTTGTGACACGAGGCGCACGTGGGATTGGAACGATGTAGCTCCATTCGCTTGCGCAGCGACAACGCATCCAGGTCCACCTTGCCGTCTACCTTCAGCGGAGGCACGTTTGCAGGGGGATTCGGTGGCGGCGTTCCGAGAATGTTCTCCAGAACCCACTTGCCACGCGCGACCGGGGAAGTGCGGGTCGGCAGGGAAGTCACAGTCAGGATGCTGCCCTGTCCGAGCAATCCCCGACGCGGGCTATCTGCCAGCGAGACACGCCGGAACTGACCGCCGTAGATATTGGGGATGCCGTAATGCTGCGCGAGCCGATCATTCACAAAGGTGTAGTCGGCCGTGAGCAGATCGATCACGCTGCGGTCTTCGTTGACGATGCTGTCGAAGAAAAGTTCCGTTTCACGCCGGAAAGCCTGCCGCAGATTGTCGTCGAAGGCTGGAAAGACCTGGATGTCTGGTGTGATGCTGGCCAGGTTCCGCAGGTAGAGCCACTGGCCTGCAAAATTGGTGGTCAGCTGGCTCGAGCGCTTGTCGAGAAGCATGCGTCGGACCTGCGCCTCCATCACAACTGGATCCTTCAGCTTCCCCTGGCCCGCGACTCTCAACAATTCATCGTCGGGTATGCTGCTCCAAAGAAAGAACGACAGACGCGATGCCAACTCCAGGTCGCTGATCCTGTATGACGTACCCACCTTGACGTTGTTCGGTTCGCGTTCCGCGCGGAAGAGAAAGTCCGGACTCGCGAGAATGCGCCTAAGGGCCATTTCGATTCCGGAATCGAAGTTTCCCTTCGTCCGCCCTTCTTTATAGAAACCCATGAGGAGGGTGATGTCGTCCGGATTTGTAGGACGCCGGAACGCTCGCCGCGCCAATATCGACAGGATTTGCTCGGCACACCGCGCCTCCGCGTCCGCGCTTGCTGGCCGGCACGTAAAGATCTGGCGACGGCTCGCGGTATCGCTGACGCCGCTGATGTTGTAAGGGCCGCCGACTGCGACGCTGCTGATATGCGGGACGACTGATCGGGAAACATCGAGGACTGAAATAGAGCTTCGCAAGCGCGTGCTCGAAAAGATGTCTTCCGCGGCGGCATAATTCTTTTTTACGAAGGCCACGCCGACGGAATGCATACCCGCGGTTACCTGAGTGCGAACTTCCAGAGGCAGCGTGACGCCGTCAACTTTACGAGTTCTGTCTGCTTCCTCCTTATCAATGTCGAACAATTTGATCTGCTGGCCGTCGATACTGAGTTCCATTTGCTCGCTCTTCGATGAGCGGCCATAAAGCTCTTCAGAAGTGCCCCGCAGCAGAGCGAGCTGAAAAGAGTATTCACCGTCGACAGGGAACGTGTGATGGATCAGCATGCCGCCGCGCGTTCCAAACGGCAGACCTTCGACATGCTCCGTTTGCGAAAGATCAGGAGGAGCAACATAAGTTTTCTGGTTTGGGGCGACCGAGGTATCGCCGATCGCGATCCGACTGATCTTCGAGGCAGCAGCGAGGTAGGCTTCGAGCAGCGACGACGACACACCTAAGGAGCTCGCGATGTTGTCGAAGCCGAAACTGGAATCATCCGGAGGCAGCAAGGCACTGACATCAACGTCTACGGCGATCAGATCACGAATGACGTTCGCGTACTCCATGCGGTTCAGACGATGAAGACCCGGAGAGCCAAAGTCCGGCTTGGCGGCAGCAGAACGGTCGAGTTCGGTTTCGAGCCATGAGACAAAGCCGTTGGCCGAAGCCTTGTCTGGATGCTTTGCCCCAGCGGGCGGCATCATGCCGGCTCTGAGCTTTCGTACAACCTTTTCCCAGGTCTCCGCCTCCCCGCCCACGTGGGCTACGTCCATCTTGTCGAGTAACAGGTTGCCAGCGCGTGTTTTCTCGTTGTGGCAGCCCAGGCAATAATCGCTAAGAAAGCTCTTCTGCGAGGGTAACGGGGTGGATTGCGACCGCATGAGTTGCGGAGAGCTCAGCAGAACACAGACGGTGAGCGCCAAAACGGCCAGTCGATACGCTTTGGGCGCACTGAATTCCGATTTGACCATAAGTTCTTGAGCGCCATTATTATCGCGGCGCGCGGCTTTGTCCAAGAAATTGGTGGGGAAAATCAACATCGTTCGCTTGCCGGTTTCCAGAATCGTTTTGCCCGTCCCAGCTAGTCCATCAGTGTGGTGCAGAGTGCCTGACCGTGATCCGATCCGTGTGTGACTCCTACGGACCAGATATAGACTCCTGGTTTCCATGTCTGGCCAGCCAAGGGTCCAATGCGCAGGATATAAACGCCCGCCACCGAGCCTCCAGCGGAAACAGAGTTGATGTGGGAAACGGATCCTCCAGGACCTACGATGGGAGATCCAATAGCAAAATTTGCGAGCGACAGTCCTGTGACTGCGACTCCGTTTGAGTCCGTAACGCTTACGACAATATAGGAGTCGCTTACATTGCCAGGAGCGGCGATCGTGTCTTCGGCGATAGCGGTAACAATCAGCATTGCCATGGATCCAGTTCCTTTCTTAATTCTTGATGATCCTGGTGGGCTTGCTCGATAGGGAAGACTGTGGGGCGGTCTGTGACCGCCCCACACGCGTTGCAAAGCCGAATCAGAACGTCAGGCGAAGCATGGCTTTGAACTCACGATGCGAGGTGCCCTTCGCTCCAATATATCCCAGCGGGTTCGCGCTGTTGACGCTGAGACTAGGGGTACCGGCATTCGGGTGATTGAGGATATTCGTGGCATCGACGCGAATCTGAGCGCTCTTGGACTCCGAAATTCGGAACGTCTTGCCGATGTTTGCATCGAAGGCCCAAATACCTGGCAGCTCGATCTGTTGGCGGCCGAGAGTTCCGCGAGTGCCGGGCTTGGGATTCTGGAGAACGATCTCTCCGGTGCTTGCGAGCGTAACCGCCTGAAGCGTGCAGAAATTCTTGAGGTCTACCGCGATCGCGCCATCCCGGCATTGCGGATCCGGAGTCTTCCCGTACACGCCGTTTCCGAAATAGTTCCCGACGAGTTGGCCGCTTGCCCCGGGCGCTCCCCACTGGACCTGGCCTTCCCGCAGGTTGAATGGCCCGACTACATCCGCCACGCCATTCCCGTACATCATATTGCCTGCGGTGATGCTCGTGGGCCCGCCCGTGTTGAAGTTGACGATGAAACTCGTTTGCCAACGTTCAATCAAGCGAGCCGCCCAACCGCTGGCGTTTCCGAAGAACAGCTTATTCGGTCCAATCGGCAGCTCGAACATTCCGTTGGAACGGAAGTCATGCGTGACGTGGTTCCCCGACAGGGCGTAGTCCGCTTGACGGTCCGCGGGATTCGTATATCCGGCAGTGGGCACCGCAAGCGCCTTCGACCAGATATAGGTTCCCTGGAAGCTCAGGCCATGCATGGGACGCAATGTCATTTGCGCCTGCAGCGAGTGGTAGTTGGAACTGCCGCTGTTCGAAAACAGATTCGCCTGCCCGTATTGCGGATTGGACACAATCCAGTTCTCGGGGAACAAGCCGGCCTCTACGATGGGCCCTCCCGCGATCGGCGTTCCGCCGGCAACGTTGTATCCCTTGTTGGCGCGGCGCAACACCGTACCGCGTTCGCCGCCAACACCCTGAACCACCCCCGATCCCGTTCCGTTGTAGACATTCAGCGAATTCGATACGGCCTCGAAATCGCCATTTGCAAGATTTGTCCTGAACGTCGAGTTCAAGCGCAGGTGCTGCGAGCCTCTCTGCGTTGTGCCATTCACCGCAGAGCACGTCGCGGTTGGTGCTGCAGGATTGCATCCGGTCACACCCGGATTGAGATTTAGCCCCAGGAACATCTGATCGAACAGCTCCACGTTCTCGCCGGCGCGGGTCCGGTTCAACGCATCCAACAGCACCGGGTTGAAATACACATTGGAGGTATTCAAATCGAACAGGTCACTGTAAAGCTTCATTCCACGGGTGCCGATGTACCGCACATCAACCGTTACGAGGCGTGACACCTGACGCGTAACCGAAAGCGTGAAGTTTTGAACGTATGGCGTCGCGTAGTTGGGGTCAAAGGCATACGCGTTTACGTTCTGTTTAAGAATCGGAATCGGCTGCATTGGCAGCGAATTCGAAGGAACGGGCACGAACGTCGGCATATTCACTGTATTGAAGTAGGTGCCATCGGTAGGACCCTGCGTTTGCGCGAGGTTCACGAACCCCTGATTGGAGAACAGGTAGTTCGCGAGATTCACGTAGCGGTTGCCTCCGTCGAAAGTAACCTGGTAACCGCCGCGCACGTTGGTCTTACCCTGCCCGAACCACGGAACCTGCCAGGCGAAGCCGATAGCAGGGCCGATATTGTTTGTATCTTTTTTGTACGCGGACCTGCCTTCGTTAACGGTCTTCGGACCGACGAATTCCAGGTTCGTAACCAGCGACGTATCCACGCCGACATTAGGGTTCATCCAGGTGTCGAAGCTTCGACCGGAAACACCAAACAACGCGTTGCCTCCGCCCACCGGCACGGCCGTCAATCCCTGACCCTCCCACGGAACGCCGTAGTACTCGTAACGGACGCCCAGGTTGGCGGTAAATGATGGCGTTATTTTCCAGTCATCCTTGATGAAGAACGCCAACTCGTTCTGGTGCGAGTCGGTAATCTTCCTTTGCCGGTCGAGGTAATCCATCCATTCGTTGTTATGGTTTGACGACTGGATGAAGTAATACTGCTGGGCGCTGGTGACTGACCCGGCCATGAAATACAAAAGTTGGTTCGCCAATGTTTGATTCGTCGTTACTAATCCGGGCAGCTTCGGATTGTTCTGAAATGTCTGGTTGGGATTCAATCCCCCCCCGCCTGTGGATTTAGGGATCGGAGCCGTGGGTGTCTCCGACCCTTCCGAGTGACCAAAACGAACCTCGGCGCCGAATTTAAATCCATGCTTGCCCTGGGTCCAGCTGAGCGTGTCGCCGAACTGCCAAAGAGGCGTTGTATTGCCCTGCTGCGCGCAAGTCGTCATGCAGCTGAAACTGTTCGGGGTCATGCCGCCGACCACGGAGGGAGTGTACGCTATGGGATATCCGTTGCCTTCGAGCATCAACGAAAGCGGCACTTGTCTCTTTGATTCGTCGTTGACTTCCCACGGCGCAAGGATGATGTGCCAGTTCTTCCGGTATCCGAATCGAGCTTCGTTCAACAGCGACGGTCCCAATGTTGACTGGAAGTTCACGGTCAGGACCTGCGGATGTCGCTGCAACTCGGAACCATAGCCATCGGGCCAGGTCGAGAGGCCGTAATCGGCGTGGATCCAGTCGTAGCTGTAATTCACGGCGACTTTGTGTCTTGCGTTGAAGTTTTGATCGATCTTGACGTTGATCTGCTTGCGTCCCGCGTCGGTGTCGGTGCCCGATCCCAGGCTCAGCGATCCGCTGGAGTGGGATGGACGTACCCACTGATGCACTGCGGTATTGAGACCATCGCCGCCATTGAAGATGTTGGGATGCGCCATGTAGCCGAGATACTTCTGACTGACTCCGGCCGGGTCCATTCCCGTACGGTTCGAGTCCCAGGGCGCACCCTGGACGATCGCGTCGCTACAATCCGGCCGGGTCGGCGTGTTCATAACCTCACCGAATACGCTGAAGTAGCGAAGCTGGCCGGTGTAGGGCGTACCGTTGGGATTCGTCGTGGGCGCCAAAGGATTTCCTTTGTAGTCGACCGATGCACGGATGGGAGCTGCGCCAACGGTGCTGGTAAGCGTGTCGGTGTTGCCATTGGCCCAGCCTTCCCAATAACGGAAAATGCCATTTCTCGCGCAGTCGGTAAGCACTACGGGGTTTTGGTTCGAACGACGGCGCTCGATCTGCTGGTCATACAGCGCGAAGAAAAAGGTTTTATTCCGGACAATCGGACCGCCGTAGCTGGCCGTGATCTGATGGCGGTTGAGCCAGTCCGGTTTCAGGGGCGACCACACGCCGTTGATGATCCGGCCGTTGTTTGACCAGGTGTTGGCGTCGAAGCCCGAGTTGCGAACCGCCCACACGGCGCTCCCATTGAATCGATTGGTTCCCGAACGCGTCAGGATTTGAACCTGCCCGTTTCCGCGACCGGTCTCCGCATCGACAGGCGTAAGAATCACGCGCATTTCACCGACGAGGTCGGGGTTGATGAGGGTGGTCGAACTCACGCCGTTGATGTAGCGGTTTTCGGTCACGCTGATGCCGTCTCGTGTCGTGTTGACATAGCTGGTGCTGATGCCGGCGAATGAGCCCGCATTCGCTTCGCCGCGGACACCGGGCATCGTTTTCAGCAGGTCAAGGACGTCGTTGCTGACTAGGGGGAGGTCGCGGACATTGTTTTCGGTCAAGACCTGGCCAATTGTTGCCGATGTATCGGCAAGGACATTGGCCTGGCTCGCGTTGACTTCGACGGCCGTCGTCACTCCACCGACCTCTAACGTGAAGTTGTAGCGCGCCGCCGAGTTGGCGCCGAGCCTCACGTCGCTGTAGGTGTACGGGCGAAAACCGGGGAGTGTCGCAGTCAACTTGTAGATCCCGGGAAGAAGACTGGGAAAGTTATAGGTTCCAGACTCGTTGGTGATTACCGTCGTGACAACGCCGGTGTCTGTGTTGGTCGCGGTAATAGTGACCCCGGGAACAATAGCGGAACTTGAATCCTGAACGAATCCTCCTGCTGAAGCGTTGGAACTTTGCCCGAAAGTTGATGGGGCAAGAACTAGAGACAACAGAACGGCCGCGACGAAACCATAACGCATGGTGTACTCCTCCCGTATTCCCCTAAGTCCGAGAAATTAAGTTGTCCGATGCTTTGATGCTGTTCGGCTTATACGCCCGGCGATTGATGATGTCAATCGAGTGAATTTTCTAGCGCTTATTTATGGCTGGAACGCAGCGGCTGGCCAGAGGTGCTCCCCGCCCGGCTAGGCCCTGCCGTCCGGGCTGTGCGTTTTCACGCCGGAAGCGTGACAGGAGTTCGGGGGGCGCGAGCGCCAGCGCACCACCCCGGGTTTGGGCGCTACGGCAACCCGCGGCGAGGTCTTGCAGCGTCCGTGCAGCACGTGGCAAACGAGGAAACCTCATGAGGATGTGAGTATACTAGCCAGCACTTTTTCCCCCGGAGGTCTCCATGGCAGCAAACCCGAAGAGTATGCAATTCCTGACTCACGCGAAAACATTTGTGCGGGACGCCGAGTTGCCTGCGGCGCGCGGTGTCACGCGCGGTGAGGCGCCTGTCGGTGATCAATCGCCGTTCGACGCTGCAAAGCAGCAGGCGGCTGTCGTCGGCTCAGACGTGATCTCCTTTGTTAAAGAGATCACGCCGGAGCTGCGGAAGGACATAGTGAACTCCACGTTGCTCGCACAACTGGTGGCGAACAAGAAGGTTCAAGACCCACAAGACCTCGACGGCGTGCTGGCCTGGTACAAAGAATATTTCAACGTGCTGTCGCAAGTCGGTTTCGTGGTTCAAGAATCAGGCTTCGCCGAATACCAGGAGAAGTCCGACAGCTTCGAGGCGCACGAGGCTATTCTTGACGTGGTGAAGGTCGTGCTCGCGGGGGCGCCGGCAGCTCTGGCGATTGCGGTCAAGACACTCGAATCCTTAAAAAAGCTCGACGCAGACAGCCCATGGATATCTCTCTTCCATCGAGAGAGCCGTAGCGCCAACACAGCCCGCTTTCAGCTATCGCTTGCGGATAGCGACCCGAACGGCGCGTTTCTTTCGCTATTGGCTTTTGGCATCATGGCAAAGTCGAGCGTAACCCAGGTGCTGTTCTTCAGATTCAAGAAACACGAGTCGAAGCTGCACCACAACTCCGCCAAACTCACGCCCAACGACACCGTGCTCGCGGGAGTTCGAGAAGATATCGCGACCAAAATCGCGAAGTTCACCCGCGATTTCGTCGCTGGTCTCGACATCTGACGACATCGCAGACGCATTCTCACGTGAATGCGATTCTGTGCAGCGCAAAGCGTCATGTCGGCACTCGAGCACCGCTGCGGCTGAATTCCGAAGCATTGCAGCAGGAAAATATTGACAGCCACTCATCGTAGTGCTACTGTGCGTAGCACTACGATGAGTAACAATAAATTTGATCACGATCCTTCATTTCTTGGTGACCTCGAGCGAGATGTGCTGAAAGTGGTGTGGAAGCGCGGACAAGTCACGGCTGAAATCGTGCGTGAAGATTTAAACCGCGGTCTCAAGGAATCGACGGTTCGAACCGTTCTCCACCGGCTGGAGCAGAAGGGCTATCTCAAACACTCGATCGACAGTCGGACCTTTATCTACGAGGCGGCCAAATCCCGGCATCATCTTGCGGCCCTGGCGGTGAAGCGCCTCGTGGACTGGTTGTGCGACGGCTCGATGGAGGAATTGCTGGTCGGCATGGTCGATACGGACGTGGTAGATCAGAAACAACTCCGCAAGCTTTCCGACAAGGTCGCGACGGCGAGAAAGGCGAGGCAGTGATGCTTTTACTACTTCTGGAATCTGCAGCAAGGAGCCTGGCCCTCGGTATTATTGTGTGGGCAGGACTGAGGTTGCTGCGGATCACAGATCCCCGGCTTCGGTCGAACGTATGGACGGGCGTACTACTCTCGGCGATGACCATGCCCCTGCTGATGCCCTTGATGAAGATCCTTCTGCCAGGCTTGCTGCCTGCGGCGTCCTGGATACCTGCCGCCGTTTCTCCGCTTTTCCTCCATTCTTTGAACGCCTCGGTTTCATCGGCACCCTCTCAATCCTTCGAGTGGGCGACATTGGCACTGATAGTATCGGGTGCGATCACGGGAGGGTTTCTGGCCCGCCTGTTGTTCGGCGTCGTACGAAGCTGGCGACTCTGGAAGTCCTCCGTTCCGATAAAGGAATCGTGGACTGGTGATACCGATGTGCGTGAAAGCAGGGAACTACCGATTCCGGTAACATACGCGTCGACGATTTTATTCCCGGCCGACTGGCCCGAGTGGAGCGTGCTCAAACGGGAAGCCGTGCTCCTGCACGAGCAGGCTCACATTCGGCGGCGCGACTTTCATTTTCGCCTTATCGCAAGCATCCATCGCGCGGTGTTTTGGTTCAATCCCCTCAGTTGGTGGCTTGAGCGTGAGTTGCTGCAGCTGGCTGAAGAGGCCTGCGACGACGAGGCGATCGCCGGGACGCAGGATCCGGAATCTTACGCCGAGATCCTGATTGAGTTTGCATCGAGGCAGTCGCGGACTGACCTTGCTGTCGTTGCAATGGCGAGGGGAAAAACCGTCGAGCGGCGAGTGGATCGGGCGCTGCGTCAAGACGCTGTAACCTGGCCCACATCTGTTCGTAAGCGAATTCTTCTCGCCACCGCACTTGCCGTACTCATCGGGCTGGCCGCCGGCGGGCATCTTGTGGACGCCCAATCCGTGTCACAAGGAACAACGAGTCTCAGCACCTGGCCTGAGCGCGAGGTTCCCGACATCATTTCTGATCAGGAACGGGACGCCTTTGTGAGACTCGCAACAGACGAGGAACGGGTGCATTTCATCGAGCAGTTCTGGCTTCGGCGTGATCCCACGCCAGGTACGCCTCAGAACGAGTTCCGCGACGAGTACGATCGCCGCGTTGCTGACGCCAATCAGCGATTTACAACACGAACAGGTATTGCTGGATCGTTGACCGACCGTGGGCGCGTTCTGATCGTGCACGGACTGCCAGATGAGCTCGAGACTCATCTCGAGGGGCGACGGTTCCGTCTCAGCGACGGCACAATTGCAGTGCTTCCCTGGGAAGCGTGGCGCTATAAATTCATTCAAGGCCTCGGTGAGAATGTCATCGTGTCGTTTGTAGATGTCCTGGCCAATGGCGACTACCGCCTGCAGTTCGTTCCGAACGAACCGGGTCTGGGCCCTATCCCTAAGCCGATCGGTAAGCCCGTTCAACAATTGCCGGCCGACAAGGAATGATCTGTTTCGGCAATTTGGAATGCCACTACTCAGTCCCTTGAGTTCAGTCGCTCACCGGCCCAAGTGGTGGCTCTTGAAAAACTGCCACATCGCCGCTGTTGTATCCACTTCCTTCCGAGTCCAGGTGTGTCCGAGACCGTCAATGCGGATCATTCGAACCTCCGCATCTTCGCGACACCCGGCATAGCGCATGGTGGACAAGGGACCCGGCGGATCCTCGAAAACAACATTGGAATTGCAGCCGTTATGCTGGGCCCAGCCGGCCAGAGCGTCCGGTACGCTCTCCAACCATTCGGCGCCGCGATTTGGAGCATGTCCGTCGTAGGGGTTTTGCGGGTCCGCCAAACCATGAAAGGTGAGGACCGGAACAGGACGTCCCGAGCAGGGACCGGACCATCGGAGTCCGGAGACGGGTGCGATGGCCGCGATGCGCGCATTGAGCCGGCAGCCAAGCAGCGAAGACATGCGCGCGCCACCGGAGAAACCCGTGGCATACACGCGAGTGGGATCAATACATAGCCGCGCAGCGATGTGATCAATCACGTCGCTGACATACGCAACGTCGTCGGGCCGGCCGGAATCCACAGGCACGTTCCATCTGCCGCCGTCGGCTTGCAGGCTCGCTACCGCGAAGCCCTCGCGGGCGGCGATTTCATCGAAGCCGCTGGTTCGGGCCTGGCCCGCGGATGTCCCGCCACTGCCATGCAACTCGAGAACCAGCGGGATCGCTGTGTGCCCATCGTACCCGGGAGGAACGAACAGCCTGTAGGATCGCTGCCGCTGTCCGGATGAGAGCTGTTGCTCGAGAACGCCCTGCGCTTGAGGCAGGTTGCATGACAATCGCGCCGCAGGAGCATTCTGCGCGTTCGCCGCTGAGGAAACCCCGACAATCCAGACCGCCGTTGCAATGAAAAATGAGACGCGCATCCCCACACCTCCCAGGCGGTCCTTATATATAGGAGCGGGAGGGCCGGGTCAACAAGACGACTCAGCTTCGACCTACTTCCGTTTTGCATACACTTTCGTGAATTGGTTTCGTGTGTTCGTGATGGTGAAACTGCCATCCTGCCGGGCAGAAACCCTTATCCAGTGGGCCGGGCCATTGTGAGCCGGCGCAGGTGGAGCATTGTCTCCGGCTGGCATCGCAGCTACGGGCATGCTCGTCTGCGGCTCATCAGTCAGGTTTGCAATAAACATTCCCGGAACCGTGTATTCCTGGCCGCTGAGTTGAGAAAAGTGCATCTGCCAGAGATCCTCCAGATATGGAGAAAGGTGCAGGGTTTTCATCGTCTCCGGGTCTCCCCCTTTGCGCGTGCCGTTATTCATGATCGCGACACGCGGACGAACCGCGTGCACCAGGACCTCCGAGTTCGAAGTGGGTTGCCCATGATGCAAGCCCAATAACACATCGACCGTGCCAAGAAGATTGTTCGGACACATGAGGTCGAACTCCTTGTCTCTTGTGAGATCCCCTAGGTGGATTGTGCGGAATTCGCCAAAACTGATATAGACGCCCACAGATTGCGGATCCTCCGCGTTTCCCTTTGGGTTTGGATTGAAATTCGCACAGTAGGAATTCATCCCGCCCGCACCGCGCAATGGATTCTTGATCGTTCGTCCTCCAGAAGTGATCACCACCACGTCCATACCTCGGATGGAAATCTTGTCGCCGGGTTTGGGAACGGTATGTTTCGCTCCGGCATAGAGCTTCGGGTAGACATTGCTGATGAAATCGTCTGTCGCCGCGTTGGGTTGCGCATTGGGTCCATGATCAATGAATTCGCGAATCGGGATTCTGGAAGACAGTTCCTGAAGTCCGCCGAAATGATCGCCATGCCAGTGCGTGGTGATCAGGTGGTCGATCTGCGGCAGCCCCGCGTCTTTCACCGCTTCCATAATGCGATTCACATCGCGGACCGCACCGTTGGCATTGCCGGTATCGATCAGAAGAGATTCCTTTGAAGGCGACACCAGCAACGTGGCATTTCCTCCTTCGACGTCGATGACGTAGATCTCCAGAGTGGCGGTCGCCTGTGTCTGACCAAACATAGCGAGAGTGAGGAGTGAAGCAAGAACGATTGATCGCATGCGGAGTTCCTTTCGACTTCCTGCTGAAACAAAGAAGGTCCGGAGCATTATGCGCCAGGCTTTTCGTTTGTGCCCGAATAACAGGCAGCATTCCGAGGCTGTGTGTTCAATACAAGGTGGCCTTAGAATTGATCGGATAAAGCTCGCCGGACGTCGGCAATCGTCTGACAAACTACCCTTGCTCTAAAGTGAGGTGAAAGAATGAGGATAACGCTTTTGGTGTTTTTGGCATTGGGCGGAATATCCGGCTGCGCCCTGAGCGACACCACGAAACAGGGAGGCGAAATGCGAAAGATTACTTCGGACATGCTGCGTTTCGATGAAAGCTCGAGCACCGCTGTGATCTCTGGCGCGCAAAAATTCATTATTCCTATTCCAGCGTACGGCGTAAGCGGTGAACCACTGATCTATCCGCAGAGCCACGAGCGCGCAGGACAACGGATCGTGGACTATGAGGGAAAGACAATAGGTGAGCGAGGCGTCGTTTTCTTCAACGCGAAGGATCAATCGTGGCAGGCGGTCGCTGGCGACGGAAACGGCGTCATCATCGTCAACGAGGTCACAAAGGAACAAGCGGACAAGATCTACGGCAAAATCGAGCAGTTTCATGCCGACCCGCAAAAGTTGTCCGTTGATCAATTGAAGAAGGTTCTCGATTACGCGCGTGAGGAACTCGGCCTGCGCGACATGTACAACTCGACCCGGTCGTTCATCAAGCTGAAGATGACCCCCGTATCGGCGAGCGAAGCGCGGCGCGCTGTCGGGCAACCGATCGAAGCTTACGGTCTAATGAAGCGGGACGATCGCGACATATGCCAGGCCGTGTACATTCCGGGAAAGTTCGTGTTCGAAGGACCAGCGGCAACACCCCAGGTGTTCGAGGACGGAGGGGTAATCGTCAAGCAGGGTTCGGAAATGCGCGGCGTCCAGCCCGAGATCTTCATTCGCACGTACCAATTTTCGGACGGCAAAGCTATCCCGTCACCACGCGATGTGAAAACGCAGGGGAATTGATATTCGGATGCTTAGAAGATGGTAGTGGTGCGTTCGTGTTCGCTCCGATAGTGATCCGCAAATTGACGAATTCCGCGGCTATACTATGTCCCTAATTTCACTTCGGGAGAAACTCATGACCCTGCAACGTTCGTTCATTTTCGGAGCGCCTCTCTTGCTGGCTGTTGTATCGGCGATAGCTTTAGCGCAGTCCGCCGGTCAACTTCCAGCGGATGTCCGTGCTGATTCGCTGGCTCGTCTTCCCTATCTGCAGCGCCAAAACCTTGACGAGGCAGGTCAACAGATTTTCGATCAGCTGCCAGGTCGCGGCGCGAATGGGCTGGGCGGACCACTTGCGTTCGCGGCATACAACCCCGGCGTTGCGAAGGCCCTGTTCGATCTGCATAACGCCGCTGTCGGTGGAGCGCTGAATGCCCATGTGAGGGAGCTCGCGATCTTGGTCGCTTGTCGTGAAACGAATTACAACCTCGAGTGGAACGGGCATGAGCCCAGCGCCGTGAGAGCGGGAGTCGATGCAAAGGTCATTGATGCTGTACGTCGCAAGAGCGCGCTTACCGGTCTTCCTGAGCAGGATGCGGTCATTATTCGTTTCGGACGTCAGTTGTATACCGACCGGAAGGTGGACTCGGCGACATTTGCGAAAGTCGTCGAACAGCTGGGTCAGCGCGGCGCAATGGATCTGGTGGCCGTCATGAATACGTATGCTGTCAGCGGGTTTTATGCCATCGCAGTCGACGAGCATTCGCCGGCAGGAAAGCCTTCATTGGAGCGCTAAAGGGAAGTCATGCGCGCGGCTTCGGGGGTAGTATACGTGCGGGCACGGCGACACGTCTTGTGTCTGCTATTGACTACCCTCGCTTTCGCGTGCACAGATCCTCGCCTCTCTTCTGATACCTCGGACGACACGGGGCCTCCGGCGCGCGGTGGTACGCTGAAGATCGTCGGCTTCAGTGATGTCGATCACCTCGCATCGGTCGGCGCCTATAGCACATCTTCATTAGCGCTGCTCTGGACCTATACTCGCCAGCTGGTCACGTATCCGCTGAATGAGGATTTCGAAACTGCCGCCAAAGTTGTTCCCGACCTTGCCGAAACTCTCCCGACGTTCGAAAACGGTGGTATCAGCGCGGATGGCCGCACCTACACATTCCACATTCGCCATGGTGTACGCTGGAACACGACTCCACCCCGGGAAGTTAACGCTCACGATTTGGTCCGCGCGATGAAGCTGCTTTGCAATCCGGTGGTGCCCGCCGGTGCGCCTGGTTACTACACCAGCACGATTGCGGGGATGGCCAGCTACTGCGATGCTTTCGCCAAGGTTCCGGGAACGGTAGCCGAGATCAAACGGTTCATCGACTCACGGAACATCGAAGGTGTCAACGCGACCGACGACTTCACCGTCGTCTTTAAACTCGTGCAGCCGGCCTCGGACTTTCTCAATATTCTCGGGATGATTTTCGCATCGCCTGTCCCCGTCGAATATCTCGAGTACCTTCCCGATAGCCCGGAATTTCGCCAGCACACAATCTCTAACGGTCCGTATCAAATTGTGAACTACATTCCGAACCGTTTGATTCAACTCGACCGCAATCCGGCGTGGAGCCCGGATTCGGATCCGGTGCGGCCCGCAAATGTGGATCGCATCGTCATCACACTGGGAATCGATCAGCAACTCACGCAGCTGCAGATTGCGGCGGGCACAGCTGACATGAGTTTCGACATGGCTCCGCCAACCTCCGAAACCGCTTCTTTGTTGGAGATCGGCGATCGCAATCTGCTCTTGTCACCGCCGGGCGATTACTACGCTGGAATGTGGTATCTCGTCATCAACGTGGTCAGCTCGAACAACGAAGGCGCTCTGCAGAATGCAGAAGTGCGGGAAGCGCTGCAGTACGCGATGAACAAGGCTGCGGTCGTCCAGATCCAGGGAGGGCCGCGCGTCTCGAATCCCCTGCGTCAGGCCGTCTCGAGCAACGTGACCGGGTATGAAAGCGGCGCGGATATGTACGGAACGCCAATGGACAAGGGGGATCCTGAGAAAGCGAGAGACCTTCTTCAACGGGCCGGCCATTCGGGTATGCAGTTGAAGCTCGCTTACATTCAAAACAGTACGTCTGCACTCATCGCCCAAACTCTGAAAGAAAGCCTGCGGCGTGTCGGCATCGAATTGGAAATCAAGTCTTACGCTGCCGGGGATTACTACGGCCGTCTTCTTTTCAAAGCGGAAAATGCGCGCCGTGGAGAGTGGGATCTCGCGCTGGTCGGCTGGTATCCCGATTGGAACGGGGCCAACAACAGCCGATCGGTCATTCAGCCCTTGTTCGACGGCCGCACCTTCGGTCAGGCTTCGATGGACTATGGGGGCTACAACAGCCAGGAAGTCAATGCCCTGATCGATAGAGCTCTGTCTCTGCCGCGATTTGAAGATGCACGCAAAGTTTGGAGCCAGGCTGCCCGCCAGGTCATGAAGGACATGGTGATCATTCCGTTGTATGAAACCAAGATGGTGCGTTACCACTCCTCGCGTGTCCGGAACTGCCTGCTGAACATGTGGGGCTTGAATTGCGATATGACCGGTGTGTGGCTCAAGAATGCGTCTGCCGACAAGGATCGATCGTGACGCAGCTCCTTCTCGATGTTCGAGACCTGACGGTTTCTTTTCACACCTCCGACGGCATTGTTGAAGCAGTTAGGGGCGTGTCATTTCAGGTGGATCGGGGCAAGACCCTGGGCATCGTTGGCGAATCCGGATCCGGCAAGAGCGTCGCTACACAGACAGTCGCGGGCCTCACGCGCGGCGCTCGGATATCCGGGCGCGCGATTTTTGAGGGGCGTGATTTGCTGACGTTGTCGGCAGCAGAGTTGCGGGCGATTCGCGGACCCGGCATCGCGATGATCTTTCAAAACCCCTTGACGAGTCTGCATCCTTTCTACAAAATCGGCTGGCAAATCGTCGAGATGATCCGGGCGCACGAGTCTGGAAGCGCGGAGTCCGCGCGAAGACGAGCGATCGAGTTGCTTGGACACGTCGGTATTCCCCGGCCGGAACGCCGCGTGGATGATTATCCGCACCAGTTCTCCGGGGGCATGCTCCAGCGCGCGATGATCGCCATGGCGCTCGCGCTTAAGCCACGCCTTCTCATCGCAGATGAACCCACGACTGCCCTGGACGTGACCGTTCAGGCACAGATCATGCGCCTGATGCGCCGGCTGCAAAGCGAGTTTGGAATGGCGATTATTTTGATCACGCATGACCTCGGGGTGATCGCCGGAGTCGCGGATGACGTTGTCGTCATGTATGCCGGGCAGGTGATGGAGCAGGCGTCTCGTTATGGTCTGTTCCGCCAGCCCAGTCATCCGTATACGACGGGATTGCTAGGCTCACTGCCACGCATCAATTTTCCCGACGAACGGCTGACGGCTATTACCGGGCAGCCTCCGAGTCTGATCCATCCGCCTTCAGGCTGTCCGTTCCACCCGCGGTGTCCGCACGTAATGGATCGTTGCGTTACGTCGGTGCCGGCGTTCATGGCTGTGCCGGGCGCCGAAGCACATCGATCTGCATGCTGGTTGCTTGATCCAGAGAGCATTTCGTGAACGAAAGCCTGCTTCGGGTGGAGCATCTGGTGAAACACTTTCCGATGAAGGCCCAAACCTTTTGGGGAGACCGGCAGTACGTGCACGCGGTTGATGACGTGAGCCTCGACGTACGTCGCGGAGAAACGCTTGGACTCGTTGGTGAAACAGGTTGCGGCAAGTCTACTCTCGCCCGCTGTATCGTCCGGCTGGAGAATCCGACGTCAGGCAGAGTGATCTTCGATGGCCACGACATCACCTCGGCGTCAGAAGATGAACTTCGGTCGTATCGCCAACAAATGCAGATGGTATTTCAGGACCCCTACAGCTCTTTGAATCCGCGGCGGCGCGTGGGCTCGATCATTGGAGACCCGTTCGGCATTCACGGCGTCGCATCAGGCACGGAACGTAAGCGGCGTGTCCAGGAACTGATGGATCTGGTGGGGCTTAATCCGGAACACTACAATCGCTTTCCCGGCCAGTTTTCCGGGGGACAGCGCCAGCGCATCGGAATCGCGCGCGCCATTGCGTTGAAGCCAAGGCTTCTTGTATGTGATGAGCCGGTGTCCGCGCTTGATGTTTCGATTCGCGCGCAGATTCTGAATCTACTCGCCGATTTGCAAAAGGAGTTGGGCCTCACAATCCTTTTTATCTCTCACGATCTTTCGGTTGTGCGACACGTCAGTGACCGGATCGCCGTGATGTATCTCGGGAAAGTTGCTGAGATCGCTTCAGCAGAGGCACTGTTCGATCATGCGAGACATCCTTATACACGCGCGCTGCTTTCCGCGATTCCGATTGCGGACCCCGATCTTGATGCTGCTCGCGAACAGATCGTCCTGTCTGGCGACCCGCCTTCTCCGATTGAACCGCCGCCCGCATGCCGGTTTCATCCGCGATGTCCCCGGGCCGAGACAATGTGCGCGGTGGAAGAGCCTGCGCTGATCGCCAGATTGTCAGACCGCGAGGACCACCCGGCGGCATGCCACTTTCCGGTGAAGGATGGAGAGTCCGTCGCTGCTGCGGGGAAACCGTCATGACTGAATCGATACGAGCTCGCGGCCCGTGGAAGCTCGCATTTGAACGCATCCGCGGCGACCGCTGGGCGATTGCCGCGGCCGCAGGTGTTGTTTTCATCATTCTCATCGCCTTACTGGCGCCGTGGATTGGCGCAGCTGTCGAGCACTCGCCCGAAGCGCAATTTCGAGAAACAGGTCTCTCGCCTTCCGGCATTCCTGTCGGACCAAACCGCGAGTTTCTCTTCGGAACGGATGGACTGGGACGAGACGTGCTGGTGCGCATCGCGTATGGAGCGCGTGTGTCACTGCTTGTTGGCGTGCTTGCCAGCGGTTTGGCGGTGGCAGTCGGCGCCGTGGTGGGAATTGTCGCCGCGTGGTTTGGAGGGGTAGTCGATACGATTCTTTCGCGACTGATGGATGTGGTGCTGTCTCTTCCTTTCCTGGTTTTTGCCCTGGCGCTTGTTGCGGTCGTGGGGCCGAGTCTCACAATAAGCATCGTCGTAATCGCTTTCTTTAGCTGGGCCTCTGTTGGGCGTGTTGTGAGAGCGCAGGCGCTTTCGATTCGCGAGCAGGAATACGTTAAGGCGGCACGTTCACTGGGCGCCGGCAGTCTTCGGATCATGTTCGTCGAAATTCTTCCAAATGTGGCAGCGACAATGATTGTCTACGCGACCCTGCTGATCCCGTCTTCGATTGCGTTTGAGGCAACAATGTCGTTCCTTGGTCTCGGCGTGGTGCCGCCAACACCCTCGTGGGGAAACATGCTCGCCGATTCGATCGCCTTCTATAAGGTTGCCTGGTGGTTTGTCGTGTTCCCGGGCGCCGCGCTGCTCAGTACGACTCTGGCGTTTAACGTTTTGGGAGACAGTGTGCGCGATGCATTCGATCCGCGGCACGACCAGACGATCGTGCTCGACACCGAAACGGGTGGCAAGGCGTGATCCGATTTCTCATACGCCGGATCCTATGGGGAATTGTGATTGTGTGGTTTGTTGCCACTTTGGTCTTCGGTTTGTTCTTCATGGCGCCTCGTGATGTCGCGCGGTTGATCGCCGGCCGGCAGGCGAGCGACCAGACGATTCAGTTAGTCCGGCAACGGCTAGGCCTGGACCGGCCTGTCCCCGTGCAGTACGTGCGCTTTCTCGGACGCCTTGCTCGCGGCGACCTGGGGGAATCGTTCCTGACATCGGAGTCGGTTGTGAGCGTCATTAGGCGTGATTTTCCCGTGACGGCTTCACTTGCTGTGGGGGCAGCAGCATTGTGGTTGTTCATCGGGGTTGGCACCGGCGTTATCGCCGCAACGCGTCCACGATCTGTGTTCGACCGGGCGCTCACCGCAGCGTCTCTGTTTTTTTATTCGATGCCGCCATTTCTGATGGGCGAGTTACTTTTGCTGTTTCTCTTCTTTCGACTGTACATGTCTGGTTACACGTTCTTTCCGCCTGGCGCCTATGTGCCTCTTACGGAGAGCGTCGCGCAGTGGGCACGGCATTTGGTCCTGCCGTGGTTTTCGATCGCCCTTATCACCGCCGCCACCTATTCGCGTTTGACCCGCGGAGCGATGCTCGATGTGCTGGGGGAAGACTACATTCGAACAGCGCGAGCAAAAGGACTTAGCGAAGGACGAATCATTTTTCGGCACGCCCTTCGAAGTTCCGCGGCGCCTGTGATCACGCAATTCGGAATCGATCTCGGTGGACTGCTGGGGGGCGCCATTGTGACGGAAGTGGTCTTCGGTCTGCCCGGCCTTGGGCGTGAAGCGGTACTCGCTATCACGACGCAGGATCTTCCGGTGATTATCGGTATTACCATTCTGTCGTCGGCACTGGTCGTCACGGCGAGCCTGATTGTCGACGCGTGTTATGCGGTCCTCGATCCAAGGGTAACAGTTCGGTAAGAGACGCGCCGAAATGCCGTACACTGCATCGTCATGATGATCGACCCTGAGACCATCGCTTTCGCTCATAAGCTTGCCGACGTTTCTGGTGAGATTATTCGTCCTTACTTTCGTCAACAGATCCCTGTGACTGACAAAGGCGCTACCAGGGCGCAGTTCGATCCCGTGACGATTGCCGACAAATCGGCCGAAGAAGCCATGCGCGCGGTCATTGAGCGGGAGCGCCCGCAGGACGGAATCATAGGAGAGGAATTCGGCAAGAAGGCATCGGCGAACGGCTTGACGTGGGTTCTCGATCCTGTCGACGGGACACGCGCATTCATCACAGGAAGACATGAGTGGGGTTCGCTCATTGCCCTCGAAAGAGACGGGCAATCTGTGCTCGGGATTATGGATCAGCCGGTTCTCGGTGAACGCTTCATCGGCGTGAATAGAGAAGCACTGCTCATCTCGAATGGTCACCCTGCACGGCTGCGCGCGCGACCCTGCGCCGACATTTCCGAGGCCGTCCTCTGCGCGACGCATCCTGACGCTTATTTTTCCGAAGAAGAACAGAAATCCTTCCGGCGTGTGCAGCGTGTCGTGCGGATGAGCCGTTTCGGTGGAGACTGTTACATCTTTGGAACTCTCGCGCTCGGCTTCGTTGATCTGATCGTGGAGTCTGCCTTCAATCGATGGGATGTTTCGGCTCTGATTCCGATCGTTGAAGGCGCAGGCGGTATCATCAGCGATTGGCGGGGGAACAGTTGCGCGGATGGGGGGAGAATCCTCGCTGCGGGTGATGCGAGGATTCATGCCCAGGCGATCAAACTGCTCGGAAGTTCTTAGCCTGCTCCCTCATGTTTGAACTCAAAGCATAACTGATGATCGATAACGCTCTTCAGGCTTCGGAGTGAGTGGTTGTTACTCTCCTGCGGGAAGCACCTGATCCGCGGTGAAGATACGGCGGCCGCGGAAATCTGGGGAAGCGATCGATCGCGCGTTCATAAATTTTTAATTCCGCTTCACGGATAGTTTTGCCCTGAGCTCGCGCTACTACAAGGGACTTCGCGGGATCGCCAGCGCGGGCCATCTTTACAAAACAGTCGTAGTGCCCGTTGGTTCTGGATAGTTCGACGTAGAAGTAATCGCCGTTAGGAAAAGTGCAAACGGGCTTCGACGTAACAAGGACATCTTTGGGTAGTCGCGCCATGGGAGTTCGCATTGGAACACAGCGAAACGGTTTTGTAAATAGTCCGTAACATTCTGTTAAAACCCTTACGGGGCCTGGGTTTCAGCTGAATTAGGATTTGTGCAACTCTTCAAAGCTAAGCCCCTTCTGGCTCACAGCTTTCTCCATCTGTTACGATAAGTTCCATGAAGAAGCCGTTGCGGCTTGCGATGGCGCAGATCAATGTTGTTGTTGGTGACATCGCCGGCAACGCGGAAAAGATTTCGAGATGGATCGGCCGCGCAGCCGAACTTCAGGCGGACGTTGTGACATTTCCTGAGCTCGCGCTCACCGGATATCCTCCCGAGGATCTCCTGCTGAAGCCGCAATTCATCGAAGCCAATCTCGCCGCGATACAGCACCTGGCGGCAACGGTTACCGACGTTACCGCAGTCGTGGGTTTCGTCGATCGTAAAGACGACATCTTCAACGCCGCGGCGATTCTCCAGGGTGGAAGGATTGCGGCGGTGTATCACAAAATGTTCCTTCCCAACTACGGCGTCTTCGATGAGTTCCGTTATTTTCAGGCGGGCCGTACGTGTCCGGTGTTTCGAATCGGTGATGCGACCGTCGGTATCAGCATCTGTGAAGACATCTGGTATCCCGATGGCCCGTTTCTTCATCAATCCTCTTCGGGTGGCGCCGAAATTCTGATCAACATTTCGTCCTCTCCCTACCATGCCGGCAAGCGCCGATGGCGCGAACGTATGTTGCAGACACGGGCCGCCGACAACCTGGTGATCGTCGCATATAACAATCTTGTCGGCGGTCAGGATGAACTCGTTTTTGACGGCGACAGCCTTGTCTTCGACCAGCGCGGCGAGGTTCTTGCGCGTGGCCGGCAGTTCGAAGAAGACCTGATCGTCGTCGACCTCGATGTCGAATCCGTTTTTCGGCAGCGTCTCAGTGAGCCGCGCCGTCGTCAGCAAACTGCTCAGGAGTCCGAACCAGCCGCGGAGTTTCCTCTCTCCCGGCAAGTGATGAATCGAGCGCCGCTTGAATCACACAAAGTTCCACCCCTTGCGGATGTAACGGAAATTTATGAGGCGCTTGTTCTCGGCACACGTGACTACGTCAGAAAGAACGGGTTTCAGAGAGTTGTGCTCGGATTGAGCGGTGGCATCGATTCGGCGCTTACTGCCTGCGTTGCGGTCGATGCGCTGGGGCGAGAGAACGTTGCTGGTGTTCTCATGCCGTCTGAATTCTCGTCGCAACACAGCATTGACGATGCCGAGCAACTCGGAAAGAACCTCGGAATCGAACTGTTGACGATTCCCATCGGAGCCGTTTTTGATGCTTACAAAAACTCTCTGAAGGAAGCGTTCAAGGGAACCGAGCCGAACGTTGCTGAAGAGAACCTGCAGGCGCGGGTCCGCGGCAACTTTCTGATGGCCCTTTCCAACAAATTCGGCTGGCTGGTTCTCAGCACCGGCAACAAAAGTGAAATCAGTACGGGTTACTGCACACTTTACGGCGACATGGCGGGAGGCTTCGCGATTCTGAAAGATGTCATGAAGACCACCGTCTACAAACTCGCCGACTATTGCAACAGCCTGGGATCCGAGAGAATTCCTCGGTCAACGATCGAGAAGCCACCGTCTGCGGAGTTGAGGCCTGACCAGCTCGATACCGATTCGCTGCCGACTTACGGCGTGCTCGACCCAATTCTTAAAGCTTACGTCGAAGAAGACCGCAGCCTTTCCGACATGGTGGAGATGGGATTCGATCCAAAACTGCTGGAGCGCATTGTGCGGCTCGTCGATGTCAATGAATACAAGCGCCGCCAGGCGGCTCCAGGCGTGAAGATAACGCCGCGCGCTTTTGGCCGCGACCGGCGGATGCCGATCACGAACAAGTTCAAGTGAGCGTGATGAACAGACCATTTGCAGTATTGGAAGAGCTCGTTCGAAGTGGCCGGATGAAGTTCGCCAACGGGACCGTTGACGGCGAGCAGCGTGACTTCGCGATTCCGAAGCTACCCAGAGGAATGGCAGATGACGAACTCTTCGGCCATGCAATGAAGGATGTGAGGGCGTTGGGTTGGAGTGCTGTCCCCCTGCATCATCGGCCACCGCTCGAGATTCAGCCGCAGGACGGAGAAGCGGAAGCGCTTCGCGTTCTCGAGGAGTTTCTTAGAAACGGCAACGTCGAAGTGGAGCAGACGCCCGAATACATCGAAGCGGCGGTTCAACCCGGAGGCCGGTTGTACCTCGAAGACCTCCGATCCGGACGATTTTCAGTGCAGGCCTGGCTGGACCTTCATGGATTGAACCAACAGGAAGCGCGGTTCGCACTGGATGAGTTCATTCTCGGATCTGTTCGCGGCAACCTGACTTGCGTGAGAGTGATTCACGGACGCGGCCGTCATTCCCATAAGAAGCAGCCCATCCTCAAGGACGCCATCCAGCGATGGCTTTGCAGCCGTCGTCTTGGACGCCACGTGATTGCTTACACGTCGGCGAGGCTATGCGATGGCGGCGGAGGCGCCGTCTACATACTCCTGCGAAGCTAGCGGCCACTGATGGACTTCCTCCGCAGAGGCGCAGAGGGAAGACACCAGATAGGCCCTGGCGCCCAGTTCCACTCCTTCCGTTTTGCAGACGACAGTAACGTCGAGACCCGAATGCGTGAGCGCTTCAAACACCTGCTTCATCCGCCCGAGAGCCCGCGCTGCATCACGTGTCAGAATTCCCCGGTCGTAGAGATGATCAAGAATTCCAACCAGCAGAACTTGCCGGGCCTGAGTCCGTTGTTGTTCGGCTTGAAGCGTTGCCCACAGGCTGGCGTGAAGCTCGGCTCCAGGGGTCGTGCGAAGCACATGGAGGCTGCGAGGTACTGAGCCCGCGGCCCGGCTGACACGCGCAGGGTCGAAGTATCCTGTGGCATCCACGACAATGAGCCGCTCGCCGTTTGACGTGAGGTTCGCGGAGAGTTCGAAGATCATATCGTCCAGAGGCCCGTCTGTTCGCCAAACCGTCAGTTCGCCTTCCGTTTCATTTATGGAATTTGCTACCAGTTTCATCGTTACCTCTTCATTAGACGCATGACGCCCGCAACGGATCCCACAACTTGAAATCCTCGAGCTGCCGCATCTTCGGTTGAGACTTGAATATCTTTGAACTTTGGATTCTCTGATTTGAGTGTGACGCCGTGTGACGTCTTGTAGAACCTCTTTACCGTCGCCTCGTCGCCGATAAGCGCAACGACAATCTCGCCGTCCCTGGCGGACTGCTGGGGCTGAACCAGAACATAGTCGCCGTCGAGGATGTGGGCGCCGACCATGCTGTCCCCTTTAACCTTTAATAAGAACGACCCTGTCGTGGCCCAGCGCTCGGGGAAGTGCACGACATCTTCGATATTCTCCTGGGCCAGAATCGGAACTCCAGCTGCAACGGTTCCTACGATTGGAACGCCTCCAGGCCGTGAAGTCCTGGAAACTGAGAGGGTCCGCGACTGAAATCGCTTTTTCTGCAGAAAACCTTTCCGCTCGATTGCCGAAATGTGGTCCTGCACTGTCGCCGGATAAACTCCGAAATGCTTTCCAATTTCACGAACCGAGGGAGGGTACTGATGTTCACCAATGTAGTCGTTAATGAAATCCAGAATCGCCTGCTGTTTGTCGGTGAGGAGCATGCCCGGTGTTATAGCCGAACACTTGTATGGTAGTCAAGCCCGACGGTCGAAAAGGTATCGGGTTAGTCGTGGCTCTCATGATTCTTGCGTTACTCAGCATGCTTGTCGCCGCGATGCTGACAGCGGTAACCCTCGAGATATGGATCGGTGACAACTACCGCACCGAGACTCAGTTGGTTTATCTGACCGAAGCAGGAATAGAGGATGGCCGGGAAGCGATCCGCTTGACCCAGCTTCCGGAGTCCGGCGCTCCTTTCATTCAGGACAGGCCGCTAATCGATGTTATGGGCAGGGAAGCGGGGCGGTATTCGATCACTCTGATGCGGGGCAATCCACTAATGTTACGCAGTGCCGGCTCCATCGGGACTGCCAGGAAGACCATCGATGTTCGCCTGAAGAGGTCGGGCTTCCCGAGGCTTACTCAGGCGATCACACTCAATGAAGATAGGCCCCCAAGCGAGGACATGGACGCGCAGCTGCAAACACCTGACGGCCTGGAAAAGCTGGTGGAGAAAATTGCGAGGCATGCGACGGATGTCTATCGCCCGGCTCCGGGCGAAACTGTCAGCCTCGGTGCGGTCGGGTCTCCTGAAGACTATCCGCTGGTCGTCATTGATGGCGATGCAGATTTCGGGAATGCCAGCGGTTTTGGCCTTCTTCTGGTCCGAGGCAACCTGCAGCTGTACGGTACGTTTTCATGGAAAGGAGTGATTCTGCTGGTTGGCCAGGGTGTCTTGCGGGCCGCGGAAGGGACTACCGGCGCGATTTCCGGTGCCGTGTTCCTCACCCGGACACGGCTGGATGATCGAGATCCTGCAAATCCGTTGGGAACACTGCTCCCGCAGCGCGGCCTCGTGACATTTGATCTGCCGCCCGGCTCGACGACTGTTGAATGGAGTGAAGTCGAACTGGAACGTGCCAATCAGCGCTTTCCGTATGTGCCGGTGACGTATCGGGAGTTTTGAGTGCTGACTAATGAGTGCTGAGTAAAACTACAGCCTGACTCAGAACTCATGACTCAAAATTCGCGACTCAGTCAGCTTCTTGGCCTTCGGGCGTCGGGATCCTCGAAGAGGTATTTCACCCGGTTCTTAAAGATGAAGAGATTCGGCTCTGTATTCCTTGTGATTCGGATGATGTCCTTGTCGTAGTACTCGATCCAACCCCGGACTTCCTCGCCATCAATCAGCTTGACGACGACCTGGGTCTTGTTCTTGGAGAGCTTGTCGATGTATTCGCCTTCGCGGTAGGTGACTTCCGGCGCTGCCTGCCAACGTTCACGGCGGCTGGTGAACTCATTCTGTTGTTTCATTGCCTTTTGAGTATGGGGATTTTCACACGGCGAGGCAAGTCCGGTTATTGCTAAGATCCCGCAATGAATATCGAAGCATTGCTGTTCGACCTTGGAAAAGTGCTCGTGGACTTTGACTTTGATTTGGGCATGAAGCGTTTCGCCGCCCGGACGTCCCTCTCACCCGAGGAGTTCAAGGCCATCATTCTCGACCAGACGTGGGTACGCCGGTATGAGCACGGGGAGATCTCAACCACCGAATTTCATCGTTACCTCAGGGAACACGGGAAGCTCGAGATGAGCATTTTGGAGTTTCATGAAGCCTGGGCTTCCGTGTTTCTACCGGGATTGATCGTTCCGGAAGAACTTCTGGCAAACCTTAAGGCTCGCTATCCGCTGATCCTCGTATCCAATACCAACGAAGCCCACGTTGAGTTCGTTGCAAAGAACTATGGAGTGCTGGATTACTTCGACCACAAGATCTTCTCCCACGAAGTGGGGTCCATGAAGCCCGACCGAAAGATCTACGATGCGGCGATAGCGGCGGCCGGCAAGCCTGCAGAGGCACTTTTTTTCACCGATGATCGTGAAGAGAACATCGAATCCGCAGCGAAACTGGGAATTCGCGCGCACCAATTCCACTCTGTGTTAAATCTTGTAAAAGCCTTGCGAAACAATGGTGTTGAGATTGGAGATTTCGTTCCCGCCTGACTTTTTTCTCAGGTATGATGAGGGCGCATTGCTGAAAATCCAACACCTATGAAGAAGTCTTTGCTGACATTCGGGTCAGTTTTGGCCTTTGTGCTTTTTGTCTCTCCGGGGATCGCCGCTACCGGCTCGGAGACGACCCCGGAATTCTTCTTCACGCGCCTCGTTTACGGCAATGGCGGCGGAGCTGCGCGAACGCCCAGATTGGACATCCGCTGTGAAGATCTCGCGGCAGGTGAAGGGGGTACGCGTTACGGCGGAGGGTGGGCGACGGATTTCCCCGCTTCCGACTGCAAATTCATGTGGGGTGTGGAGCGGCTGACCGGAGTGCGCGTTTTCGACAAGAGTCCTCACGTCGTCGCGGCGCTGGATCCCGAGCTATCCAATTATCCCTACCTCTATATCGTTGAACCGAGCCGTATGTATCTCACCGACGAAGAGGCAAAAACCTTACGCGAGTACCTGCTCCGTGGCGGATTTCTGCATATTG
>Ga0105248_10000580_pt1 | contig 41631 bp, 28 predicted proteins | sample KBSS34metaG_FD_81524 | JGI IMG/M metagenome (GOLD analysis project Ga0105248, IMG submission 81524) | Switchgrass rhizosphere microbial communities from Kellogg Biological Station, Michigan, USA - KBS S3-4 metaG | ecosystem: Host-associated > Plants > Roots > Rhizosphere > Soil | place...
CCGTCGCAAGTGAAGGTGAATTGGCAGCCACTGACCCGCTCGGCGCCCTGATAGATGACGCCGCACACGGTTTTCGGAAAGGCTGGATGCCGGACGCGATTGAGCACGACTTGCGCCACGGCGCGCTGGCCCTGCAGGGATTCGCTCGCGGCCTCATAATAGACCGCAGTGGCGAGGCAATCGAGCGCACGGTCATAGTCCGCCCCGCGCACCAGATAGAATGGCCGCGCCGCGGGCCCAAGATCACTGGCCGTCGCCAGCGCGGCGTTGTGCAGGATTGCCTGTTCCGCCGTCATCGCTTCGAACGCCACCGGCTCGACCGGCGGCGGTTCATCTGCCGACTCGCGCGCTGGTAACGCCGCGCGCAGCACCGCCGCGCGCGTGACCGGCACATGGGCGCGATAATCCCAGTTGCAGGTGGTGAGTGCGAGCAGCGTTGCGCACGCTACGACACCCCTACCCGCCTGGAACACCAACACCACACGCCCTCCATTCGATGGTTGACGGTGGGTCTATACTGGACTCCTCGAACCATCGCCATCGCCCCGTCGGCAGCGTCCCGCCGTGGAACAGCAACCATCAAGTTTCAGACGTCGCCCGGGCCTGCGCAAGTCGATCATGCCTTTCGACCACTTGGCCGAGCATGGCGTCACTATGATCGACTTGGCCGGGAATCCCTATCAACAACCGCAAGAAACCGGAGCCGCGGCTGCGCGTGGAACAAGTCGATCGCGTCGAGCGCGGATGCATCGGCCGAAATGCACGGCGCCGGCGGCCGCGTACAAGGATATAGGTCGCGGGCATTAACCGCGCGCTAGGCGGCCGGTGGTAAGCAGGCGGTTAGACGGGGACGACGTTTTTGTTACGCCCGCGAAGTTCCTTCTTCGTGATTCGGCAGAATTTTAAGTGGAATTACCTAGGTAAACAAACAAAGGATCCGTTTCAGTGCGATCCTGACTAAACAGCAGGAACCTGGTCTATAATTGATTTGGAAGCGTGCGCGTCATGCTTCCCCGGCGGGAGAGTATTTGTGTCGAGCGTGAATTTTCCGGTACTGATCGTCGATGACTTTTCGACCATGCGCAGAATCATCCGGCACCTGTTGGTGCAGATCGGATTCACGCAGATCGAAGAGGCGCGCGACGGCGCCGAGGCGCTCAAGAAGATGCGCCGCAGCCCGGTGAAACTGGTCTTCAGCGACTGGAACATGACGCCCATGAGCGGCCTCGATCTCGTTCGCGAGATGCAAGCTGACGAGCAGCTGCACGATACCCCGCTGATCATGATCACCTCCGAAGCGCGATGGGAGAAGGTCAAGACGGCGAAGGAAGTCGGCGTCGCCAATTTCATCGTCAAACCGTTCAACGCCGAGACGCTCAAGCGCAAGATCGAGACCGCGATCGGCCGTCCGCTCGATTGAGTCGGCCGGCGAACACAGCGTCAGCCGAACAGCCGTTTCAAACTCTTCTCCAGCATCAACAGCTGCCACAAGCTGCGGCCATGCTCAGCGCGGCCGGCGCGGTGGTCGGCGGCGAGGCGGGCGATCGCCGCCATGTCGAACCAACCCGTGTCCGCCAGCATCGGCGCACGCGCGAGCGCGGCGGCATCATCGGCGAGGCCCCCCCGGAACCAGGCGCTCGCCGGAGTCACGACCCCCCTCTCCGCGCGATACAGGATCTTGCGTGGCAAGTGCGCCGCAAGCGCACGCTTCATCAGCCATTTGCCCTGGCCGTGCCTGATGCGCATCGCGACCGGCAGGCTCGCCCCGAATTGCACCAGCCGATAGTCGAGCAGCGGCTCGCGCACCTCGAGGCTCACTGTCATGCTGATTCGATCCATCCTGGTAAGGACGTCGCCCGGCAGCCGATGGCGGAAGTCGGCATATTGCGCGCGATCGAGCGCGTCGCGCGCCGGCGCCTGGCGCATCGCGTCGACATAGCGCTGCTCGGCGCTATGCCCATCGAGCGCGGCGCGAGCGCGATCGGTGTAGAGCCGCGCGCGAGTGGCCGGCGCGGTGACTCCGAGAGCCTTGGGATAAGCGAATTCGCCGCCTTCGGCGAGCGCGAGCAAGGTCGTCTTCGCGCGGAACATGTGCGGCACCCAAGCGGCGTGGGGATAGAATCGGCCGAGCGTGCCGAACATGCCTGCGCGCATGCCCTGCGGCAGCACGCGGCGGACGCGTTCCTCGCCCGCGAAGATGCGATAGCGGCGATATCCCGCGAACGCTTCGTCCGCACCGTCGCCCGACAGCGCGACCGTGACCTTCTCGCGCGCCAGTTCGCACATGCGATAGGTGGCGAGCGCCAGGGGATCGGCGAACGGCTCGTCGAACGCCGCGACGAGCGTGTCGATCAGCCCGAAATCGTCGGCGGTCACGCTGCGCGTGCGATGGTCGGTGCGGAAGCGCTCGGCGACCAGTTGCGCATAGTCGGTCTCATCGTGCCCGGCCTCGGCAAGCCCGATCCTGCACGTCTCGACCGCCCGACGGCTCTCGCCCGCCATCAGCGCGACGACCGCGCTCGAATCGACTCCGCCCGACAGGAACGCGCCCAACGGCACGTCGGCATTCATCCGCAGGCGCGTTGCGTCGCGCATGCGGTGCAACAGCTCGGCTTCGAGGTCGCGGCGCTTGCCCGTCGCGCGCTGCGAAAAGTCGAGCTCCCACCAGCGCTGCGCCTCGGGGAGCGGCTTGCCGCGCCGCAGCCACAGCCAATGGCCGGCGGGCAGCTTCCGCACCCCCGCGACGAGGCAGGCGTCGTCCGGCACATAGCCAAGCCCGAGAAAGTCCTCGACCGCGTGGAAATCGGCGCGCCGCGCGGCAAGCGGGTGCACCATCAGGCCCTTGAGCTCGGACGCGAAGCCGATCGCGCCATCCGACAGCTCCACGTAATGGAGCGGCTTCACGCCAAACCGGTCGCGCGCGAGGAACAGCGACTGGTCGCGCACGTCGTAGAGCGCGAACGCGAACATCCCATTCAAGCGTTCGAGCAGCGCCGGCCCCCACGCGCGCCACCCGTGCAACAGCACTTCGGTATCGCTGTGCGTGTGGAACCGCGCGCCCTTGGCCTCGAGCTCGGCACGTACGGCCTGGAAGTTGTAGATCTCGCCATCGTACACGACCGCCAGATCCCGCTCGGGCGCAAGCATCGGCTGCGCGCCGCCCTCGACATCGATGATCGACAGCCGTCGGTGGCCCAGCCCGACTCCGTGCGCGGTCCACACACCCGATCCGTCGGGCCCGCGGTGCGCCAAAGCGTCCGCCATCGCCGCGACGCGCGCCGGATCGACCGGCTTCGACACGGGATAATAGAGGCCGGCGAGACCACACATCCGCTACATCCCCGCCGCAGCGTTGGCAGTGCGGCCGAGCATGGGCTCCAAGCCTCGGGATCGCGCGATCTGCGGCTTGTCCGCCGCGTTCCGCACATGCCAGCACCGAAACCCATGCTGGAGCCGGCCGAGGAGCCTGGCTTGGAGAATCTCGAGCTTCACGCGCACCTCGCTACGGGTGAGCGCGCTGCCCACCGCTTCCTGCCTCTGTGTCGCGCTCGACACGTTGGACGGGTCATGCGGATCGTGGCGCCGCCGTCAATCGCCGGCAGGCCGGACGCTCGCATCCCAATGTCGTTCTGGCGGATCGTTGCGATTCCGCAGCCAACCCGTTGCATGCCCCCGCGATCAGGGGACGCCTCCGCCCCGCACCGGCGCGTCGACTGCGCTTCGGTCGTTCTCGACCCAGTCGACGAGCAACGTCAGCACCCGGCGGATGGCAGCGTCCTGCTCGCGCAGCTGTGCTTCGATCCGCGCGAGCCGGTCCCGGATGTCGGGCGCATCGGTGTCGTTCACCGCTATCGGCCGATCGGACGCGACCTTCGGCGGCCCGCCGCGCTCGAACGGCTGGTGGCGGTAGACCGAAGCGAGCGGTGTGTCCTGATCGAGATCGGTGATCACCGATTCGAGATCCTCGCCCGTGAAGCTGTCGGTCCGCTCGATCGCGCCGTAGAGCATCGTCCGGCCGGCGAGCATGTTGAGCCGGCGCGGATTGCCGCCCGACCAGCGGTGCATCGCGGCGATGGCATCGTCGGTGAAACGCGGGCGGCCGCTCCAGCCGACGATCGACAGGCGGTGGATCAGGTAGGATTCGATTTCGTCCTGCGCCATCGGCTCGAGATGGTGAATCGCGATCACGCGCTGGCGCAACTGCTCAAGTTGCTTCAACTGCAGCACCTCGCGGAACCCGGGCTGGCCGAGCAGGAAGATTTGCAGGAGCGGATGCCCGCCGGCCTGGAAATTCGAGAGCATGCGCAGCTCTTCGAGGCTCTCGACCGGAAGCGCCTGCGCCTCGTCGACGATCAGCAGCGTCCGCTTGCCCGCACGCGCGGCACCATGGAGCCCGCGCTCGATCGCCGCCAGCATCGTCGCCTTCGCCATTTGGCCGGTAGCGACGCCAAGGCCCTCGGCGACCAGGCGCAGCAAATCCTCCGCCCCCACCTGTGTCGACACGATCTGGATCGCGTTGACCTCGTCATGGTCGAGCGATTCGAGCAGATGGCCGACCAACATGGTCTTGCCGGTGCCCGGCTCGCCAGTGACGACGATGAAGCCCTCGCCCTGGCTCACGCCATAGCCGAGGTATGCCATCGCCTTTTTGTGCGTGGCACTGTCGAACCAGAATTTCGGATCGGGCGTCAGCTGAAACGGCCGGCCGGTCAATCCGTATTGGTCGTCGTACATCGCGTCACTCCGCGGAGCCCGATCGCTGCGACCGGCCCGGCTCAGAACCGATAGCGCATCGCCGCAGTCGCCGGGGCGGAAACATCACGGCTCCCGTTGCCCTGATCAATTCTCGGGCGAATCGCGCGCAACGATGCGCTCCTTCCGATGCGCAACGAACGCAGTGAAATCCAACGAAGTTGACCAAATTGACGGCTGCCATTCGGTCGTTCCCGATGCGCATTCAGGGGCCAGTTGACCAGGTGCGCGGCGGGGAGGATCGGGCATGTTCTCTTTCTGTTCCATCCCGTCGGCCTAGCTCGTTCCTTCCTACATTCCAAGGCAGCGATGTCCCCACATTCCGAGCCAGCCGTTGCGCGAGGATTGCAGTCACTCGCCTCACTGGCCCGCGCGATTACGGGCCCCCGAAGCGCCAAGATATCCTTGGTGTGGAATATGGCGTGGAATATGGTGACAGAAGCAATATTCCCCAATATTCCGACAATATACTATAGCAGTATGGGCTGAACTTCCGCTTCCCTCTTTGGCTTTCTTCCGGGCGCGCGCCGAGCAATGGGCCGACCGAGCACACGCTCGAGTCCGGCAATAAAATCCGCCGACCCGAGCGGCCGTCCCGTGCTCTCCGAAGCACGAAGCGCCGCGAAGCCTGTTTCATCCCCATCCACCGCGATCAGTTCTGCGAACTGTGGAAAGCGCTCCAGGACAGGGTGAACGTTCACAAGCCCATCATCCTCTCCTGTCAGGTGGGCACGCGTACTCGACCAGGGCCACACGTCGGCCGTTGCAGCAAGACGGGCCCGTACCGGATTAAGCGCGACATACCGCACCGCCGCTGCCAGATGGCCTTCATCCATCGCCACAGACGCAAAACGGCCGTCGAACAGGTGGCCGCGCCAACGCCCGCGCGCGTTGACGAAATTCGCCCACCGCCGATGCGCGGCACCCAGCGCGTTGGCCATGCCGTCCTCCGTTTGCGGACAAAGGATGAGATGCACGTGATTGGGCATCAGGCAATAAGCCCAGACCTCGACGCCGGCCTTGCGGCACTGCTCGGCCAACAGATCGCAATAAAGGTCTTGATCGCCATCCTCAAAGAAGATCGGCTCGCGACGGTTTCCTCGCGCCGTGACGTGGTGGGGAATGCCGGCAACAACGATGCGAGCGATTCGGGCCATAGCGTCGAATAGCACGGCTGGAACAAAAGGGGAATATTGCTCCTGTCCCCGTATTCCCCCTGACTGGGCAACGCGCGAACTGTTGCCGCCTCTGCGGCAACAGAGTTACTTAGTTACTGTTTGCGGTGGCTATCGCGGCTTCGAGAAATTCGCGCGCAGTTCCCGCTTCAACAGCCTTTGAAAGGTCTCGGCCGAACGCGCGCATTGCCTCTTCCCATTCAAGCATCGGTGCGAGCGTAGGCACCGGACAAAATTGCACCCGATCACAAGCATTGAGGGCTTCGTTCTTGTAGCCGAGCCACGCGTAGAGGATCGCAAGCATTGTCTGATCGTTCGCGGAATCAGGCCGCGCCTCGGCCTCGCAAAGCGTCAGCACTTCGCCCAAGTCCAAGGGCTTTCGAATGGAAGGTCGGTATTGCTGCTCCATCGCAAGCAGCGTGCTGTCAATCTTCTGTTCATGAAGACGATACTCAACCTGACGGTGCTTCACATCGAGCATCTGCGACAGCATTCTAGGCATCGGCAGCACCGTCGTGTTGATGACATGAGTTGGCCGATACGCAGCGGAACTCATCTTCTGAAACCAGAGCATTTGCTGGATCGGGCCTGAGTTTCTAACAAAGGCCTGACCATCATGAACAAGCTCCCAGCCGGGAAAGCGCGCTGCATAGTCGGCAATAACAGCTTTCAGCTGGGTTTTGGTCATTGGCGCGTAGCGCTGCTTAAGGCGGGTAGCCTTGTCGGTCATGGTTTTATCTCCAAGACAGGAACTCTGGCTCCGTTTGGAATGCCATTCCGGATCGTAGTAATGCGTGATTGCGAAAGCGTAGCGCCACCAAATTTGTAATCCCAGACAAATGTCGGCTGAGTCAGAGGGCCCTTGACCACATCGAGCCGTATCGAACCTGCCAGAGGATCGCCAGGCCGCCATTCGTTCCCATTCACAAAACGGACTTCAGGCGACAAGCCCCGATCTCCGAACATGCGCTGATATCTGTCCAGCATGGCTTCGGCATATCCGTGCTTATAGGTTCCCACGACCGGACCATTGCCCGTTAGACCACGCGCCCCCCAATTGTCTGCGCGCGTGGCGATGCTCTGAAGAAGGTCCCCATCTGTGACATAGCGGGTAGGCCCTAGTCCTCCCACCGCCTCTGCGGCGACGGAAGCGCGAGTTACGGACCTTGAGGACCAGGTAATAGTCGAACCTCGAAATGGCAGCGGCTGGGCTGCTCTTGGGCCTATCAGGGTTCCCACACCGAGGGCATTGAACTCGTTTCCGAGGTCGGTTGCAGCGCGAATCTGGTGGGCGTCTCCGCCTGCACTGTACGCGACCACTGCCCAACCATAACCCTCGCCACTGTCGAGCACCGCCTGCCGCCTATCCGACTCGGCCTGCATCGCAGGTGTCCAGGCGCCCACGGTTTGTTGATTCTGCGAGTACGTCATATAGGTGTCGTATGAAATGTTTTGCCCATGCTCATTTACGTACCATCTTAGCGATTCGGCAGCATAGTCGGACGTTAAGCTGGTAAGCGGCGCGCCGGGACTCCCGATATAATCGATTGAGATAGTCAGCTGGGGAAATGACTGCGTAGCTTGTTGGTCGAAGTGCGCGGTCCAACCGTCCGTTTTCAGCGTGAGCTCTTCACGCCATAGTTGTTTTTGTTTTTCGGGAGCGTTGGCATTGTCGATCCAATCCAGTCCGGCTGAATATTGCATCCTATTTTGAAATTCGTCTTTCGGCTTGTGCCCCGGCAGTGGAAGCGGTTCGAGCGCGCCCCCCGGTCCAACTCCCGGTGGGCCATCGACCAGGAATGAAGCGCCGCCATGTTCGGCCTCCCAAACGCCATCCGAACTCAGTCCTTGAGTCCAATCGAACTCGGTTTGTGTCACTCGGACGCCATCAGCGGTATCGATTGAAGTCGACTGCCCAAGCTGGGCAGTTGGCAATTGACCCGCGTCGGACACGTGCGCGCCTTCGTGCGTCAATCCATCGCTCGCCGAGGACCCGCTCGCACTCCGAGCTCTTGCCTTTGGCTTGAGCCCACCGAGTGCCCGCCCGATGACATCGGGCAGGACCGCGATAAGGTTGTCGCCAAAGTCGGTCCCCTCGATCACGCTGCGCGTCGCCGCGCCGGCCACTGCCCCCGCAGTGGTTGCGATCACGCGGCCCAGTTTGGGCGATACCTTGCCGGCGATCTTGTCGCCCACACCCTGCATGACGCCCGCCGAGACCCCGGCCGCGGCAACGCCGGCCCAGCTGAATTTCTGTTGCAGGCCCGTGGCGACTCCGATGCCTTGCGAGATCGCGCTACTGACTGCGCCGTTGAGCGCGTTCTCGGCGATCCTTCCCCAAGGCGACGCGGCGCCGACGGGGATAAGCTTGTCGACGCCTTTGGCGACGCCAGCGCTGAGGACCGACATTCCCAGGCTCTTGAAATCAAAACCGTCCTGTATGCCGGTTATGTTGCCGACGGCCTGGCTCGCGACGTTGCCGACAGCGGCGGCAAGCATCGCTTGCCAGACGTTCGGGCTCGCTGGCGACGCCCATATGGTGACCGCAATCGCGACTACCGCCAGCAGGATCTGCCCGAACACGCCGCATTTCTGCTTCCTGGGTGCGGGACCGGAGGGACTGATGTTGCCGAGCGTCTCGGCGGGGTCGTAAGGCTTGAACGTGGTCGCCGAGATGCGGTCGCGGGTGACCCCCGAGGGAATCGTCAGCCGCTGGCCGAGGGTCAGCGTCGCATCGCCGCCGAGCCCGTTCGCCTGCGCCAGCTTGTACCAGAGATTGGCGTCGCCCCACATCGCCGAGGCAATCGACGACAGCGTCTCGCCGTTCGTCTGCACCGTGTAGCTGCCGCCATCGGCGCCCTGCGCGAAGCTGGTGAACGCCGACATCGTCTCGCCGAACTGGAACGTTGAGCCCCCCGAAGTGGCACCGTTGCGGAACGCGCCGTTGCCCGAAGCCGTGCGGCGCATCGCGATCGAGTCGTCGTAGCTGGAATCGGTGCCGTCATTGCCGATCGTCGCCATTTGCCGGCCATTGAATCGGTACCAGATCTGGTGCGGGTCGCCGTTGTTAGTGTCGCCGTCGACCTCGTCGCGCCGTATCGTTTGGCCGAGCGCGTCGAGCAGGAAGGTGACAGTGCGGGTGCGGTTGGTGGGCGTGGTCGGGCCGGTGATATAAGAGGAGGCGATCTGCCCGGCCGCGGTCAGCGTGTTGGTGGTGGTGTAGGTGGTGGACGACTGGCTGGTGTCGGGGTTGTAGACGATGCTGGTCGCGACCGCACCATCGTACCAGGCGAAATTATTGGTCGTACTGGTGTCGGGTGCCGACGAGTCCGAGCCGTTCTTCGTGACCACCGTCGTGCTCGAGACGACCGCGCCCAGCGCATAGCTGGTCGAGCCGATCGTGCCGTAATTGTTGGTGGTAGTGTTGCCCCAGGTGTCGACGCCCTGGAGCTGGCTGGTCGTGTCGGTCGAGAGCTGCCCGTAGCTGTTGTAGCCGAGCTGGCGGTCGAACACTGTGACCCATGCGGTGCCGGTCGTGTTGAGGCCAAGATCGGTCTGATGCCGCATCCTGCCTGCACCGTCGGACACGAACGTCGCGCGTGTTACCGACGTGTCCATCGTGCCGCTTGCGACTACACCGAAGCTGCCGCCGCCGGCGGTTCCTACCTCCTCAGCGATCGCTACGGTCTGGAGATGCCCGGCGGCATCATAGTCGTAACTCTCGATCAGCTTACCCGAGAAGGTGGTGGTGCCGGAGTGCCAACCGTAGACGTCGGGGTCTTCCTCGCCGTTATCGGCGTAGTAGGGCAGGCCAATATTGGTTGTCACCCGCCCCGCCCAGGTCAGATGATCCGAGGTCGTGGTGAACGTCTTGCGTTCGCCAGTGAGATAATAAGTTGTCGAGCGGAATGCTGCGATCGATCCGACACCGGGCGTCGCGAGCGAACCCTCGACCAGCACTCGATTCATCGCATCGTAGGTATACCAGAAGTCATTGGTCCCATTGGTGGTGAAGTTGCCGCCCGAATCGAGCAAATAGCCGGTGCCCTTCGCGTTGCGGACGTTGCCGACGGCGTCATATTTGTAGTCGAGTTTGGCGTATTGGATCGTCGTGCCATTGCCCATTTCCTCCCAACTCGAGAGGCGATTGAGGGCGTCATAGCTGGCAGTCGCGCTCTCGAACGATGTCCCGGCGCGCGTCTGGGTCTCGGTGAGCTTGTTGCCGTTCGCGTCGTAGGTCGACGTCTGGACCGTCGCGACCCCACCACTGGTTCGGGTGAGGGTGGCGATAGCCACGGTGTTGAACCAGCTGTACGCATTGCTGTCGCTGCCGATGGTATTTCCGGTCATCCGGCCGGCGAAGTCGTAGGTGTAGCTGGTTCCATGGGACCCGAGATCGGTCTTGGCGACGGTGTGGCCGAAGCTATCGGTGCTGGTGATCTCCGTCCGGGTATTGGCATTGGTGACGGTCTGCACCCAGCCACCCGCCGCGGCGACCGCTGCGCTCGATGCGTTCACGGCGACCAAGGAGGCGCTCCAGACATAGCTAGTGGCGGTGACGTCGCCGGCAAAGCCCTGCTGGCGAACGATGCGCCCCTGCGCGTCATAATCGGTCTTCTCGATCTGTGACCCGGCAGCATAGGTGGAGACCGCCAGCCAGCTCTGGCCGTGCGAAATCCGTTGGCCGAGGATGTCGTAGCTGTAGCTGTCGGTGAGCAGGCCGCCGATATGCACTTCGCCGATGAGCCGGCCCATGCCGTCATAGCTGCGATTGGCGGTGCGGCCCCGCTCGTCGGTCGTGGAAGTCTGGTCGCCGAACCGGTTGTAGACGTTGGTCACGACGCCGCCGTCGGCATGCCATTCCTTGGCGACCAGAGCGTTGCTGCCGCCATAGCCGGTGCCGGCAAGCAGCTGCCGCGTCGAGTATTTGCCTGTGTTGTACTGGACCGAGTTGGCGTCTTGGGTGCCGATCAGCCGGCCCGAGCGGTCGTAGAAATTCTTGGTAGTGGGCGTGATGGTGGCTTTGGTGCCGGTTTCATCGAACGAGTCCACCGAGGCCAGCTTCACTTCGGTCGCACGGCCCATGGCGTTGTAGGTGTAGCTGGTGGCGTTTCCGCGCGCGTCGGTCTGGCTCAGCGCCTCGCCGAACGCATTGTAGGTCGCGGCGGTGGTGAGCGTCTGCGTGGTCGTAGCGGTCAGCTGGCGATCGGGCGCGCGCGTGCCGGTGGCCTGGCCGCGGCGGTCGAAACTGGTGATCGTGGTCACGGCATTGACTGTGCCGGTGCCGCCGACGCTGGTGATCGAACTGGTGTAATTGGCGAAGGTCAGCGCCGAGAGGTCGGCGCCCGCTGAGGTCAGTGTGAGCGTCTGGTTTCCGAGCGCGTCGTGGACGAAGTATTTCCACACGCCGTCGCCCGAGTTGGTCCGCCATAGCGCGCCGGTCGCGTCATAGGCGAATTGCTGCTGATAAACGGTCGGTGAGCCCCAACCGGCGCGGGTGCCCGACTGCACGACCTGGCCGAATGCGTTATAGTCGGTGTCTTGCACATCGCCGGCGCCGCTCACGGTGGTTCGCGCGTCCGATGTGTAAATCCCAGTTACCTGCGATCGTATTTGACCGAGCGCGTCGCGCACGAACAGGATACTTTCGTAGCTGATGCTTCCGTCCGACTTGACGCGGTTATAGTCCTGGCGGACGAGCCGGCCGGCTTTGTCGTAGCGATATTTGGTGGTGTTGCCCGCGGCGTCGGTCATTGAAGCGAGCAGGCCCGGGGTGCCCTGGGACGCGGTGCCAAAGCTATATGTCGTGCCGCGCGTTCCGCTGAGGTCGTTGCCGTTGGTGTCGGCTGCCCCCTGGATGGTGCTCGTCATATTGCCGAGGCCATCGTAGGCGTAGCGGATGGTCGGGCGAAGGCTGGTGGTGCCGTCGTTGATCAGCGGCTTTAGCTCGCGCTTGAGCGTGCCGTCGGAGTTATATTCGTAATTGATCGTGTCGCCGGTCGCCTCGATCTTCTGAGTGACCTGGCCGAGGCCATTATAGCTGTATTGGACCAGCGAATAGCCGGTGGTGTCGTTCTGCTTGACGCCGCTGGTGTCGATCGTGAAGGCGACCACGCCGAGGCGCTTTTCGGAGGTCCGGCGGCCGTCGAGGTCATAGGTGAAGCTGGTGACGCGGTCGGCGTCGGCGGCGCCCGATCCAAGCTTTGACGGCAGCGCGGTTGCGGCGGTGGTCGAGTCGAAGCTCTGCGCCACGCGATTGGCATAGCGCGTCTCGGACTTGACGTTGCCGTTCGCGTCGAGGTCCCAGCTGGTGAGATAATTCTCCTGGTCGACCTGCTCGGTCTTGCGGCCGAGCTTGTCGTACCACGACCAGACTGCCGCGGAGGTGCTGCTGTCGCTGGTCTTTCCGTAGGTCGCCTTGAGGACGTTGCCCATGGCGTCATAGTCATAATGGGTGGTGATGCCGCCGAGTGCCTGGACGAAGCTCGAGCCGTTCCAATAGCCGGTGCGGATGCCGGTGGTGGTGGTGCTCCCGCTGACCGTCACGCCCGAGACGGTGCTGTCCGTCAGCCGGTTGATCGCGTCATAGACGTTGGTCGTCTCGCGATAGTCGCCGGTCTGGGTCGGCCGGCTGCCGCTGGCGATGTTCGTCGGGACCGAAGTGAAGACCGTCGCATAGGCGCGCTTGGCGGTGAGGTTGCCGACCGTGTCGTAGTCATAGGTGGTCAGCGCACCGGCGGCATCCAGCTCTGCGATCTTGCGATCGAGCTTGTCGTAATAGAAGCGCGTCGCGGCGCCGTTGGCGTCGTCGCTCTCGATCAGATTGTCGCGGGCGTCATAGACATAATGCTCGCCGACCTGCGTCGGGGTCGCTTCGACGAAGCTCGCATCGAGATAGGTCGCAGTCCACTTCTTGTCGACCAGTCGATCGGCATTGTCGTAAGTGTAATCAGCGGTTCGCGCCTCGGGGGCGCCATAGGCTTCGACTTTCTTCTTCAGATTGCCGCGCGCGTCATATTCATAATAGATCTTGTTTTGAGCCGGCGAAGTCTCTAGTTTGACCAGTCCAGTGCGGTAATAGTCATAATAAGTGATGCCCCCCAGCTTGTTGCGCACGTCGGTGCGCTGGCCGAACGCGTTCAGCGTATAGTGTTCGTAGTAATTCAGCCCAGCGCTGTCCTTTTCGGCGTCGATCGTGTCGGTGAGCCGACCGAGCTTGTCGTATTTGAAGCTGGTGGTGATGTCGTCGGTGCTGGGCGCGACGGTCGGCAGCACGTCGACCGCAGCGCTGTTGGTCGCGCGGTTCGCGCGGCGCGTGACATAATCGACTTCGCCGAACGCCGTGTAATGAGTCTCGGTGACATAATTCTCGGCGTCGCGCTGCGCGATGAGGTGGCCGAGCTTGTCGTAATAATTATACGTCGAGAACTGGCGCGCGTCGGTGACCTTCGTCACAGCGCCGAAGGCGTCATATTGATAAGAAGTGGTATTGCCGAGCGCGTCGGTCTCGCTCAGCAACAGGCCTCGCCGGTCATAGGTTCGCGACGTTGCATCGGTGCGGGCGTCGATCGTCTTCCACTGATTGCCTTCGCCATCGAAGAAATATTGGGTCCTGGCCTCCTGGGCCGTGCCCTTCGCGCCAAAGACATCGGTTTGATGGCCCGCGGCGTCCCAAGCGAACTGAGTCTTGCTCTCCGCCGCGTCCCCCGCCATTCGCGTTTGGGTATACAGCGTACCATTGGCGTTATAGACATAGTCGAGCGTGTGGCTGAGGCCGTCCACGCTCTGCGAGACGCGCCCTGCGGCATCGTAGTAAGTGCTGATCTGGGAAAAGGTCCCGGTGGCCGCCGCCGCGGCATTTGCGATCGTCCAACTGTCACTGACTCCGCTGGCGGCTGTGTCGTAGCGATAGACCGCGGTTTGCCGCCCCGCGGCGTCGTAATCGAAGCGAGAGACATAGCCCTCGCCGTCGATTGCGTAGCGCAGCTCGTTGCGCGCATCATAGTAGTTGCGCATGATCCGGTTCGACGCGTCCGCGATGTGGGTGGCATCCCAACCGGTCATCGCTGTCAGAGTCGGTAGCGTCGTGGTCGGGTAGGTCGTAGCGTATCCGACCTGGCGAACGAGATTACCCAGATTGTCGTAGCGATAGCCGGTGACGCCGCCCGTGGCATCGATCGAATAAGCGATATGGCCCGAACCGTCATAGACCGCGAAGCTGATGCGATTCGCGCTATCGCCGACCATCGATGCGAGCGCGTTCTGGACCGATGTGAAAGTGTAGCTGCCCAGTGCGCCGATCGTGCCCGCATAGCGAGTCGTGCGGCGGGCGGATGCGGCGCCGATGGTCAGCAAGCTGGCGTCGTCATAGTCGAATTCGACGACGTGGTTGAGCGCGTCGATCTCGAAGCGCAGGAAGCCTTGCTCGTCATAGACGTAGCGCGTGCTGCGGTCGTTGGCGCCCGACGTGGCGCTGGCGATCAGATCCTGGAAGCTGCCTGCCGCGCGGTAGCTCGGATAGGTCGCGTTGGCATAGGCGATCTGCTGAACCACGCGTCCCGCGGCGTCGTAGATCGTGCGCGTGAGATAGCCTTCGCCGTCGAGCGCGCCAACCGCCAGGCCGTCCTTGTCATAAAAGGTGCGCGACAGGCTGTCGCGGCCGTCGGTGGCCGGCAGCACCACCGATGTCGGCGCCGCGCTCCTCAACGCGGTGAGTTGGGCCGCGGTCAGCTTGTAGTAGAAGCGTTGCGTCGATATCGGCCGGCCCGATGCGTCATAGCCATAGAGGACGACGCTCCCGTCGCCGGCGATCGACTCGATCGCGCGGCCTTCCTTGTCGTAGACGGTCCAGTTCCAGATATCGTTCGCGGTGTCGCTGGGAATGGTCGAAAGGTTGATTACGGCATTGGGGTCGGACAAGCTCGCAAGCTGCGTGCTGGTCAGCAACCCGGCGTGGCGGAGCGTGGCGACGACGCGGTCGTCGGCATCGTAGCGATACTCGGCGACTGCGCCATAGGCGTTGACGTCGGCAATCTTGCGCCCGACATTGTCGTAGAGGGAATAGCTCTTGCGGCTGGTGGCGTCGCTGACGATACGCAGGCGGCCGACCGCGTCATATTGATAGCTTGCCGAGCCGGTGGTCGTGTAGCTGCCCGATTGCGTCGTGGCGATCAGCTCGCCGGCCTTGTTATAAGTCGAAGTCGTGACGAGCCCGCTGGCGAGCGTGACGACTGTCGTCGTCGCGGCATCGTTGAATTGATAGCTGGTCTTGCCGCCATTGAGGTCGACCGCGGAAGTGACGCGGCCGAGCCCGTCGTAGAGATATTGCAGGGCGGCCTGGCCGGACTCCGACGTGGCGAGCAATTGGCCGGCCTGGTCGTAAGTGAACCAATGCTCGGTATAGCCGCGACCCGTAGTCGCCCAATCGGGCGAGGAGGACATGCCATAGTCGACCCGGCGATACAGATTGCCGCGATCGTCATAAGTGAGGATCGTCTGTTCTACGGCGGTTTGATCGGCGAGCGCGCCGATCCAGCTGACGATTTGCGACTCGCTGAGCGCGGTGGTCGCTCCCAGCCCGGAAACATCGTAGCATTGGCCGTCATAAGCGCGGATCCCAGCCAGCTGGCCGTGGCTGTCATAGCGGTATTCGGATACGCGTCCCTCGGCGCTGACCGTGAACCGCAACCGGTCCGAACTGTCATAGACGTAGCGCGTGGCAGCGACCGCCGGTCCGAGCCAACCCGCGTGCGGCATCGTTTTCGCGGAGGGCTGGACGATCGCCAGCGAGCCCTGGCCGGCACCCGATGTCGTCCCGTAGAGTTCCAGCCGGGCGCGCACCGCATTCGCCGGAACGGCGATGGTCGCGCTCGCCAATGTGTTGAAGGCTTGCGGGCCGCTCCAAGTCGCCAGGCTGATGGAGCTGGTGATGCCATTCGCATCCGCCACCCAGAGCACCAGATTGGCCGTTGCAATCGGGCCCTGGACTTCGATGCCGGCCAGAACGCCGAGCTTCTCGCCAGCCGTGACGCTGAACCAGTCACTGTCCCCGGTCGCGACCGATATGAGCTGGTTCGCTGCGGTCGCAGTGAAATTGCCCTTTGCATAAGGCCGGCCGGCATTCACGCCGGTCACGATTCCGCCATTATGGATGTTCGATCCGTCGACACCGAAGGTCCAGCCAGTCGCGCCGGCGTCCATCGCCGGATAGTGAATGAGATTGACTTCCGAGAGATCGCTGTTGAAGCCGGGGAGCTGGGTCTGGCCCGGGACCGCCGACGTCACCATAGGCCGCACGATGGCGAAAGTGCCGCTCCCCGCGCCCGAGCTGCTGCAATAGAGTTCAAGCCGCATGTCGACCACGTTGGCAGGCACGTCGACGAAACCCGAGATCTTGGTGTTAAAGGCTTGCGGACCGTTCAGCGTTCCGATCTGCACCTGAGAGGTGTTCCCGTTGGCATCGCGAAACCACACGGCTAGCGTCAACTGCCCGGCGGCGCCTTGCGCCTCGATACCGCTCTGGACCGCCACTCGCTCGCCGGCCTTGACGGGAATCCAGTCCACACCGCTCGTCGAAAGCGAGATATTCTGGTTGGCTGCGGTTGCTGTGAAGAAGCCCTTCACGAAGGACAGCCCCTGCCAGACGCCTGCTGTGGCCGGTTGCGTCGCGATCGGGCTGGGGAAGCCATAGGTCCACCCCATTGACCCCGCTTGCATTGCCGCGTTTTCGACGCGGTTGAGTTCCTGCGCCTCGGTCAGCAACCGGTTCGTGGCGCTATAGGTCCGCACGGTGATATTGCCGTCAGGATCCATCGTCAGAATAGCATTGCCGCGCGCGTCATAGCCGTAGTTGGTGACCGCACCGGCCGCATCGGTGACGCTCGAGACATCTCCGTTCGCCGTATAGGCGAAATGCAGCACTTGGGGCGCGACCCCCGATGCAGCCGGCGGCGCCGTGATCTGCGTCAGTGCGCCGTTGCCATCGTAAGTGAGCGTCGTGACTTGGTTGGCGGCATCGGTGATCGTGGTTGAACCGCTGTCATAGTTGATGATCGTCGAGCGCGTGACGCCGGTAGCGATGGCCTGGTCCAGCTGATGGACTCGGTTCGAGCCGTCGTAGGAGATCGCAAGATTGGAGCCGTCGGTTTGGCTGATCGAGGAGATCAGCCGCGACGTCGTGTCGCGATAGCCATAGGTGGTCGTATAGACCTTGCCATCCGACACGCTGTTGTCGCCCGGCCGAAGATCGACTCTGACGGTCTGCAGGCGATTATAGGCGTCATATCCATACCGGGTCCGGGTCTGCAGCAATGGCCCGACGAAATTGAGCGAATGGCTGCTCATATAGCTGAAATGTTCGGTAGACTGCGCGAGGCTGAGCAGCACCTGGCCACGAGTCATCGAATGATTGCCGAGCGCACCGACGTAGTAGTATTTTCCGTTGGTGTCCGACGAACGACGGAGCACGGTATTGTACAGATATTCGACATATTGGTCGTCATTCAGCGACGCAGCGTGACTGTTGTTCTGGAATTCGGTGCTGTTATAGGCATCGTCGGCAAGCTGCTGGACGGTGAAGCCCTCGCGCATACTCTGGAGATAGGTGTAGAATCCGGAATCGTCCGGCCGCCGATTAAAGGCCGCATCATAGATCTGGTATATCGCATTCGCGATCGGCAGATCGTTGCCGAGCGCGGAAAAGCCAGTGACGATCTCGTTGATATTGTTACCGGTCCAGTTGTACTGGACATATTCGCCGTCGGAACTGGTCACGCGATTGATGTGGCTGGTGCCGGCCTGATAGCTGAAGGTTAGGCTGTTGCCGCTATTGTCGGTCTGCGAAAGCAGCCACCATTCCGAGCCATACCAGCCGTAGGTCTCGGTCGTGCGCGAATCCCCATCCGTCCAGGTCCACAGTCCGGTGGAAGAAGTGTAGTTGAGCGTGTCATAGGCGCCCGCGCCGTCGGTCGCGACATAGGCCGATGCCGTAGCGTTCCAACTATAAGTGATCTCCGATCCGTCGGCCGACCGCCGCTTTACCGAACTGCCGGCGGCGTTGACCGTCCCGCTGAACCCGAACACGCGGCGGTCCGTACTCTGCCGCCAATTGTCGCCGTTTTCATCGGTCAGGTTGCCGAGGCTGTTGTAGGTTCTGGTAATGCCCACGTCGGGGCCGATACCCAGCAGTGACTCATCCTGCTGGCTGATCACCAAATTGCCTGTCGCGGTGTTGAGAAAAATCTGGTCGGCGCTACGCCCCAGTGCCGCGCTGCCAAGCAGCCCCGCGCCCCCCAAGACCGATCCCGAACCGCGCTCGAGCCCTGTGCCGGCGCCGGTGAAGATTGCGACCATCGCTTCGCCCCTCGTCGCGGCCGCCAAGAACGACGCCGCCCCTCGGAATGCCAAGTCGGTGGGATCCGCGATTTGTTTAGCGAATAATTCTCACCCCGACGTTTCGGCAAGCGCTGGACAAAAGCGAACGGGTTCGCCGCGCTCGCGCGTGCCCAATCTCTCAATAGGATTCGAACCGGACTGGCGTGGGCGTTCAGGCTTCAAAGCGAACGACGTCGAACGACTTGAGATGGATCCGCATCGGAATCTCGCTGACCGACAGGATGGAAAGCTTGGGAATGCTGCGCCGCGTAAGCGCGCGCAAATGGCGCCGAATCTCGCCCCCGCACAAGAGCACCGGCGAGCGACCCTGGCGGAACATCTCCTCGGACAGCGGCGCGAGCCGGCGGATGATCTGTTCGGCAAGTCGCGGCTCGACGGCGAGCGCAATATTGGCGCCGGCGGAACCCACGCTCGCGACGATCTGGTTCTCGATCCTCGGATCGAGGCTGAGGACCGCCAGATCGTCGTGCTTGCCGCGCAGCTGGTGGCAGATCGCATAGCTCAGGCGCTGGCGGATCAGCTCGGTGAGCTCGGTCGGATCCTTCTGCGTGCGCGCGATGTCGACCAGATGTTCGACAATCAGGTCGATGTTGGCGACCGATACACCTTCGCCGAGCAGGTTCTGCAGCACGCGCTGCACGTCAGACACGGTCAGCACGTTGGGGATCAGTTCCTCGACCAATCCCGGCTGGCGCGCACGCACCCCCTCGAGCAGCGCCGAGACGGATGGCCGGGTGAGCAGCGACGCGACCTCGCCGCGCACGATCTCGCCGAAATGGGTGAGCAGCACGGTCAGCGAATCGACGATCGTGTAGCCAGCGGCGCGCGCGCCGTCGCTGGCGCCAGCCTCGATCCAGACCGCCGGCAGGCCAAAGGCGGGATCGACGGTCTCCCGCCCGGCGATCTTGCCGCTCGCGCCTTCGCCCGCAATCGCCAGCACGCCGTCGAGGTCGAGTTCCCCGGCGCCATAGCGCGCACCGAACAGGCGGACTTCATATTCGCTCGGCGCGAGACCCTCGCCGTCGAGCAGCTTGACTGCGGGAAAGCCGATGCCGAAGTCCTGCTCGTGCACGCGGCGCAACCCGGTGATGCGCTCAAAGATGATCGCTTCGCTGTCGCGCCAGCGCGACGACAGCTCCGATCCCAGGCGCAGGTCGATCGCGGCGGACGGGCCAGTGCCGGCAATCGCCTCTTCCGATTCCTCGCCCTCCGCGCCGCGTAACCGCGCGCGGCGGCGGATACGCCACCAGGCACCGAACGCGATCGCCGCGATCACCAGGATCGGCCATTTGGGCATGCCCGGCAGCAGCAGCAACGCAACCAGCGCGACCGCGACGATCAGCGGAATGCGCGGCACCGAACCGAGCTGGCGGAACACCTCGGTCGACAATTCCTCATCCGCCGACGACCTCGTGACGATGATGCCAGTCGCGATCGAGATGATCAGCGCCGGGAGCTGCGTGGCGATGCCGTCGCCGATCGTCAGCAAGGTGAAACGCTGCAGCGCTTCCGACCAGTCCATCCCCATCTGCATCACGCCGACCACCCAGCCTGCGATGATGTCGATCAGCAGGATGATGATCCCCGCGATCGCGTCGCCTTTCACGAATTTCGACGCGCCATCCATCGCGCCATAGAAGCTCGCTTCCTTCACGAGCTCTTCGCGCCGGCGGATCGCTTCCTTCTGGTCGATCAGTCCCATGTTGAGATCAGCATCGATGCTCATCTGATGGCCCGGCATCGAATCGAGCGTGAAGCGCGCCGCGACTTCGGAGACGCGCTGCGCGCCGCTGGTGACCACGACATACTGCACCACGACCAGGATCGCGAACACGACGAGGCCGATCACGAAATTGCCCTGCACCGCGAAGGCACCGATCGATCCGATCACGTCGCCGGCATTCGCGCCCGTCAGGATCAGACGCGTCGCCGCGACATTCAACGACAGGCGATACAGTGTCGCGACCAGCAGCAGCGATGGGAAGGTCGAGAATTCGACCGGCTTCCCGACATAGAAGGTCATCAGCATGATCGTCAGCCCGAAGCCGAAGTTCACGATGATCGCCAAGTCGAGCATTGCCGGTGGGATCGGCGCGAACAGGATCACAAGGATCGCGATCGTGGCGACAACCAGCGCTAGGTCGCGGTTGCGGTGGTAGAATTGCTGGATCATGGCACGGTTCTGGCCTGTCGGTGGAGCTGGATGTAGAGTGCGGCGACCGGTTGGTAGTGCTCGCCGGCGATCTCGCGTCCGATCGTAGAGGCGCGATAGAGCGCACGCGCGAGCGGCGGGTCGGAAATGACCGGAATGCCGCGCCGATAGGCCTCTTCCTTCAGCAGCAGCGCGAAGCGATTGCGGCCTTTGACGGTGACCTGGGGCGCTGCCATGTGCGCAGGATCATAAGCGAGCGCGACGGCGAAATGCTCTGGGTTGACCACGAGCAGATCCGACCCGGCGAGCTTGCCGAGCCCTTGTGCCGCCTTCGTCAACTCGCCGTGGAGCTGCTTGCGCTTGGCCTTGATCCGCGGCTCGCCTTCGCGCTCGCGCGCCTCGCGCGTCACTTCGCGCCGGCTCATGCGCATCTGCTTCAGGAAGTCACGGCGCACCAGGACCTGGTCGAGGAGCACGAAGCCGAATGCGATCAGCAGGAATATCGTGAGCAGCCGCGCGGCGGCCGCCCCGAATATTTCGGGCAGGCGCAGCGGGTCACCCGAGACCGGCGCGAAATGGGCGACGCTGTAGCGCAGCACCAGCCAGGTCGCGACGGAATAGACCGCGGCCTTGAGCAGGTTCTTGATCGTCTCCTTGAACAACCGTGGCGAGAACAGGCGCTTGAGGCCCGCGGCGGGATTCAATCGGCTGAAATCGGGCTTGAGCGGATGCGCGCTGAAAACGAGGCCGCGCAGCTGCACGATCTCGAGCGTGATCACCACGACCAGGATGGTCGCGCCCAGCAGCGCGAGCGGCCTGAATATAACCCATGCCAGCTCGCCGATCATCGCGCCGGCGCGGTCGGGCGATGCCTGGGCAATGCCCCCGCCAAGCGTGGCGCGAACCGCCTCAGTGAGTTGGCGAAGGAAACTACGCCCGGCGACGGCCGAAAACGCGAGCAAGGCGACCAGCCCGCCGAGGAAGCCGAGTTCGATGCTGCGCGGCACCATGCCGCGCTCGCGCGCGCGCCGAAGCTTGAACGGCGTTGGCTCTTCGCTGCGATTCTGTTCCTGCTGCTCGGCTGCCATCGTGCTAGATCAGCTGCGGCATGGTCTGGAGCGCCTGGCGCAGCAGTCGCGCGAACAGCGCCGCGGAAAGGGCGAACGTGATCGGCAGCATCGCTAGCACGGCGATCGCCTTCACCTGGAAGCCGAACAGCAGCACGTTCATCTGCGGCAGAGTGCGCGACAGGAAGGCGACCGTGAGATCGAGCAGGAACAGCACGAGCAGCGTGAGCCCCGCCAGCCCGATCGCGCTCAGGAACACCGCCGAGCAATAGGCGATCATCAATTGCGGCGCGTGGCCGAGCGCGGCGACGCCGAGAGGAACGCGCTCGAGCGAAGCGGCGACCACCGCTAGGACATCGGCCGGTCCGCCAATCGTGAAGAATATCGCGGCGGCGGCATAGGCGAACAGGGTACCGACCAGGGGTAGCTGCCCTCGCGTCGCCGGATCGACCAGCGCCGCCATGCCGAAGCCGGCCTGGATGTCGATCGTCCGACCGGCAGTGAGCAGAGCGGCGAACGCAAGCTGGAGCGTGAGCGCGAGCGTGATGCCGAGGAACAGCTCGCCGGCCGCGACCATCGGCAAGCCCTTGTCCCAAAAGGGTTGCTGCCAGGTCGCCGCGGGATTTGCGTGCACCAGCCAGGCGGAAATGCCGACCCCCAGGAACATGCGAGCCGCGGCGGGTATCCGGACCAGGGTGAACGGCTGCGCGAAGGCGAGAGTCGGCGAGAGCCGAAGACTCACCAGCAGCACCGCCACGGCCTGTTGCGCGAACGCATCCATCGATCGCGCGTCAGTTCGCCAGCGTCGGGATCAGGAGATAGAGGCCGCGCGCAAAATCGGTGATACGCGCGATCATCCAGGGCCCGAGCGCGATCAGCAGCAGCGCCGCCACAAGCAGCTTGGGCACATAGCTGAGCGTCATTTCCTGGACCTGGGTCGCGACCTGGATCACGCTGACGATCACACCGACGACTAGTGTGGCGATCAGGATCGGCGCCGCCACGACCATCGAATTCCACAACATCGCGCTCAGCAGATTGAGCGCGCGATCGGCGTCCACGCGTAAGCCTCCCATCTTCCGGTCGGGCCCGCGAATCCCCCCGCGCTCCCGCACGGAATGTTAGCCGCCATGGCCGGCGCGGCAACCGGATTCGGATCGAAAACCGAGGGGTTTGCGGCAGGGCGCACCCATGACCGGCGCTTCCCAAATCCGCTCGCCAGACTCGCGTCGGTTTGAAGATGAACTGCCCCGTCGGTCTTTTGCCCTCAGCAAGAGCACATCCAACATTTCCAACCTATTCTAGGCAAGTCCCGGACTTGCGGCCCCAATTGTCGGCCGCCAGTCATCGACGAATACCGGCACGGCTCAGGTGGTGCGAACCAGTACAAGCCGCTTGACGTGGACCTGACACAGCAACGCTCGCGCCAAGCGGGGGCATCAGAATCGTGCCGATAGGCATTAACGGCCTAGCGGCTCAGCCGGTCGCGGTCAGGCGGGATCACCCCTTTCCAAGTTCGCGCCAACTCTTCTCGCCCATTTCGACGTCGAACCTTTCGGCTGCCGCCTCGATGCGTTTCCAGGTTGCTTCGCGCTCGTCGTGGCTGGCGCCTTTCACCCGGTTTAACCGGGCGTTCGCGTTGTGGACATGACTCGCTTATCCAGCGGCTCGTTGCGCTCCTGAGGAAGGCGAACGCCCTCTTTCCGAGGGCGCCACAGGCTTCGGCCCTCAGCTTGCTCATGATCGGCTCCACGCATCCTCGCACTCGAGATGCCGGATAAAACGCAAACTCCAGACCGAGGCGGTCCACGGTTGGTTAGCGGTGCAAATCGAATTGATGCACCTAGCTAGCGTCCGTGCGGCTGGTAGCAATGGATGCGACAGTTGCCTTCACGGCCTTCGATCGGGCGTGCCGACCTGCACGGTGTTTCCGAACGCCGATCAAGGACCTGATAGCTACTGATCGACAGAGCGGCCCAGGTGCACGTCTGGATAGATATGCTCGCGTGTATTCGCATGCCGAAACAGGCTGATCCACGTCAATTCGGGCAGTCGGGGGGAGAGGATTGCATGGCGTTATCTCAATTGTTGGTATCGACTTCCGTGTTGGCAAGTGTCGTGATGGCGCAACCGGCGGCGGCGCAGACCGCGCCCGTTGCGCCACCACCCGCCGAGCAGGTGCCTGCCGGCAGCCCGCCCGCGTCGACCGCGGCGGAGGATCAGGCAAGAACCGACTCGTCCGCGCTGCAGGAAATCGTCGTCACGGCGGAACGCCGTTTCAACACCGCGCAGAGGACTGCCGCGGCGCTCAGCGTTCGATTTGGCGATGATCTTCTCAAGCAGGGCCGGTATGAGTTGAAGAACATCCTTGAGGACGTTCCCGGAATCTCGGGTGGCGCTTCGGCGTCGACCAACACGTCGCTGGCGGGCGGAACCGACAACCCAGCGACGGGCCTCGTCATCCGCGGGATCCAGTCCAACTCGGGCGTGGGCGGCAGCGCGACCTCCACCTCGTCCGCGGCTGCAATCTACACCGACGATGTCTACAACGGCGTCGGCGGAAACTACGATATCGCGCGCGTCGAAGCCCTTCGCGGACCGCAGGGCACATTGTACGGCCGCAGCGCGACAGCAGGTGTCATCGCGATTCACACCGCCGATCCCGATGCCAGCGATATCGGGGCCGAAGGCACCGCGGAAATTGGCAACTACGGACTCCGCCACTTCGTCGGGGCGCTCAATGCTCCGATTGTGAACGGCAAACTCGCGCTGCGGGTTTCCGGCAACTATTTCGAGCGTGACGGCTATTACGCCAAGGACGGCGATGCCCGAAAGAGCGTCAGCTTCCGCGCGAAACTGCTGTGGACCCCCTCTGACAAATTCTCGGCACTGGTCGGTTATGCGCAGGAATTCAACAATACCGTGACGGGCGGCGTGGGGATTTCGCAGCTCAGCTCGCCGACCGACTTTTTGTTCGGACCTCAGGCCGTCGGCACCGGGCGTAACCATTCCCGGCAATATTGGGGGACTTTCAACCTCAATCTCGGATCGGTGGCGGTGACGTATATCCCGGCCTACCGAACCTTCTACCAGAACGCCACCGCCGTGGTGCGCACCGCACCAGGGCAGGGCTCGGTTCAGATCGACAATTTTGTCCGGACAACACCTGACAATTTCATGACGCACGAACTGCGCCTGCACAATGCAGATCCCGATGCTGTGTTCAAGTGGCAGGTCGGAGGACTCTATTACAGAAACTCGCTGGCCGAAGTGAATGACCTGTTCAATTACAACCTGGGACCTTCCGGTGCGTTCATCTTCAGATCGAAGACGCGCAAGGTTACCACGGCCGAAGGCATTTTCGCCGAAGGCACCTATTCGGTCAGCCCGGACACGCGCTTTACCGCGGGCATCCGGTACGATCACACGAAGATCGTAATCGATCAGGATTATACCAGCTTCACCGGGGTCACGCGATCGCTCACCGGGTCGGACCGCCTGGCCACGTTCAACAACTTCACGTTCAAAGCGCGCCTCGAGCATGATCTGGCGCCCGCCCATATGATCTACGCTCTCGTCGCCACCGGGTTCTCGCCAGGCGACAAGGCGCTGACCCAGGACGCGCTCGGCACGCCGAACCCACTGGTGCTCAAGGCCGAAACCCTGACCTCGTACGAAATCGGCTCCAAGAACCGTTTCCTCGACAATCACCTGCAGATCAATCTGGCGGCATTCTATAACGACTATGGTGGCTACCAAACCGCGGGGATCAACGTCGCACCACCGGGTCCCATTCGGATATTCGAAACCATTACCACGCCGGTAAAGGCGTATGGCGTGGAGCTCGAAGTTCAGGCGCGCCCGTGGGAGAACGGCACCTTCGGTGTGAACGGCTCGTATACCCATGCCAGGTACGGCGAATTCGAACCCCAGTACGCGCCGTTTTTCTCAAGCCGCGACGTGGCACCCTCGCCCCCGTTCCGCCTGGCGGGATCATATGACCACCACCTGTCGTTGGGTGGGGATAAGGCGCTATTCCTTCGCGCTGCGGTTCGATACGTCTCAGCGCACGACAGCTCGCGTATAACGGTTCAGCACGTGTCTTTCGGTGCAAAACCGTATATCCGGGTTCCCGGACGTGCGCTCACCGATCTGAATGCGAGGCTGGAGCTCACTCAGAACATCTCGATCACAGGCTATGTCCGCAACTTGACGGACGAGCGGTATCTCCCCGACAACTGGAACGTCGCGGACGTCATTCCCGGCAATCCGCCCACGGTCATCGTTTCGCAGAACAGCCTAAGCGATCCGCGTACCTTTGGCGCGATTCTCAACTTCAAATTCTAGCTCGCCCAGGTCACTGCGTTGCCGATTGGCCGCGTCGTTGGCAGCGAGCCGCTAACGACGGGGCCAATTCGTGTGTCAAGCGGATGCACTCGCGGTCGCGCGACCGCGCGGAGGGCGCGCGATCCGCTGGCATGAAAGCGCTGGCCGAACGCGGCGCGCCTGCCCGTTGTACGCCGTTGCGCCGCACGCCGCGGGTGTCCGTAAGATCGGTGGTGCCAAAGGCCGACCGGCGCCGATCGACGAACGCCGCCCGTGAAGCGCGAACGCCGCGTCGATCGCAGAAGCGATCTGAACAAGTTGATGGCACGGAAGGCGAATTGCCCGCCGTTCGGGCGCACTGCCGGCGTAGGCGCTTTATCCAGGCTGCGCGCCTGATCCCCGCATGATGTTTGGGCACCAACTGGCGGGGCCTAAACGCATTTCAAGCGACACGATCGCGCTTCAGCCGATCGAGGCGAACCCGCCGACGGGCCGCGCAAATATCTCTACAAATATAGATGTTCGCCGGTTCTATTTGGCGCCGACTGCCGTAGTTCTCTTCAGTATGCGCCATTCGCCATTCCGCTTTTCCAACACATCATCGTAATGCCCTGGCAGACCAACGACGGTCTTCTTGGTAGCAAGGTCCGGATAGACACTCACGAAATAGCCGTAATGGGTCGCTCTGGTGGAGCTCTGAAATTCGAAGTGGTGGCTGAGCGCGAGGTGCCACGGCGGGATGTTGGTGCCGATTCCGTTCAGCCCCATGGCCCCACCCGGCGCGGGCATTCCCGGCGGGGGCATCATCGGTGCAGTTCCGGCCGGAGGAGCTGTGGACGGCACGCCGCCCGGCGGAGGAGGCGTCGCCGATCCGCCCGCCGTCGGAGGCGTGGGCGGTCCAGCCTCCGCCTGACGATATGGCATCGTAATGCTCATGCCGGGCTCCGGCTGGGCGACGATTGTTGCTTCCGGCCAAAACGCCTTGTCGAAACGATCCATGTCGTGACGTTCAAGGCCCAGCGTATAATTGTCCACCGCTGCATTGACGCCCACCCAATCCTCGATCGTAGGCTTGTAGGCCGTAGCGGACGATTTTTCGGGCTGCACCTGAGCATGACCGGACACCGAAACCAGTAAAAAGCCGGCTCCGACTACCAAGAACTCGGATTTCCTGATGCCGCCGCCAAGCTTGCCGCAAAAGCCGCCCATCATCTTTTGTCCTTCGCCTGAAGCCGCTTCAACACTTCGGCCGGATCCTCGATGACGGTTTCGTTCGTCGCGGGATTGAATTCCAATGGATCCGCATCAGAAGAGCCGCACACCCATTCGACCGGCAATCCATAGTCGCCGGTGTTGCGTTTGAAAATCTGATCATTGGCCACGTATGGCTGAGTCCAGACCGTATCGTCATAGATTGTCAGTTTGATTTCGAGCGTGTCCGGATCGAGTAGCCGCATGCGTTCGACCATGCGCATGTTGGGCCCGTGCGGTCCGAAAATCGCCTCCGGAGGAAGGACGAAAAAGCCTGTCCCCTTGCCGGGAAAATTGGCATATTGAAACATGATGTCATCGTTGAAGTCGGTGCTTTCGACAACGAACGTATCCCCTTCGAAATGTCCGATCGAATCGCCCAGGAAGCTGGGGTTCGGACGCTCGACATGCTTCCCGTCGACCCTGATGAAGCGAGTCATGCTGCTGTTCTCGATGTAGATCGCAATCAGGCCCGGCTGATAGAAGAACTTCAGCGGGGAACCCAACCGCTGTATCAGCGGCATTCCGGCCGTCTTACATCCCGGGCCCGCAAAGGGAATATCCTCGATCCCCTTGTACTTCTCGGCATATGCCTTTGCCTTGGGCGTCAGCGGGGTGGTTACATTGCGGTCCAGAAACGACGTGACACTCTGCCAGTTGCCGCTGAAAAAATCGGGCAATTTCGCCGCGTCCGACCATTTGGTACCCATGGCAGTCGAAGTGGCCGGCGCCGTCAACGTGGCGGGGCCCTTTTTTCCAACGGGACCATCGCCAGCAGGGAACCCGCCAGGAGGCGGACCCGCTGGCACACCGGGAGGAGGGCCGGCCGGCCGTCCGGGAGGCGGCCCGTCGCGCACCTGTGCCGGTGACGCAAGTACGGCCTGTCCCGCCAATGCCAGACATAGCGAGGCCATGACCAGAGGTTGCTTGTTCTTCATGAGATTGGCCTCCTCAGGATTTCGGTACCGGCGCGCCGTCCGTCAGAACCTTGCCGCTCGCTAGCTTGATCGCGCTGACCAGCCCGACGTGCTTGTCGCTGGCCCGGGCGGGACTTGCAGTGACGACCACCTTGTCGCCAGCCTTCATATCGTTGGAGTTCCAGCCGTTGCGCGCCAACATGCCCGCGCTGCCCGCCTCGAAACCCCAGATCTCCTGGCGGCCATCGGGCGTAACCGAGCGGATATAGAGCCATGAGTGCGGGTTCGCCCACACCCACTTTTCGACGGTGCCGCTCACGGTGATCTTTTTCGTCATGTCGAACGGCGCCGCGGAATGATGTGCGACCGCCTGCATGGCGACCGGAATGCACAGCGATGCCGTCACAGCGCTGCAGATACGGATTAGACCAAGCACTTTCACTGGCGACACCTCTCGATGGTAGGTATATGCTTACGTTTACAGCATAGGTCTGCCGGTGGCGGGACCGCCAGCATGCCTTCCTCGCCTACTGCCGGCCATTCGCTCTAGTTAGATGCCACAATTCCCGGTGCGGAACATGCACCGGTGAGGCCGTCGCGGCCGCCCGAATCTTTGCACCTAACTCGGCCCCGCCCCCGTCCTAGACAGCGCGTAACGGGCACGCGGCACACGCCGGCCCGCCCTTCGCGGTGCGACGCCCCGTCGACCGGACGGTATGAGAGCGACGGCCCATGAAGCTTGCGACGCGAAAAGACGGTTCGCCCGACGGCGAGTTGCATGTGGTGTCGCGCGATCTGACGTACTCGGTGACGGCCGCCGGCATCGCCCCCACGCTACAGGTCGCCATCGAAGCATGGGATCGCGTTTCGCCGGCGTTGCAGCAGCTCTATGAAGCGCTGAACGCAGGCCATGTCGCGGATGCCGAACCGCTCGACACGCGCGACCTTGCCGCTCCCCTGCCCCGCGCTTGGCAATGGCTAGACGCCTCCGCCTTCCATTCGCACGGCGACCTGCTCGAACAAGTTTTCGGTCTGGCTCCGCCGCCCGAGAAGCGGACCGTGCCGCTCATGTATCAGGGGGCGGGCGACGAGCTGCTCGGCGCCAACGACGACGTGCCGCTGCCCTCGGAGGCGGACGGCATGGATTTCGAAGCGGAAGTCGCGGTGATCCTCGACCACGTACCCATGGGCACGCCCGCGTCGCGGGCGGGGGCGCATATTCGGCTATTGACGATCGCCAATGACACCAGCCTGCGCGCACTGGCCGCGAAGGAATTGAAGACCGGCTTCGGGTTTCTCCAGTCAAAGGCGGCAACGACCTTTGGGCCGGTCGCCGTCACGCCTGACGAGCTCGGCGGCGCCTGGCGCGACGGGCGAGTGCATCTGCCGCTCCGCGTCCATTGGAACGACATGGAATTCGGCCATCCGCATTGCGGCGCAATGGGCTTTTCATTCGATGAGCTGGTCGCCCATGCCGCGCGGACACGCAATCTGGCGGCCGGCACGATCATTGGCACCGGCACGATCTCCAACGAGAATTTCCGCGAGGTCGGCTCCGCCTGCATCGCCGAGCGTCGGGCGATCGAGCTGATCGACAAGGGTCTGCCGCGCACACCCTATCTCCGCTTCGGCGACCACATCCGCATCGAGATGCTCGACGACAACGGCGCATCGATCTTCGGCGCGATCGCGCAACGCTACGTCCGCGCGGCGCCAATACATGACTGATCAATGGGAGAGCAGCGCATGGCGACCTATCTGAAGCGCGGCGCGACCACGGAGGCGAAGGCCGAAACCAATCGCCAGGTCCGCGACATCGTCGAGAATGTCCTCGCCGACATCGAACGGCGCGGCGACGCGGCGGTACGCGACCTGTCGGTGAAGTTCGACCAGTGGGACCGCGACAGCTACCGGCTGACCGCGGCCGAGATTCAGGCGTGCATCGATCAGCTCTCGAGCCAAGATCTCAAAGACATCGAATTCGCGCAGACGCAGGTGCGCAACTTCGCGCAGATCCAGCGCGACAGCATGGTCGATGTCGAGGTCGAGACGCTTCCGGGTGTGATCCTTGGCCACCGCAACCTGCCGCTCAATGCCGCGGGCTGTTACGTGCCCGGCGGCAAGTATCCGCTGCTCGCCTCCGCCCACATGTCGGTCATCACCGCCAAGGTTGCCGGCGTGCCGCGCGTCGTCACCTGCGCGCCGCCGTTCACGGGCAAGCCCGCTCCCGCGATCGTCGCGGCGCAGGCGATGGCCGGGGCCGACGAAATCTTTTGCCTCGGCGGCATCCAGGCGGTCGCTGCGATGGGCCTCGGCACCGAGTCGATCGCGCCGGTCGATATCCTCGTCGGTCCCGGCAATGCGTTCGTCGCGGAAGCCAAGCGCCAGCTGTTCGGGCGAGTCGGCATCGACTTGTTCGCGGGGCCGACGGAAACGCTGGTGATCGCCGATGAGGTCGGGGCCGATGGCGAGCTGTGCGCGACCGACTTGCTCGGCCAGGCTGAACACGGCCCCGACAGCCCCGCGGTTCTGCTGACCACGTCGCACAGGCTCGCCGAGGACACGATGCGCGAGATCGACCGGCTGCTGCTGATCTTGCCGACCGCGGATCATGCGCGCCGCGCGTGGGAGAATTTTGGCGAGGTGATCGTCGCGGAGGACGACGCCGAGATGGTTCGCATCGCCGATGAAATCGCATCGGAGCATGTCCAGGTAATGACGCGCGACCCCGACTATTTTCTGGAGAACATGACCAATTACGGCGCCCTGTTCCTGGGACCACGGACAAACGTAGCGTTTGGTGACAAGGTAATCGGCACGAATCACACGCTGCCGACGAAGAAGGCGGCGCGCTATACCGGCGGACTTTGGGTGGGCAAGTTCCTCAAGACGTGCACCTACCAGCGCGTAACGACCGACGCGGCGTCGGCGATGATCGGCGAATATTGCAGTCGCCTGTGTGCGCTCGAGGGGTTCGCCGGGCATGGCGAGCAGGCGAACATTCGCGTCCGCCGCTACGGCGGCCGCAACATCCCCTATGCAGGCGTGGCCCAGGCACGATGAGTTTGCCCGTCACGCCCGACTTCCGGCTCGATTCCCGGCGCGCCGCCGTGACTGGTGCAGGGCGCGGCATCGGTTTGGCCAGTGCTGCGGCACTGGCGGGCGCCGGTGCGGACGTCACGCTGCTCGCTCGCAGCCCTGACGAGATCGAAGCGGCGGCAGCGCAGATTGTGGCCGCGGGCGGCTCCGCGCGCGCGGAGCGGCTCGACGTGACGAACGTGAATGCCGTGCGCCGCTTCTTCGCCGATCGCCCCGCCTTCGACATTCTCATCAACAACGCCGGCACCAACCGCCCCATGGCAATGACCGAGGTCGAGGAAGACGACTATGACGCGGTGCTCGACCTCAACCTCCGAAGCAGCTTCTTCGTCGCCCAGGCCGCCGCGCGGCGCATGATCGCAGCCGGCGTGGCGGGATCGCTGATCCACATGGGATCGCAGATGGGGCATGTCGGCGGCGTGAACCGGTCGACCTACTGCGCCTCGAAATGGGCACTGGAAGGCATGAACAAGGCGATCGCGCTGGACCTGGCGCAGTATCGCATCCGATCGAACACGATTGCCCCCACGTTCATCGAAACGCCGCTCACGCGCCCCTTCTTCGAGGATGCGGCGTTCTCGGCCAGCGTACTCGCGAAGATCAAGCTCGGTCGCATGGGCCAGGTCACCGACCTGATGGGCGCCGTCGTGTTTCTCGCTTCCGACGCCTCCGCGCTGATGACCGGCAGCAGCCTCGTCATCGATGGTGGATGGACTGCCGACTGAGCGGCGAACCGAAGGAATATTTGCACCTAACTGCGCCAGCCCGCCGGCCTAGGCTGCGCGAGGGGGCCGTGCTTCCGCGGCGAAACCGATCGCGGCCTCGTTAGGAAGGGCAAGTCATGACCAGCGCTGAACGTCAGGCCGGAACACTGCAGGGCGTGCTGCTCCTCCTGCCGATAACGATGGCGGTGATGGGGTTGATCGTGCTGGTCCCGGTGCTGCCGGGGATCATGGCGTATTACCGTGACATGCCAGGGGTCGATTACCTCGTCCCGCTGATGCTGACCCTGCCGGCACTATGCGTTGCATTGCTGTCTCCAGTGGCAGGCATCGTCGTCGACTTCTTCGGGCGTCGACGCACGTTGATCGGCGCGCTGGTGGTCTATTCGATCGTCGGTATGCTGCCGATCATCCTCGAAAACCTGATGGCGATCATCGTCAGCCGCGTCGTACTCGGCGCGATGGAGGCACTCGTGGTCATTTCGAGCACCACGCTGATCGGCGACTATTTCCACGGCCGCAAGCGTGAGAAATGGCTCGCCAACCAGACGGCGGTCGCCTCGGTTTCGTCGATCGTCCTCGCTTTCCTGGGTGGCGCGCTCGGCAGCTTCGGCTGGCGCAGCGCGTTCGCGGCATACGGTGTCAGCATCGTTTTCGCCATCGCGTTGATGATCTGGACCTGGGAACCGCGCAGAAGCGACGAACCGATCGTAGACGCGGCACCCGCCAGTGCACCGTTCCCGTGGCGTACGATTCTGCCGATTTCGGCGCTTGCGATTTTTGGCGGCACGATGTTCTTCACGATGCAGATCCAGGTCAGCAACATGCTGAGCGACTATTACGCGATCCGGTCGCCGAGCGCGCTTGGGCTGTTCAGCGGTCTGGCCGGATTGTCCGTCGCGGGCGGCACGATGGTCTACCGACAGGTTACAGCGCGGTACCTGACACCGACGCAGTTGGTGGTCGCGTTCGGGCTGCTCGGTCTCTCCTATGTCCTGATGAACCACGCGCCGACGCCGCAGCTGTTCACTGGCTGGCTGATCGTCAACCAGATCGGCTCAGGCATGCTGTTGCCCGCGCTGGTCGTGTCCGCGATGGCACGCCTGCCCTTCGAAGTGCGTGGACGCGGCACGGGTATTTTCATGAGCGGCTGGTGGCTGGGCCAGCCGCTGAGCAGCCAGGTTGTGGCGTTTCTCCGCAACCGATACGAGGGCGACCTGCCGGCTGCGCTCCAGTTGCTCGGCATTCTATGCCTCGCGGCTGCTGCTGTCGCGCTCGTCAGCCGGATTCGCGCCCGCGGGCGCACCGAGGCGACCGTCGCCTAGACGCGTCGCCAAGGCTCGAGGACCTCCGGAGGCGGCGCCTTGATCTCGGCGATCCGGCCCCACCCATCGAGCACATAGAGCAGGCAGCCGCGAACCCGTTGCACCTCGCCCGCTTTCAATGCGCGGCCGAATACGCTGGTGTCGTCGCAGTCCTGGATGCACCGGATTTCGCTCTCGACCTCCGCGGCCGCGCCCGTTTCATCCGAACAGAAGAAGCGGACGGCGAGCCACTCGCGCACAAAGGCACGCTGGCGAGCGTAGAATTCGAGTACCCTAGCCCGGCCACGAATGTTCATCACAAAGCGGATGTCGTTGGCGTAATACTCGGCGAACCGCGTATCCCCCGCGTTCATCAGAGCGATGTAGCGATCATAGCCGGTGCGATCGAAGCGGACTCGGCCGGGTGCCGCCTTGGACGCGAGCGGTACGAGGGCCCCTGTCCCGGCCAACGCGGTCGCGAGCAACGCGCGCCGATCGGTCGCCGGCAGAAGGCTCATGCCTGTCCGGTCAGGCGCAGCCCAATCGTCTCCATCGGCGCCAGCGCCGCCAGGATCGGCGGCAGGATCGGCACCACGTCGGCTCCCGCGGCATACCGCAGTTGCGGATCGGGATCGGACGCCGCGGCGAGCGCCGCCTCGATCACCGGCGTCACGTCCTCCGGTGCCTTGGATTCGAGGCCATCGAAGTTTGCATTGAAATGGCCTGCCGCAGCCGCATAGGGCGCGCTCGCCGCACGATCGAGCGATTTTTGCGGCAGCGCGGTCTTGAACGGTCCCGGCATTACGCTGACCACGCGCACTCCATAGCTGCGCGTTTCGATATCCAGCGCCGCAGTGGCAGTGTCGAGCGCATGCTTGCTGGCACAATAGGCACCCATGAACGGCGTCTTCATGAACGCCGCAACCGAGGTGACATTGATGATCCGCCCCCCGCCCTGTGCACGCATGATCGGCAGCGCCAGCCGAACCAATTCGAGCGGTCCGAACAAATTCGTATCGAACATCGCGCGCCACTGGGCGTCGGGCGTATCCTCGACCGCGCCACGCGCACCCACCCCGGCGTTGTTGATCAGAAGATCCAGCCGTCCGAACCGCTCGACAACGAACGCGGTCGCCGTGCGCCGCATCTCGGCATCGGTGACGTCGAGCGGCACCAGCACGATGTCGCTAGGGCGTTGCACCGCGAGCGCTTTCAGCCGCGCCGGCGCGTTGTCCGGCTTCCGCATCGTCGCGACCACCTGGTAGCCGCGCTCGACAAACGCCAGCGCCATCGCCTCGCCGAACCCCGAGCTGCAACCGGTAATCAATGCGACCGGCATAGCGGTTCTCCCTCCAGTATTGCGGCGCGAAGCCGAAGAATCGGCGTACCGTTACCTGCCGAGTGTCTCGAGCACTGGGTTGGGCGGCCCCCATTGCCCGCCGAGCAGCTGATCCAACCCCGCGACACCTCCGCCATCCGCAGTGCGCAACTGATCGCCGTCGGTCCAATGCTCGATCTCATGACCCCAGGGGTCGTTCCAGTAGTCGAAAATCTGGCTGCCAAGGATGTGGCGTCCGACACCCCAATGCTGGTGCCAGCCCGCCTGCATCAGATGATCGTGTCCCGCCATCAGATCGTCGACGTCGGCGACCTCGAAAGCCGAATGCATAAATCCCGGCGGTCCCATCGGCGGCTGGAACAGGAAGATGGTGTGATGGTCGCACGGCTCGTCCCCGCGATCGGCGCGCATGAAGGCGCCGATCGCGACGCCTGGAGCCGGCTGGATCTCGTCCGACGTTATGAAGCCGAACCGCTCCTTGTACCATTGCTCGGACCGGCGGAAATCCGACACGCCGAACACGCAATGGCCGAGCCGCTGAACGTGCGAGGCACCCTGGCGCACGCGGCGGAAGCTGCCGATCCGCAAATGCTTTCCGGCATGGTTCCAAGGCACGGGCTCGGGCAATATTCGATCCACCTGCGGCAACGTATCCTGTTCGGCCACCGCCTCGATCACGAAGCCGTCAGGATCGGTCAGGCGTACGACGAGGCCGTTGCCCGGTGCGGCGAGCGGCTCGACCGAAGCTCCGTCATGCGCGGCCAGACGCTCGAGATCGGCGCGGTCGCGCACCCAGATGCCCAGCGCGGCGAACCCGGGCTCGCCCAGTTCGGTGCTGTGGACAAAGGGCGCGCGCCCGGTGCCGCGCATGAATATGCGGTCTGACGCCTGCTTCTCGACAGAATCGACCATGCCAAAATCGAGCAGGAACGAGCGCATCTTGCCGAGATCCGGCGCCCGGAACCGCACATAGGCGACATCAACGGCTTTCGCGATGCTCATCGGTCAAACACACTCCGAAATGCTCGCCAGGGCTTCGCACCGGGCGCGCTGATAATCGGTCCAACTGTCCGTCGCGGATGGCCCCTCCAAAGGAGCCGATCGCGACCGTCATTTATTGAACTATATAGTCATCTTTGGGCGATGAGGTCAACTTACGCGAGCGGATAAGCGTATCCGATCCAGCGTCCGAGAAAGATGATGAGGAGCCACAGGGTGAGCGAGCCGACGCCGGCGACCTTGGCCGCGGCGGGAGGCGGCAGGCGGTCGTCCCAGTCGCCGATCCTGCGGTACGCGGTCAGGTGGAAAACGGCCATGTTGAGCCCGGCGACCACGATGGCGAGCAGCTTGAGGCGGAACGGGAGGCTCTGGTAGTATCCTGTCGCGTTCGACAGGAACAGGAGCGTCCCGCTCGCCACGGCCAGCACGAACGCCACCCAGGTGAAGGGTAGCATGTCGACGATCAGCTGCCGAGCACCTCGACGGTGCGCGGCAACGCCGATCAGCCTGAGATCGACGATCGCGATCGTGCCGACCACGATGGCGATCATCAGCACGTGCAGGCTTTCGATCCATGGGAACAGCGTCGGGCTTTCGCGAATCGCGGTCGCTATCGACGAGTCGTACAGCGACTGCATCAGCGCGTTGGTCGGCACGGCGTCCGGCATCATGTCATCGTCTCCGCAGTATGCAGGATATCATTGATAGTAAGCGATCCAGCGCCCGCAGAAGACGACAACCACCCAGATCGCCAGCGACGCCCAGGCCAGCGGCTTGACGAGCACAGCGGTACGCGCATGGTCGACGCGATAGTCTGGGTGCAGGACCGGGTAGCGGAACAGCAGCGTCAGCACGAAGCCAGTCAACACTAGCGCCATCTTCGCCCAGAACACCGGGTTCATCAGCACGCGGTACGGCTCGCCCAGTCCCAGCACGAACCCGCTTGCCAGCAGCAGCGCCAGCGAGGACCACAGCCACGGCAGGTGCCGCTTCACCACCACCCGCGGAGTCTCGTCGGTCGCAAGAACGCCGGCCAGACGAAGGTCCATCACGATCGCCGCGCCGATCACCCCCGCGATCGCGACGATATGCACGCTCTGCACTGCCGGGATGATCCAGGTGACCTCGCGGATGCCCGTGCTCACCGCCGTGCCATACAGCCCGTTCGCGAATTTCTCGATCGACATCAAAGCGTTCCCCAGCAACGACGAGTTCAGAGTTTCGGCGGTATCGGCGCGACGGGCGGTGGCACGCCGGCACCGGGCGCGGGCATCGCCGGCGTGCCGACATCCCAGTGCTCGACCAGCCGCCGCTGCTTCACCCGGAACATGTTGAAGATGTACGTCGGCAGCACCCGTCCCGTGGCGGGATCAGGCATGTCGCGCGCCGTCAGCATCATCACCAGATCGTCCTTCGCCATCACCGAGATGGTCTTGGGCGGCGGCATGGCCGGCAACGGCGGCTTCGACTGGAACATGCGGACCAGCTTGTCCCGTGCGCTGCCCGGTCCGGGCAGGTTCGCGAACGCCGCGGCATGCTGGACATAGTCGGGGCTGAGGTACCGTTCGGCGATCCCCTGGATCCGCTGCTTGGTGGTGCCGGTGGCGTCCGCCTCGTTCAGCGCCCAGTAGAAATCGAGCACGACCTGCTTGTTGGCTTTTTCCGCCACGGTTTCATGCGCGGTGGCCGGGACCGTCACCACAATCGCCGAAAAGGCGGCCTGAACGATGATATGCTTGTGCCACATAACCTGTCCCCACTCCGGTTTTCGAGCGTGCCGCCGGCTCAATCGGCGGGCTCGGGCACCAGGCCGGCATCGGTGTTCACGCTCGGATCGCCGACCTGCTCCTCGCAGTTGTACTCGGCGAACACCGCCTGGTGCGGCGCCCAGCCGAACGTACGCACGATCGACCACGGCGCCGTGTAGTAAGTCGGATCGACGATCGTCGTGACGATCTCCATATATGGTACCTGCCCGGCGTCGGCGACCTTGCGGATGCGCTGGATCAGCGTGCCGTCGGCGGACAACGGCGTGCCATCGACGTCCAGCCAGATCGCCTGCTTGAAGTCCTTCGTCTCGACGACCAACGTGCTGCCGTCCCAGTGCCCGACCGAGCGCCCCATATATTGTTTCTCGGCGGGCAACCCCGCGCCAAGGGGGTCGAGCGAGATGTACCAACGACCGTGATATTCCTCAAAGATCACCTCGATGTGATCCTTCGCCTGCACGATCAGGAAAGGAAAGTTCAGGTCACGCTGCCATTGCGGCCCTGGCGGTCGGCAGATCGCCGACGCGTTGATGAACGGCTTGCCTGCCTTGAGCGAATTGACTCGCCGCTCGAGCACCTTGGCGCCAGCCATCGTGTAGGGGGCCGCCACGCCGTACATATCGGCCTGCGAGCGGAACAGCAGTGGCTGGTTGTGTACCCAAGTACCCTGCAGGTCCCGCGGATCGGCGGGCGGCATCGCCGCGTCCTTGGGCAGTGGCGGGCGCGGCGGCAGGACGCCCGGCGCAGACGGCGGCAGCGCTGCCACGACTTTCTGCGCAGGCGTCAGCACCGGTCCCAACGGCATGCCCGATAGAGGGCCCGTTGTAGCACCCGGTGGCAGCCTCAACTGGCCGCCGGCCTGCGGCGAATCAGGAGCCTGCTGCGCAAACGCCAATGCCGGCGTCAGGGCCAGAATCACGGCAGCCACGTCACCCGCGCGCCAGATCGAACTCGAAAAACGGGACGCCATGCGGGCATGCTCCTGAACGGGCGCGGCCATGTCACTTGGGGAAGGCGGGCTGCTTCGCCAGAATCCGGTCGAGGCAGACATCCTCCGCGAATATGGCATCGGGTTGCCTCTTGTAGGTCACAACCGAATCCCAGGGCTTGGTGAAGTACTCCGGGTCCTCGATCGTGATGCGATTCTCCAGCGTGTTCGCGTCGACCAGGCGATAGCGTTCGGTGACCTTAAGGTCGTAACCGTGGGGGACCAGGTCGTCGATCAGCGTACGATCCGACGCGCCCTCCATCACCGAGACGAGCGTGCCCCCCTCCCAACGACCCCTGGACTTGCCGGTCATCGTCGGCACCAGCCCCTGCCCCATCAGGTCCGGCTGCGGCGGCACGTCTATGTTGATCTGGCGCAGCGCGCGGTTCCATTCGTAATCGAAGGTGACGACGCCCTGCCGGTACCAGATCTTGAACCGCATCGGGGTCAGCGCCAGCCGCGCCACGCCCGGGTTCGAGCAGCGGGACCGCGTGATGTCGTAATCGTCGATCTTGCCCGCTGCACGCAAGCTGCGGTTCGCGGCATACGCTTTGCGCCCTTCGGCAGTGAACGGTACCGGGCCCGAAACCGGCTGCAGCGTCTGTGTCGGCGCGGCGATCTTCCAAACGCCTTCGAAGTTCGGCGTCGCCTGTTGCGCCGTTGCGGTACCTGCGATTCCTAGCGCAGCACCTGCGAGCAGGTTGCGCGTGACGATCGCGCTGCGGCGCCGGCGCATGCCGCGCTCCTCAGTTGCCGCCGGCACGTGCGGCTTCGGTGTCGGAGAAACTTTTGCCGTTCGGCAGCCGAATGGTCGACATCGCACCCCCCGGCAAACCGCTGATATTGGGGTGGTAGGTGACGTTCACCTTGTCTCCGCGCTTGAAGTCGCGCGGCGTCAGTCCCTGCTTGGAAAACATCAGCGGACTGCCGCTGACGATCGACATCTGCTTTTCCTTGCCGTTTTCCATGTAGATCAGGACCATCGAGGAATGCGGCGCGCCCCAACGGAATTCCTTGAGCGTTCCGTCTGCCGCGACCGTCCGGCTCATGTCATAGGCGGCAAAGGAATGATGGGCGATCGCCGGGCCGGCTAGCAGGGCGGCGCCCGCCGCAGCCATCAACCATGGAAACCCGGACAGCTTGAACGCATTCATCACAACACTCCAAACGGACGGCGTCGGCACGCGAAGGCGAGAACCTCAAGGAGCCGACGAAAGCGCTGGTGCAGCAACGCCATGACACGCGACCCGTCGGGCAGGTCGTGTGCTCAGTCCTCTCCCGCGCGTATCGACACCGTGTCGTACGTTTAGGCCTTATTGGGATGACGCTATCGGCCCCGCGACGGTCCAGTTAGATGGATAATCTCCGTCAGCTCCGCCCTTGCATGCGACCGCAGTGGCGGACCGCCGGTCGCTGCATGATCGCCAGCTTGGCGCGCGTGAGCGTGTCGACGGCGGCGGCGTCACCACGCTCTATCGCCTGCAACAGGCTGCGATTGATTTCGTCAACTTCGCAAACGTCCCCAGGCGGCAGCGGGTCGCCCGCAGCAAGAATGTTGGCGACACCTAGCGACCGGACGACGATCGCCAGCAACGAATTTCCGCTCATCTCCAGCAGATGGTTCTCAAGCGTCAACACCTCGAAGGCATCCGGTCCAGGCAAGGGGATGGACCGAACCACCGGCGCGGCACCGCCCGCAGTACCGCGGCGCACCGCCAGCACCGGCGCGTACCCTAGCAGGAACGAGATCGCCTCGCGCTCGTCGAGTGGCGACATGGCGCTGGCCATCAGGCACGGCGCAAGCAGCCGAATCACTCCGGTCGGCGCGGTCGGCGGCGCCAGTTCGGCACCGCGACGGCCCTGTCGGCAGCGCACCAGCCCGAAATCCTGCAGGATTCTCCGCGCCTGGCGCACGACCGCATCGGTATAGCCGAGCCGCTCGGCGGTCTGCCACTCGGCCTCCTGAGTCGCCGAGCGATCGCTCAGTTCGTGCGTCAGCCGCGCCGCCAGCGCCATCGCCGACTTGCGTCCGGACAGCGAGAAGGCGCGTTCGGCGAAATCGAGCGCGATGATCGGCGCATCGGCCGCGATCGGACCGGCCAATTCGTCGAGCCGCGCGTGCGCCGCACTCAGGTCCCCGTCCCGGATCGCGGCATCGAGGGCGGCATTGCTGTCCGGCGTGTCTCCGCAGGCCGTCGTCCGCACGAGCATATCGACAAGCTGCACGAGCAGGACCATCGTCGGGTTCCGGGTGCGCTCGGCGAGGTCAATCGCGAAGCCGCGAGGATCGGCATGGGCCGACGGCACGACGCCGCGCTGGATCGCAGCGCTGACGACCATGCGCCACACCACCAGGCGAAACTCCACGATGCACGCGGCCGTCTCCCCGGCGAGCGCCAGATACATCAATACTGCACCGACGACATCCTCGAGCGCGGGCGCGCCGACGAAGAGCCCTCCCCCCGGTCCCCGCCGCACATCCAGCAGACCGCGCGCCTCCAGGACGGTAATCGCCTCCCGAAAGGCCGGACGGCCGAGACCGAGCTGCTTGCGGACGTCCGGCAGCGCGCCGAGCGCCCGGCCCACCGGCCAGCCCTGTCGCAGAAGCGACATTTCCATCCCGATCACTGCCTGATGCGCCAGGCTGGCCGGCACGGGCGCGCCGATCATGCATGTGCTGATTCGCTGCAATTCGTCGATGGTGGTGCCGAGATGCAGCCTTGCCGTCGTGGCTGCGTGCGGCTTGCGACCGCCATGCCCTACATGGACACCCATGCTCATTTCACGAACTCCGCATCCAGAATCAGCGTGAGTTTACCAACCATCTTCGCCATCGGAAGCTGGGTGAACTCCGCAGTGTCGATCGTCATCGTACCAGTGAACCCGATCGTCGGAGCCCCCTCCATCGATCGCCCCACGCCGACCAGTTCGGCGTCGATCCGCGCCGGCCTGGTCACCCCCATGAGCGTCAGCCGGCCGTCGATCGTCGCGCGTCCGCCAGACCGCGGATGTACCGCGGTCGAGACGAACCGGGAGTCAGGATATCTGGCGACGTTCAGCGACTCCGGTCCCTCCGGCGGAATGCGATAGACGATCGGAGCGTAATAGGGCTTGGCATCCACCGTCACGTCGAGCGCGATGTCAGACGGTCTGGCGGCGTTCCAGTGCAAGCTGCCCTGACGTACACCGAAACGCAGCACGCTGTAGGACAGGCCGCGATGCGACACGCGCGCGACAACCGACGAATGTTCGAGATCGACCTTGTACGAGCCCGCCGGCGCGGCGGCGGGATCCCTGCTCGGGGGCGCCATCGCACCGGCCGGTGGCATCGCACCCGCCGGCGGCATGGGCTGCTGCGCTTGTCCGAGCCCGGCCAGG